>QLIP01041956.1_pt1 | contig 20209 bp, 15 predicted proteins | sample 1769771 | NCBI WGS metagenome assembly QLIP01 (sample SAMN09428762, study PRJNA476227) | Gut metagenome, whole genome shotgun sequencing project. | isolation source: cecum | host: Rhizomys sinensis | place: China: Jinsha town of Minqing, Fujian Province | collected 2013-09-23
TGGTCGTTTTTGATAGTATGCAAAATTACATATTTTTTTTCAAATATCATATATTTTTTGTCATTTTTTTTATTTCTACATAAAATTTTTTAACTTTGCATGTGTTTATATGATAGTAGTGCGGATTGCACTTTTAGTATAACTGTTAATTCTCTTCGATTTTTTTGAAGATATGGTTGAATCGGCAAGTGGTATGCTTAATAGCGTGGCATTTGCAATGAAGTTGGTTAAACAACTTCAATATATTTACAAGTAACCCAAATAAGTCTAATTATGGCAAACGAAAGAGTTATTCCTCCGTCGGAGTTGATTATTAATGAGGATGGTTCGGCGTTTCATATTCATTTGAAGCCCGAGCAGTTGCGTGATCACATTATATTTGTGGGTGATCCGGGTCGCGTTGATATGGTTGCCTCATATTTTGATAGCGTTGATTATGAGGTGTCGTCGCGCGAGTTTCATACTATCGGTGGAACATATAAGGGAAAGCCAATCATGGTAATCTCGCATGGTATTGGTTCAGACAATATCGAGATAGTGATGACCGAGCTTGATGCATTGGCAAATGTAGATTTCGAAACACGCAAGGTTAAGCCAGAGCATCGTACACTCAATGTTATTCGCGTTGGTACGTCGGGTTCGCTTCAGGAGGATTTGCATATCGGAGATTTCGTTATCGCGGAGAAGGGTATGGGTACTGATGGTATCCTTAACTTCTATGCCGATCGCGACAGTGTTTGTGATCTTGAGTTCGAGAAGCTCTTTGTTGAGCATACGAAGTGGGGTAAGAGTCTTGCTGCACCATATATCGTAGATGCGGATATGGAGTTGGTAGAGGGTATCGGTCGCGATGATATGGTTCGCGGATATACCGTGGCCGGAGTTGGTTTCTATGCACCCCAGGGTCGCGAATTGAGACTGAAGTTGGCTGATCCGGAGTTGAACGAGAAGATTGAGAGTTTCCGATATAACGGTCGCTGCATCACTAATTTTGAGATGGAGTCAGGCTGTCTGCAGGGTATGGCAAAGATGTTGGGTCATCGTGCAATGACAGTATGCTGCATCATAGCAGAGCGTAGGTTGAATAACGCGAACACCGATTATAAGCCGCGTGTCAAGGAGTTGATTGAAACTGTATTGAATCGTTTCGTTGAGATGTATTGATATCGTGATTGCACTTCATAAAAAAATCGTTGAATTCAGAGTGAATTCAACGATTTTTTTATGAATGATATCGATTTATCGTTTAGGCTGATAGAAGCGTACCCAGTCCACAAGCATCTCTACAGGAAGATCTTTGGGATTGACATCGCCTACCCATTTGCCACCGAGTTGCATATCAAGGATAAGGAACATGGGTGTATGGTATGGGAATTGTCCATGTTTGCCATTCTCAAATTTCGGGTAGTTGAGTGTGGGGACGCCGTTGATGTAGAATTTGACTGAGTCGGGGGTAACAGCAACGCCATAGACATTATAGTCGTCGGGCTTGATAGGAGACTTTAGGGTAGCTTTGGGATGACCAACGCGCCCCATGTTGTCGGTGTAGTTTGAATGGACAGTTTGGTATGCACCATCTTCGAAGCTGAGTCGCTCCATGATGTCGATTTCGCCGCCGTGTGGCCATTCGACGTTGGGATCAGAGGGAAGCATCCATATAGCTGGCCATGCACCTTTAGCGCCTTGAAGTTTTGCTTTGACTTCGATGTAATAATCTGGCTCGAAACTTACTTTCTCTTTGGTCCAGATACCACCTGTAAGGAATTTTGCCGGATCGCTCTTAGTGTCCGGATTGTTGATGCCACGCAGAATTAGATTGCCATCGCGTACGGCATAGAGGTCCTCGCGATCGGACATGGTGTTGCACCAATCAATGTGGTTGACACGGGGGCATTTCGACCAAACGTCCCAGTTGATATCTTTGCCGTTAAATTCTTCCGACCACGTTAGTTGCCATCCTTTTGGAGCGATAGAATTAGAGATTCCGGCAACGGTAATGACGCGGTTAGAGCGACAACTGGCCAGCGAGATCAATGTCATGACTGCAATGACAGAGAAAAGGGGAAGGGATAATTTTCGCATAATTTTATAGTGGAGTGTTTTAAGGATTAACACCTAGCTATGGAAAGATGTTGATAGGAAAAAGAAAAAACACTGCCGAGGCAGTGTTTTTTTGTAAAATTTGATACCCGTTATCGTAGGTAAATTACTTCTTTGAACGGTTACCGTAGCGGCTGCGGAACTTATCAACACGACCAGCGGTGTCAACGAGTTTCTGCTTACCGGTAAAGAAGGGGTGAGAAGCGCTTGTGATTTCAAGCTTCACCAACGGATAAACTTTACCATCGATTTCGATTGTCTCACGAGAAGCGACAGTTGAACGAGTGATGAAGATTTCTTCGTTCGACATATCTTTGAAAACTACCTCGCGGTAATCAGCGGGATGAAGATCTTTTTTCATTTTAGTAAAAATACTGCAGTTAAAAAATTAAAAAATTATTCTTGACAGGTCGCGATCCCATCAAATGGCGTTGCAAAGTTAATAATTTTTTTCGAGACTACCAAAAAACTTTTGTTTGTGGCTCCAATCCGATCTCTAAATTTGAATCATGGTTTAAGGTGTTTCGTGCTATTTGGCGATTCTGTAGTATTTATGATGCGAGCATATTGGAGTCGGGCGTGAGTCGGGCAGAGGCCAGCGAGAAGAGCAGTGTGATGACTGCCATTGCTCCCATCACGATTGAGGTTGAGATGAGGATATTGCCCATACCGACGAGTGGGGCTACAGTTGCACCAAAGGCGTATCCGGTGGCGCCAAGCACAGCCGATGCTCCGCCGGCATTTGAGCGTCCTTCGTTCATTGCGAGTGTGTTGGCAACTGTGAAGATCATGCCCATGGCGAATATCATGGGCAATAACCCGATCTCAAATAGCCAGATATTGTGCACACACAGCAGCATTACAATTTCTATGGCCGTAGCGGCTATGAGTACCCAACCACCGACATATGCAGCGTTTTTGAGGAGTTTGAATCGCAGAGCAATTACCGAGCCGATGGCAATAAAGATTGCGTTGAAGCCCATAATGAATCCGAATTCAACAGCTGTCCAACCATAGTGAGTTTGAAATATGAATGGAGATGCTGAGACATAAGCAAAGAGAAGACCGAGCGACGTGCCTTTCAGCATGACATGGATCATGAAACGTCGGTTTTTGAGTAAGCTTTTGTATTCTTTAAACGAGCTGGCAATCGAGCCAGTGAATCGGCGCTCTACTGGCAGAGATTCTTTGAGTCCCCAGGAGAGGACTAACAGAAGAGCGGCATACGCGGCGAGGACAGCAAAGACTCCTTTCCATCCGAGGCTATTGGTGAGCAGACCTCCAATCACCGGGGCTGATGCGGGCGCAAAACCGTTGATGGCACCAATAAGAGCCATGATACGCGCCAGGCCACGTCCGCTATATATATCGGCAGGGATGGTGCGAGCCAGGAAATAACCACCCGAGGCTCCGATGCCTTGAAATAGTCGACAGATCAGAAAGAAGTGTATAGTTGGTGAGAAGACGCTGACAATTGCAGCTACGATAAATATGACGAGAGTAATGAGCAAAACAGATTTTCGTCCGTATTTGTCGCTTATCGGTCCCAGTATGAGTTGACCCACCCCAAGACCTATCATGCCAAATGTGAGACCGAGCTGCACGGTTGAGACCGAGCAGTCGAAAAAGGTTCGCATTGAGGGCAAGGAGGGGAGATACATATCGTTGACAAAGGAGCCAAAGGCGCTTAGTCCGACGAGGTATGCGACAAGAAATATGTAATACCGCCCCTTGGAATTGTTAGGGGCGGTATTAGGTTTAGTTTGGTTGTTGGGAATCTGTTGGCTTATCATATTTTTGTTTTTTTACTGAAGTAGTTGGACTACTTTTATAACAGATTCCGTAGCGTAAAAGTTGGTGTCTATCGCTCAGCGGCTTGAATTCGTTCGCGGAGCGAATTGTTGAAGCGCGTTTCACCAAGGAGATCTTCGACAGAAAGATGCATACGATATCTCCAATAATGATTAGGATTGGAAGGGTCGTTGATCTGTTCCGCTGTGGGGTCTGAACGCCTGAGTTCACTGTTTATTGAAAGCCAGTCTTGAAGCGGCAATATGGTTAGCATTGCCGGTGAATCAAGGTGCATATCAATAATTTTGTCGCATATCCATGCCTCGGCCTTTGCGGGAGCTTCTCCGTACTCTTTGAGTGTGTCGCGATAGAAACGTTGACGGATTTCAGCGTCTGCTTCCCACCATCCGCGAATGCCTGGCATATCGTGGGTTGAAGTTGTAGAGACCGCATGGTATGGGTATTTCCATGTTTCTCCGAATGGGGTGTTCGGGTCTTTGGGCATACGTTGAATCTCGAGCGACAGAATTCGTAGTTGCGACATTACGTCTGGAACGCATGCCGGTATCATGCCGAGGTCTTCGCCACACGCCAACATATCGGTCGACTCAAGAAGCGTAGGCAGCTTAGAGAGTGCCTTTTCTCGCCAGAAATCGTTATGACGACAGTAATAGAATTCATGATAAAGGCGATCGAAGTTGTGTCGTTCCTTCTCAGTGAGTTCTCGATACTGCATTGTGTTGAACGCCGCGATGCGTGGATGGTAATGTTGCGGTGAATATGGATCTTCGATGAAGAGCAGGTTATCGACATCGTCGTCTGTGGGACGGGTATGACGCTCAGCATCGAATGGGAATTCATATTCTTCTGTAATTTCTTTAATAGAGAAAGGCAGAGCGGCGTTGAAGTATCCGAGTAATCCATTTTCAACGCCAACAGGGATTTCCCAAATGCGGAAGAATCCGAGTATATGGTCAATGCGATAGGCATCGAAATATTCGGCCATTTTCTGGAATCTATTTCGCCACCATGCATAGCCATCTTCTGCCATGCGTTCCCAATTGTAGGTTGGGAAGCCCCAGTTTTGTCCCCATACAGAGAAATCGTCGGGTGGCGCACCGGCCTGGGAATTCATGTTAAAAAGGTGAGGGTAGACCCATGCGTCAACACTGGTTCGGTTAATGCCGATTGGAATGTCGCCTTTGAGCACAACCTCGTTGGCGTGTGCATAGTCTCGAACTTCGCGGAGCTGACGGTCGAGGTGATATTGCAGGAAGTAGTAGAAATGGAATGGTGTCTTGTGACGTGAGTGTAATGACTCGATCAGTTTAGAGTCATAGCGTGCGTACCCGCCCCAGGCATTGTTGTCGGGAGTTTGGTATAGGTCACGAAGCACGCACCATGCCGCGTAATCGCGTAACCAATATTCATTCTTTGCAACGAATGTTTTGTAGTCATTTCGTCGACGTGTTGATGCTCCCTGCTCTGCAAATATCTCGCGCAGGTATTCCATCTTTGCTGCAAAAACTGCTTCGTAGTCTACGGTTTCGTGTTTGTTAAGATTGGCGGCAATGTTGCGATGATATTCATATCGGGCTGTATCTTTTAATTTGCCAACCTCCCATAGATTTAGATAGATTGGGTGAAGAGCAAATGTAGAGTTCGCGCTATATGGGTATGAATCGGTCCAGCGTCCGGTCATTGTTGTGTCATTGATCGGGAGGATTTGCAGAATTTTTTGACCTGTGGCAACACACCAATCCACCATCTTCTTAATTGAGATGAAATCTCCAATGCCACAGTCCTCGTTGGTTCGAATAGAGAAGACCGGTATAGCTGTTCCTGCACCTTTCCAATTTGGGCTGGGGTTGGCAAAACGGAGACCATCTATGCTGATATATTGCGAGGTTAACGGTTCTGCGCACTGTGGAAAAGAGAGTCGGCGATTGTCGCCGCAGTCCCAACCTGCGACTTGACCAGTGGCGCTGTCAACAAGAATAAACTTATACTCTGCATTATTTTGCAATTCTGCAAGAGGTAGGTTAACCTCCCATATTGGGAAATTAGCATCGCTCATGGGGATGGAATTTGCCGGTTGCCAATTGCCTAAAGCATCGCCCTGACCTACGATTGCGAGGTGTTGGTGGGGTCGCACCATTGGTGCTTCGACGCGAATGGTTAAATATCCAGGGGCGGGAATCACTTTCTTTGCCGGTGATTTGCGTCGCAATATGCCATCGACGAAAGCCGAGGAATAGAAAGGCTTATCGGACGGCATATCTTGCCAGGAATTGCAGATTACACAGCGGTCGGCGTTGGTCGGAGCTACAAAACGGTGTGGTTTTCCCCATTCCGTGCGATATATGCCCTGAGGTGACAATACAACAAAGAAGTAATCGACAGAATCGATTACTTCTTTGAATTCAACTTCAGCCATCCAACGACCATCACCGAGGTGAGTCATAGGCACGGCGTGGGCTATGTTGTTATTACCTAACTCCGGAGCGGAACCGCATATGGCGAGCGACTCGCCGAAAGCTGTATAGTAATTTATATTAAAGTTCAGAATCATATTTGCACTATAAACAACTTCTATTAACCGCATTTAGATGTTCCACATGAGGTACAGATCAAACAACCTTCCTGATAGATGAGTGTTTCATTGCCGCAGTTTGGACACTTCTGTCCAGTGGCCTGGGTTCCATTGGGAAGATACTTCTTGAGTGCACGTTCAACACCATTTTTCCATGTGTTGATATTCGAAGAGTCAAGTTCAAGACCACTCACGAGTTTGAGTACCTGATCGATAGGCATTCCATAGCGAAGCACACCAGAAATCAATTTGGCATAGTTCCAGAATTCGGGATTAAACTTGTCGCTCAAACCCTCGATAGTGGTTTTGTATCCACGTTTATTGATGAACTGGAAGTCGTAACGCTTGCGACCATCATCGCTGAGAGCTTTGATGATTTTACCGTGACTAACACTCTTTGGGCAGAAGATACCATCTTCGTCGTCTGCGAGACCGGTAAAGATTTCATATGGACGACCATCTACAAGACCTACAAAGGCAATCCACTTCTCCTTGTTATTTTGGAAGCGAACCACGTCTGCCTCAAGTTCGATGGGGCGTTTTACGATATGTTCGGGGTTGTTAATAATCGACTTCTCAGGAGCCTTAACCGCCTCAAGAACGTTATTGCGCGAGCCGTCGCGATATACGGTGCATCCTTTGCATCCGGCCTTCCAAGCTTCGACATAAAGGTTGCCAACGAGTTCCTCCGATACGTCGTTCGGAAGGTTGATTGTAACGCTGATAGAGTGGTCTACCCATTTCTGAACCGAACCCTGCATGCGTACCTTCTCCATCCAGTCGACATCGTTGCTTGTAGCTTTATAGTATGGCGACTTGCTGACCAGTGCTTCGATCTCTTCAGCCGTCATATTGCGCTTCACTTCGATGCCGTTTATCTTCATCCACTCCACGAATTTGTGGTGATAAACGATGAACTCTTCGAAAGAATCACCTACTTCATCAACGAAGTCAACATGAACGTTTGCATCGCTTGGGTTCACTTTGCGTTTGCGCTTATATACGGGAAGGAATACGGGCTCGATGCCAGACGATGTCTGAGTCATGATCGATGTTGTTCCGGTCGGGGCAATTGTAAGACATGCAATATTTCGGCGGCCATACTTAACCATACGCTCGTAAAGATCAGGATCAGCTTCGCGAATGCGTGCAATGAAGGGGTTGTTGGCTTCACGTTCGGCATCATAAACTTCGAATGCGCCGCGCTCACGTGCCATATCGACAGAAGCGGAGTAGTAGGCGAGAGCCAGCTGTTTGTGTACCTCGGTCGAGAATGCAGTTGCCTCCTGTGTGCCGTAACGCAGACCAAGGGCTGCAAGCATATCACCCTCTCCAGTAGTGCCACATCCGGTGCGACGTCCCTTTAAAGTCTTATTTCTAATCTTTGTCCAAAGGTTTAACTCTGTGCTCTTAACTTCCGGAGTTTCAGGGTCAAAGCCTATCTTTTCGATGATGGCTTCAATCTTCTCCATCTCGAGGTCGATAATATCGTCCATGATTCGCTGAGCTTTGCCGATATGCTTACGGAAGAGATCGAAATCGAATTCGGCCTGAGGAGTAAACGGATTCTTTACGTAACTGTAAAGGTTTACAGCTACGAGGCGGCAGCTATCGTACGGACACAAGGGGATTTCGCCACAAGGGTTTGTTGAGACCGTTTCGAAGCCGAGATCCGCATAGCAATCGGGCACTGATTCGCGTTGAATTGTGTCCCAAAACAGAACGCCCGGTTCTGCACTTTTCCATGCATTATGAATGATTTTATTCCAGAGCTTCGGGGCATCAATCTCTTGAGTTACATCTGGATTAATGCTATTGATCGGGAATTGTTGTGTGTATTTCTCTCCAGCCACAACCGATTGCATGAATCCGTCATCGATCTTGACAGAAACGTTAGCACCGGTTACTTTGCCCTCGGTCATCTTAGCGTCGATAAAATTCTCGGCATCGGGGTGCTTGATGTTTACAGTCATCATCAGTGCACCTCTACGACCGTCTTGAGCTACCTCGCGGGTACTGTTACTGTAACGCTCCATAAAGGGAACAAGACCGGTAGAAGTCAGAGCAGAATTCTTTACCGGGCTACCTTTGGGGCGGATGTGCGAAAGATCGTGACCCACACCGCCGCGGCGCTTCATAAGTTGCACCTGTTCCTCGTCGATACGAATGATGCCACCATAAGAATCGGGATGTCCGTCAAGACCGATAACGAAGCAGTTGGAGAGAGAGCCAACCTGATAGTTATTGCCAATACCAGCCATAGGGCTACCCTGAGGTACGATATATTTGAAATCTTTAAGAAGATCAAATACCTCATTTTCGCTCATTGGGTTGGGGTATTTAGATTCGATGCGAGCAATCTCCGATGCAATGCGGTGGTGCATATCATCGGGAGTTTTTTCGTAGATATTGCCGTCGGAATCTTTCAAGGCATATTTGCTCGACCAAACACGGGCAGCAAGTTCATCTCCCTTAAAATACTCAAGCGATGCGGCATACGCTTCATCGTATGTGTAAATCTTATCATCCATAAAATTCGAGGAATATATATTGGTTTATTTTTCAAAAAAATCGAGTGCAAAGATAGCACAAATTTTTCGATTTTGAGGAATCCTTAATGCTAAAAAAATATCAAAAATGGATAACAATGATAACATGCGCAGGATACAAAATGTTTGAATATTGAGCATTTACATAGACAAGAAATTTTCATTTTATGTTCACAAAAAATGATTTGGATTTCATAATCTTTTCACAATTTTGTAATAATATTTCATACATGGACTTCGTTTTATATGAGATTAATTCAGCAATTGGTTTGCGTAATTATATAGTGGTCAGTTTGTTAAATGTAGTGAATAGGAAATTTAGTGAGGATTAAAATTTTACTTTTTTGTTCCATATTGATAAAAGAAAGAAGAAGAATTTTGAAATTTTGGAAAATCAAATTTTTATTTTTGTCAACTTAATAAAAAATGAAGGAGCATTTTGTGTAAATGCTCCTTCATTATATTTTTTTTGATTTGTGTCTTGTTTGTATTAGCGAAGTTCTTCAACCTCTTCTGTGGTGAGGGGAATGCGCTTTCCAAGGCGCCGGACACCGTCGGCGGTGATGAGATAATCTTCTTCGTTGCGAACGCCACCGAAGTCACGCCATTTGTTCAGTTCAGTATAATCAATAAACTCTTCGAAACGTTTTTCAGATTCCCATAAATCGATGAGTTCCGGTATGAAGTATACACCAGGCTCGATTGTGAGCACGAATCCCTCTTCGAGAGGACGAGCTAAGCGCAATGACTTGCGACCGAATTGAGTACTTTTCGGTTGACCGTCATAGCCCACCCATACTTCGCCAAGATTTTCCATGTCATGTACGTCTAAGCCCATCATATGACCTAATCCGTGAGGCATAAACATTGCGTGAGCGCCGGCGGCTACTGCCTCTGCCGGATCACCCTTCAAGATGCCGAGATCTTTCATTCCAGCGCAGATAACCTCTGCAGCGCGTTCGTATACTTTTACGAAAGGCACGCCAGGAGCAAGCATATCAACAGCCGCAAGGTGTGATGCTACCTGAATGTCGTAAATTGACTTTTGACGGGGGGTGTATTGTTTGTCGGCACAAATGGTAGAAGACATATCGCCTGCATATCCAGATTCCCATTCAGCTCCGGCATCAATCAAGACCATATCGCCTGACTTTATGATATTGCCATGATAATGATTGTGAAGTGTCTGGCCATTAATGGTGCAGATTGTGGGGAAGGAGAGTTGGCAATTGTGCGACGCAGCTACAGACTGAATGATAGCCGCAACTTCATATTCATTCATGCCCGGACGGATGCTCTTCATTGCAGCAATGTGCATATCCGCAGTAACGTTACATGCTTTCTCGATCTCTGCAATTTCAATTGCAGTTTTATGATTGCGCATGTTGACAACGGCGCGAATGAAATCGACCGACGGTTTCTCTTCGCTGGGTTTAACGCCTAACAGATTCCATAATTTTATGGCATGCTCTGCTCGATAAACCGGGAGGTAGTGAATGTTGCGATTGGCTGATAGGGCCTTGTCAATCCAAGTCTTAAGGTCGGCTGCAGGGAGTATGTTTTCTACGCCTACGCTATTGGCTTTCTCATGAAGCGTGGGTTGTACGCCCATCCACACAATCCAATCGATAGTCAGTTCATCGCCAAAAATGATGTCGACATCATTGTCGATATCGATAATGGCATTTAGTCCAGGATAGGAGAGTCCGAAGTAGTAAAGGAAAGTTGAATCTTGTCGATAATGGTATGTATTATCTTCATAATTCATTCCTGTTTCATCGTTGCCCAAAAACAGCAACACGCCTGAACCTACTTTCTTCTTCAGTTCTGCACGACGTTGAATGTAAACTTCTTTGTCAAACATGGTATGATTGATTAGAAAAATTTGAGAATCTCGTTTGTATAATTGTAGACATATGGTGTTTTGCCAATATTTAGCAATGAGTAAACAAGTTCGTTCTTGTTGTTAAGAAACACCACAGCATTTCCCGCACGTTTCCCCTTGTAATGCTTTGTTCCGCTGGTTATAAGCCAATCCGCACCGGTATTCGTAACGGTAACTCGTTCTTTAGGGTTGTTGGCAACGTTATAATTGCCGGGAGCGGGCACTTTGACCGATGCCGGCGCGAGCAAAATGGTTTGCATCACCATTGCTCGTAGACCTGGCGAATACTCTACCACATCCCATCCTTTTTTATGCTCAACGAGGCGCAACGTCATGCCAGGGCGCACTAAGCAATCTGCATCGTCACCATTTTTGGTGGCATACTCATTGCTTGCAATCGGAGTATCGAAAAGCTTCGAATCTTTGGCTATCACTACGTATTCTTCAGCCCGCAATATATGCAGGCTGAAGATAGCGAGTAGTGAAACCAGAAACAATCTGATTTTCATATTGGAGGATTTACGGGTTGTAAACAATACAATTTGCTTTAAAGTAAGGCTTAAAATGTATTGGTGTAATTTATTTTAAACCAAGCAATTCTGTAATTTTATCAAATGCTGAGGGCAATCCGCTTGCATCCTTTCCGCCAGCTTGAGCGAAGAAGGGCTGACCGCCACCGCCGCCTTTGATAGCCTTCGCTGCTTCACGAACAATCTGTCCGGCATTGAGACCTTGGGCTGTAAGGTCGTCGGACAATGCTACGGTCAGCAACGGTTTGTTGGCCGGGTCAGATGTAGCAGCTACGAATGCGGTTGACTCAGCAGAGTCGCGACGTACAGCAAATGCGATATTTTTTACGACGTCAGGATTGTTTGTGCCAAGCAGTGCAACAAGTTTAACTCCATTTACGACCTGTGCGTTATCGAGCAGTGATTTTGTTTGCATCGCAATCTTCTCTGCCATAAAAGTTTCAACCTGATGTTTAAGTTCGGCATTTTCGTTGAGAGACTTCTGGATTGCATTGCGAATGTCTGTATTGCTACCCAACAAAGCTGAAGCTTCGCGAAGGGTATCCTGCATATCGTCGAGCAACGCTTCTACGTTTGCGGCACTGATTGCTTCAATGCGTCGAATACCGGCTGCAATAGAGCTTTCGTTGACGATGCGAACAATTCCGATGTTACCGGTATTTGCAACGTGAGTACCACCGCAAAGTTCAACCGAGCTACCATATTTAACAACGCGTACCTTATCGCCGTACTTTTCACCAAAAAGAGCCATTGCGCCCATTTCGCGTGCCTCGGCAATGGGGAGCTCACGACGTTCTTCGAGTGCAATTGCCTGACGAATGCGTGCATTCACCAAGTGTTCAACTTTGCGAATCTCTTCGGGAGTTACCTTCTGGAAATGAGAGAAGTCGAAGCGCAACATATCGGCAGAAACATACGAACCTTTCTGTTCAACGTGTGTGCCGAGTACTTCGCGCAGTGCTTCGTGGATTAAGTGAGTTGCGGTATGGTTTGCAGAGATTGCAGCGCGAGCCTCGGTGTCAATCTTCGCAACAAAGTGTGCCGCAGGATTAGCCGGAAGCTTATTGCTTAGATGAATAGCTACATTGTTCTCCTTCTTGGTGTCGAAGATTTCAATTGTATCACCATCCTCAGATACGAGTACTCCTCGGTCGCCAACCTGACCACCCATTTCTGCGTAGAAAGGTGTGCGAGAAAGCATGATCTGATAGAACTCTTTTCCTTTCTGTTTAACCTTACGATAGCGCAAGATTTCAGTTTCAGCCTCCGGTGAATCGTATCCTACAAACACCTCTTCGCCGGGGTTAACTTCTACCCAGTCGTCGGTCTCGATAGCAGCCGCGTTTCTTGCTCTTTGCTTCTGCTTCTGCATCTCAGCGTCGAAGCCCTCTTTGTCAAGTTTCATGCCGTTTTCGCGAAGGATAAGCTCCGTGAGGTCGAGGGGGAATCCGTAAGTATCATAAAGAACGAATGCTTCATTGCCGGCAAGTGTATCTTTATTTTCGGCTTTGGCTTTCTCCATATACGAATCCAGGAGACGGATACCATTTTCGAGTGTACGAAGGAATGAATCCTCCTCCTCTTTGATTACGCGGGTAATGATATCTTTCTGAGCAGTGAGCTCGGGATAGGCTTCGCCCATCTGCGCTACGAGTACATCGACCAATTGATAGAGGAAAGCCTCTTTGCGTCCGAGGAAAGTGTAGACGTATCGAACAGCGCGGCGAAGAATACGACGAATAACGTATCCTGCTTTGGCATTGGACGGAAGCTGTGAGTCGGCGATAGAGAATGCGATGGTGCGAACGTGATCGGCAGCCACTCGCATTGCGATGTCTACCTTCTCATCCTCGCCATACTTCTTGCCAGAGAGTCGGCTGATCTCGTTGATGAGCGGGGTAAAGACATCGGTATCATAGTTCGATTTTTTGCCTTGAAGAGCCATGCAAAGACGCTCAAAACCCATACCGGTATCGATTACTTTTGCAGGAAGCGGTTCGAGGTGACCGTCATTCTTACGGTTATATTGCATGAAAACGAGATTCCAGATCTCAATTACCTGCGGGTTGTCTTTGTTTACAAGCGAAGCGCCATCGATTTCAGCACGCTCTTCGTCAGAACGGAGGTCGATATGAATTTCAGAACAGGGACCGCACGGACCGGTGTCGCCCATTTCCCAGAAATTATCTTTGCGGTTGCCATTTATGATGTGAGATACAGGCAAATGTTTCTCCCAATAACCGGCCGCCTCGTTATCGCGTTCCAATCCCTCGGGGGCATACCCTTCAAATACAGTAGCATAGAGACGATTGGGATCAAGCTTAGCTACAGTTGTGAGGTATTCCCAGGCCCAGTCGATAGCCTCCTGTTTGAAGTAGTCACCAAAACTCCAGTTACCGAGCATCTCGAACATTGTGTGGTGGTAAGTGTCATGACCCACCTCTTCAAGGTCGTTATGTTTTCCTGAAACACGGAGGCACTTTTGTGAGTCAGCTACGCGCTTCGATTCTGCCGGACGGTTTCCGAGGATGATATCTTTGAACTGGTTCATACCGGCATTAGTAAACATCAATGTCGGGTCATCTTTGATTACCATCGGGGCTGAAGGCACGATTTTATGACCGCGCTCTTCGAAGAATTTTTTGAAGGATTCTCTGACTTCTTTGGATGTGAGCATATTATATCTTATTACGTTTATATTCAGTAAATTAGAATTATTCGATAAAATATTATGATATATTTGTTCGAATCATCAATCAAATGTAATTGCAAATTTAACCATAATTTACTACTTTTGCAAAAATATAGTGTCTAAGTTGGCAAAACTTTTGAAGTTGTCGAAGAAGTTGTATACGAATTTTAAAATGAAGCGCAACATATACTACATATATAATCCAGAGACGGATCATTACGAACGTGTGTTTCCATCGATATGGCAAAGGATTTTAAAAATCGTTACCTTTGTAGCATTATCAGTACTCTTTGGTATCGTTATCAATTATATAATTTTTCTTATTTTTGATGCGCCAACCGAGAAGAGTCTTCGTAAAGAGAATGCCGCTTTGAAGAGCCAGTATAATATTTTGAATCGTCGACTTGATAATTCGCTCAAGATTATGTCGGACATTCAGAATCGAGACGACAATTTTTATCGCGTAATGTTGCAAATGGATCCAGTAGGACAGGGGCAACGACTTGCGGGTCTTGACAATGAGAAGCGTTACAAACAATTACAGTCATTACCCGATGCTCAGTTGGTGAAATTGTTGACTCAACGGCTTGACCTATTTGATCGTCAACTTTATGCTCAGTCACTTTCGTTCGATCAATTGCGTGCATCAGCTACAGAACAGAAAAATAAATTGGCACATGTTCCGTCGGTAATACCTATCAATATAAAGGATTTTACAATGTCATCGGGCTATGGCGTTCGTCGCGATCCGATTTACGGAAGTTCAAAATTTCATGCCGGTCTTGACTTTGCAGCGCAGACTGGAACTCCTGTGTTTGCTACGGCAGATGGAGTTGTATCTTGTGCCGATCGTGTTAATGGTTATGGAAACTGTGTTGATATTTCGCATGGCTATAATTATTTAACCCGCTATGCTCATCTGAGTCAAATTTTAGTAAAGGACGGACAGCGTGTTAAGCGCGGAGAAATGATTGGTAAGGTTGGATCGACAGGTAAGTCTACCGGACCGCACCTTCATTATGAAGTGCGCTTTAAGGATGAACCTCAAAATCCGGTGAATTATTATTTTATGGATCTTACACCGGCTGAATATGCTGAAATGGTTAGAATTGCCGAAAATGCAGGACATGTGATGGACTAAGGAAAAGGCGTAATATGGAAAATTTAGACAAAAAATACTATAAAATAAAAGATGTAGCAGAAATGTTGGAATTGCCAACTTCGACGCTACGATTTTGGGAGCAGGAATTTCCCGAATGCGCACCACGAAGAAGCGCGTCGAATATTCGCTATTATACAAAAGAGGATATTGAGACACTGAGAATAATCCGATATTTACTGAAGGTTAAGGGATTAAAGACTGATGCGGCCAAAGAGCAGATGCGATTAAATCGACAAAACGTATCAAAAAAAGTCGAGGCTATTGAGTTGTTGACGGAAACCCGCAATGAGTTGAATCGGATGCTAAAGGCGCTTACAAAGCGAATTCCAAAAACATAGACTCCATTCTCCAAATTAAGATAAGCAACTTAAGCCTATATCAAATCATGAAACAAACAGACTCAAGATTTTATATGTCGCGTTGGGACATATGGACAATGTTGGTAGTTGTAGTGACAGTAATACTATGTAGTTGGCCGATGTTGACTTCAGACATAGAATTGTGGCCGATGATAATCTGTATTGCGTCATTGCTGTTTGTCGTAATAGCTTTAGCGAGTGTACATTATCGTATTGAAGGCAATCAACTGCTTGTTTATGTCCTTTTTACTCACAAAACTTTCCCAATCGATAATATCGCAACAATAGAGGCGACCAATAGTGCCTTATCTGCTCCTGCTGCTGCTTTGACTGGTCGGATAGCAATTACGTTCAATGATAAGAAGCCAAACAGAGCTTATAATCCACTCATTATTTCTCCGGTGCGCCCATCTGAATTTATTGCTCAGCTTCAGAGTGTCAATCCGGAAATTAAGGTAAAAGTCTAATGCTTTGTAGTATCGGCTATGAGCTTGCCTCGTCGGGATAGCTGACTGAGGCGAGCGTTGCGTAATTTGATGATTTTGTGTGATAATTTTATTAGTATTTCATTCTCACCCTCCGCTATATTTACGTCTGCATTGGCCGAATATTCTTCGTTTAATTCCGAAAGCCTTTTGTCGAGATTGGTAAATAATTGGTTTATCGATACCGAGTCTTTTGCATTTTTGATGCTGTCATAATAGCAGGTATAGATTTTCCTGCTGTTAAGAAAAAGTTGGCGTCCCTCTTCACGTTCGGCATCTTTTGCCTTTGACGAACAGGATAGTATCAAAGGCAAAAGAATAAGAATGAATATAATGTGTATATGCGTATGCTTTACGTATTTAGACATGATTTATTTAAGTTTTTCTTTAAGAAATTTTCCTGTGTAAGAATTTGTGGTAGAGGCAACTTCTTCAGGAGTGCCAGCCACCAATACTTCACCGCCTTTGTCGCCACCTTCAGGACCTATATCAATTACCCAGTCGGCAGATTTAATAACATCCATATTATGCTCGATGATAACTACAGTATTGCCCTTATCAATGAGCCTGTTTAACGATTTCAAAAGCGTCGAAATGTCGTGAAAGTGCAATCCCGTTGTGGGTTCATCAAAAATAAACATAGTATGTTTACTATTCTCTTGCGAAATATAATACGCAAGTTTTACACGTTGATTTTCTCCACCTGAAAGGGTTGATGATGATTGACCAAGCTTAATATATCCAAGACCTACCTCCTGCAAAGGTAACAGACGTTTGATGATTCTTCGCTCTTGAGAACCTTCATGCTGAGATAGGAATTCAATTGCCTGGTTAACGGTCATTTCCAGGAAATCATATATATTCTTGCCGTGATATTCCACATCAAGAACCTCTTGCTTGAAGCGCTTGCCGTGACATGCATCGCATGGAATTTCAATATCGGCCATAAATTGCATCGGGATTGTAACTGTACCTTCACCCTTACACTCTTCGCATCGTCCGCCTTCGGTGTTAAACGAAAAGTAGCCGGGTGTAAAATCCATTTGGCGCGCAAGTTGCTGGTCGGCAAATAGCTTTCGAATTTCATCGAAAGCTTTAAGATATGTTGCAGGGTTGCTTCTAGAGGATGTGCCTATAGGATTTTGGTCAACAAATTCTACGGCTCCAATATCAGAGAGCGAACCAGAGATCTCTTTATGAGTACCAGGTGCATCTCCGGCTTCACCGAGTGCACGTACCAATCCTTTGTAAAGAATCTCGCGAACCAAGGTCGACTTTCCAGAGCCACTAACACCTGAAACAACAGTCATGATGCCAAGCGGAAACTTAACATCGATATTTTTGAGATTATTCTCCTGCGCACCCTTGATTTCAATAAACTTTTTCCAGCGTCTGCGACGTTGTGGTATGGCAATTTCTCTTCTGCCTGACAGATATTCAACCGTATACGACGATACAGCCTTGTCGTTGAGAAGATCTTTAAGATTTCCGTGACATACAACTTCGCCACCGAGGCGGCCTGCATTTGGTCCGATATCAATGATTTCATCAGCTTCGAGCATAATATCTTCATCGTGCTCAACCACAACAACGGTGTTGCCAATCTGCTGCAGATGTCGAAGAACGCGAATCAGCCGCTCAGTATCGCGTGAATGAAGGCCAATACTTGGCTCATCAAGAATGTATAGAGAGCCCACCAACGAGCTGCCTAACGATGTGGCAAGATTAATGCGTTGGCTCTCTCCACCTGAAAGAGTAGATGAGAGTCGGTCGAGCGTCAAATAGCCCAACCCAACTTCATTAAGAAAATTTAGACGTTGGCGAATTTCTGTAAGCAAACGTTTGCCTATAGTTTTGTCAACTTCCGACAACTCTATCTCTATAAAAAAACGTTCAAGCTTAGCAATCGACATTTTCACCAGCTCAGAAATAGACTTGCCGCAAATTTTGACATACTCCACGTCTTTATGCAATCGAGAACCGTTGCACGTGGGGCAAGTAGTTTTACCTCGGTATCGTGCCTTAAGCACGCGATATTGCATCTTTTCCTGATTCTTGTCGATCCAAGCAAAGAACCCATCGATGCCTTCCCAACCATCTTTCCCATGCCACAAAATATCTTTCTGTTCTTGGGTCAAATCAACATAAGGAGTGTGAATAGGGAAATTTAAAGAGGGGGCAAGATGAATGAGGCGCCTCTTCCATTCTCCCATCTTATCACCGCTCCAGCATTTAACTGCATTTTGGTAAACCGAGAGAGACTTATTCGGAATTACTAATTCCTCGCTAATTCCCAATACGCGACCAAAGCCTTCACATTCTGGGCAAGCTCCATAAGGATTATTGAAGTTAAACATCAAATCGTTTGGCTCTCGAAACTCCATTCCGTCAGCTGCAAATTTCTTTGAAAAAATAAATTCTTGCTGTTCTCCTGACTTCTGCCAAACCTTTATTATGCATTCGTGATGTCCTTCAAAATAAGCTGTTTCTACTGAGTCAGATAATCGAGATATGGTGTCTTTGTCATTTGCGACACTGAGACGGTCGATAAGAAGTCGGTAGTCGGATGGTGATAGGGAAGTGGTCTGTTGACGCAACTCTGCAATATCAACAAACTCACCATTATGTTCGAGACGTGAATATCCCTCTTTAGCGTAAATATCCAGCTGATTTTCAAAAGTCCGTCCTTCGGGAAGTTGAATAGATGAAAGAACTGCGAATCGCGTACCAGGCTCAAATTTCATAACGGCATCCACAATATCATCAACACCGTGTTTCTTAACCTCTTCTCCCGAGATTGGAGAAAACGTATGACCGATTCGGGCAAAGAGCATGCGCAGGTAGTCGTAAATTTCAGTTGCCGTACCAACTGTACTGCGGGGGTTGCGGGTATTGACCTTCTGTTCAATAGCGATAGCCGGTGGAAGACCTTTGATATAGTCGCATTCCGGCTTTGACATACGACCTAAGAACTGTCGGGCATAGGCCGACAAACTTTCAACATAACGTCGTTGACCTTCAGCGTACAACGTGTCGAAAGCCAGCGATGACTTACCAGACCCACTGACACCTGTAACGACAATAAATTTATTTAAGGGGATTTCGATATCAATATTTTTTAAATTATTAACTCGAGCACCTTTTATTGATATATTTTGATTTTCCATTTGATATGCATTATTGGCGGAAATACATTGCGCTCCGATAGAGGGCGCAATATATTGAAGTTCTTTAAACAACTTCAATACTCCTAAAGATAATAACAAATATTATACCAAAATATTCTATTACCCTCAAATTTTGGTAAGTAAATTTAAACAACTTCATTATGAACATACAAAGAAAAATGCTAACTTTGTGCAACGATTCAACTATAACAAATAGAAGTTGTTTAAACTTACTTTTGTTATTAACCATTGCAGTTCTTGATAACAACTTCTTTGGCTATACTCGATATTCTCAATTAAACAGGAATAAAAGACTAAACTTTAACAATGAGAGATCAGGAAATAATACAGGGATTGATTGATCGTGATAATCACATCACCTATCAATTCTTTTATGTTAAGTGTCGTCCGCTCTTAACGGCTATAATGCGACTCGTGTTTAGCTATCCCGTTGAGTACAACGAGATGGTAAGTGAGTTGTATGACTATATGATGGCAGACGACTGCGCCAAACTACGTCAGTTCCAGTATCGAAGCACTATATATCAGTGGATGAAAGTTGTAGCGACTCGGTTTTTTATCCGTCGACGTAACTTACTGATAGAAAACGTATCGAAAGAGCCTCAATATGAGAAGTGTGAAGAGACAGAATTTCTTGATTCAGAGAGAACAGTCTCGCAACAAATAGATGTGGAAGCCCTACTTTCATTGATTGAGAATAAACGTTACACCGATGCAATCCGAGCTCTTGTGCTTGACGAAATTCCGCCGGAACAGTATGCTATTCAAATTGGAGTAACTGTTGATAATCTTTACAATATTAAGAAACGAGCAATGGCCGCTTTGACGAAGGTTATAAGGGTCCCGCGGATTCGAACCGGTTTTGAAGGCAAGAA
>QLIP01001143.1_pt1 | contig 20113 bp, 15 predicted proteins | sample 1769771 | NCBI WGS metagenome assembly QLIP01 (sample SAMN09428762, study PRJNA476227) | Gut metagenome, whole genome shotgun sequencing project. | isolation source: cecum | host: Rhizomys sinensis | place: China: Jinsha town of Minqing, Fujian Province | collected 2013-09-23
TCGCTTCCCCGACAACGATGCCGGAGACCGCTTCATGGAGCAGTTGGTGCGGGAGTGGCTCGAGCGCATGGGGATCAGAAATGCTCAGTTTCTGATAGCCCGACACTTCGACAAGGCGCATCCGCACTGTCACCTGGTGTACAGTCGAATCGACCTCGACGGCAACGTTATCTCCGATTTCAACGAGCTTCGGCGTAACGTCACAGTGTGCAAAGATATCAAACAGAAATACGGTCTAACATTCGGAGACTCCACGGGCAAGAAAGTCAAAGTCGAGCAGCTTCGCCCCGCCCAGCGCGAGATGCACGAGATGAAAACTGCCGTGCTCCGAGCATTGAGCTCCTCAAAATCGTGGGCAGAGTTTCACCAAGCACTCGAAGCCGACGGCATCGAAGCCAGTTTCAGCATCACCCGCGCAACCGGTCAGGTTCGCGGCATATCCTTCGCCAAAGACGGCAACCGCCACTCCGGCTCCAAACTCTCAAAGCAGAAACTCACCTACGGCAAGTTGGCCGCGAAGTTCGGACCGATACCGACCGAAGGGGTCTTCAAAACAGAGACCCCTACCGCAAAAGGGGTCGGCAAGACTCCGACCCCTTCCCTTACGAATCATCCGATTCGTAAGGGGGTGTCCAAAACGGACACTCCCATAGCGGAGTATCACTCCAATCAGAAAGGGGTGACCAAAACAGACACCCCTTCTGCAACTCGACCGCAAATCAACTTGCCAGGTCGAGAAGGGGTTTCCAAAACGGTAACCCCCTCCCAAATGTCCGATGATGCCTCCGCTGTCCAACTCATTCCCCTATCATTGATAGTAGATTTGTTGGTCGGTCCAGCCATCGCCCCGACACCTGGAGGTGGAGGCACAACCAACGACCTCGACTGGAACGACGACCGCCGTCGCCGCCAAGAGGCAAAAGAAAATCAGAATATTAACAAACCATTTAAGTCAAGAAGAAGATAATGGCAAAAGCAGATAAAGAATACGCCGACCTGCTCTTTCACACAGCAACCAAAGACATAACAGAGCTCAAAGAGCGTATCGCAATCATCGAGAATCAGAGCGGAGTCCCGGCTGTGCCCACAGAGGCACAGTCAGCCTCTGTCTTGACAATCACCCTCGACGACCTCCGAGAAATAGTAACCACAGAGCTAACACTCTGTCTTAAGCAATATCAAGAACAGTTCCAGGCAGAAGAAGAGGCTCTCAAAAAGAAGCGGGCCGAAGAGTACGCGTTCGATATCGCAAAGAAACGTAAGGAATACGAGGCCGCAGGCCGCATATTCAGAGCGACAGCACCTGAATGGTTTGAACTAATTCATCAAACTCAAAATGCTCACTACGAGAAGATAAGTGACACATTCAGAAGTTTGGCAGTTATTGGGGAGGAATTCAATAGATCTTTGATAGCACTCCAAAAGACATCTGATAATATACTTGAACTCGTGACACCGCCGCCCACTGAACCCAAACCGGTCAACATCTTCGCCAATCTCCCATCCGGCTTCCGAGCAAAAATCAAAGAACTCCGCATTCGAATTCAAGACCGCTTGCACACATACCTAACCGGCAGATATTCACTCCATCGAGGATACGCATTACTCATAGTGATACTTTACGGACTGATGTTAGCCATGTTTGCAATGTTCAGAATTTCAATTTCGGGATAGATCTGATGCTCCGATCATAACTGTTTGTATGTGAAATCGCTCCGACGCTCAATGCCGTATAGTACACGTTTTCAAAAAACCTTTACAACACATATCTGTTAGGGAGTCCACTAAATGGAAACCCATGCAATTCTTTCTGTTCCTAATCATATCCGGATATCGCAACCTGCATCTGTTCGACAAGCGATAAACAAATACCGTGTCCTATATTGCACGATCTTAGAGAACGTAAATATCGGGCACGCTGCCACGACCGACAGGTTATAACTTGAGGGCGCATTTATCCTAACCCTCTACAGGATGGAGCTTCGTGCGGCAAGAGGCGCAGAAATGTCAAACGTGATTTGTCAAAACTATTGGCTTCTATTTCTTCGAATGCTACTCAGTCGATTTTGCTCGAGCCATGCTGATAAGACATGACAATTATGAATTTGTCTATAAGGTTGACTTTTCTTAAGTTAGGCATTACCTCGTGTAATATCCATTATATTAGCACTGATTACTTCCAAATTTGGCTATCGTGAAATTATAACGACGAAAATGTTGTCGATGAGGCGCTTGGTGCCGTTTGGATAGCATGGATAATTGCAAGCTTGAGATTCTCAGAGAGGTCTTCGTTTGCCATGTAACTGGTAATGATACGGTGAAGAAGATCTTTGTCTATGCTCCCGGCTGCAACATGGTAAATATTGGCCTCCATAAACTGCATAAAATTACAGGCATGCCAATAGTAGCCATTATATAAAAGAAAACATACTCCGATTGTCAATGCTACTCGCTTATTAGCATCCTCAAAATAATGACCGGTGCATAACCCAAAGACAAGATATGTCAGTTTATCTACAAAGGTGGGATAATACAAGTCATTTTGCACGAAGTCAAGAACCTTACGAATACCACCTTCATCTTTAACGCCTTGCAGTCCCCCTCCGCTGGCCGCGACTGTCTTACTATAGACCTCCAATGCTGCATCGTAGTCTATATATTTCAATTGCTCCTCACTCATCGTCATCAGCTTGCTTTAGACGTTTAAGAACTTCTTTATTCTCAGGCAGTTCCATAATTTTATCAAAGTCTATAGACTTATCACCAATGAAACGGTCAAACTCTTCCGGTGTTACCGCACGGAGATAACCCGCTATGTTGTTGTGGAACACATCTCGGAAAGCAACATCTCGTGATGCCATCTTTGAGCGTGCATCGTAGATGAAAGGTTGCATAGCAGGAGATTGCTCTTGTTCAACTATAAGCTCCTTCACACGATCAAGAGAAAGTTGCTCACCTCCATTGTTTTTATACTCATCTTCAATTGCGAAACCTATGCCGTTTTCAAAGGATGAAATACAGCGAATAACTTCGGCATAGAGAGTACGGCGTACATTATCGTCTTTATCAAGACGCAATAACAAACGGTATTCCTTAGCTTTCTCCTTGAATACAGCCTGATAGATTAGGTCTGTAATTTGAGCATATTTGAAGTTCTTATGTCCTTGAACACATTTACCCACAGTTGAAGTGAATTTTTTTCTGTAATTATCTTCTTCAATTGCTGCCGGAAGGAAATCTATATCACGTGTATTGATATACTTTGTTCCCCCTCCAGTTCTCTTATTGATAGTAGATATGACAATATCAAGTATGCGGCCACGGACTTGCTTGGCTCTCTCGCTTTCAGTCAAAAGCATACCTACATTAAGAACTGATCTGAAATTGAACAAACCTAACTGAGTGGTTTTGCTCCCGACATTTATGACGGAAGCAAATTGTAACTTAAATTCCTTCAGCTGTTTACCCTTACTTAAAACATAGCCATTATGCTTAAGCTCATCGCCATGCTCCTCTAAAAGGCGTTCAATGGTGCGTTCTTCCACTTCATAAAAATCCGCCACCATTTTCTTGGTAAAACGGTATTCACCCTCAAAAAGCATCCCGGTAAAACCAAGGTTCTCCTGAAGGGCTGCCACAGCATAACGATTATTTAAAACGTTCTGTCGCTCGATATTTGATACTGTCAAGTCATTCATAATACAAAATTAACTATTTTTCCCGAATTATTATTTTTACTGTTCTCTAATCTTTATTTCTATTAGAATCTAATCTATACCTATCCGGCATTGGCAATGGCGGCGATGTCGTCGGCAATCTCTTCGGATGAGAGTTTGATGTACTCCATAAAGGTCTTTTGAGTCTTATGTCCGCTTACAGCCATCATTTGCACAAGGGTGAAACGGTGGCTGAGATACATATGGGTGATGCCGGTGCGTCGAGCCGTATGGCTCGTAACGCAGCTCCATCGAGGCATAAGGGCCTTCCCGTGAGAATTTCGCTCCACCTTTAGTTTGCCGGCCTCCTCAAGCTGCTTCTGCTTCATAGTCAGTTGAGTGGTCACCATCTTTGCCAACGAAGGCACGGATTTTGATAAATCATTGAGTATATCCTTTATATAGCGATTGAGCACAACGTCATTCACAGCCGGTAAGTGATAATCGTATTTCTCGCAGATAGCAAGCAGATTTGGATTCATGATAGGCACCACCACCTCTGTGTTCGTTTTTTTCTGTATGAAACGAATGGCTCGGTTGCCACCCTTGGTGGTTATGAAACTGTCGGTACTAATGAATGAGTAGTCGCTTACTCGCTGGCAGGTATAACATCCAATCAGGAAAACATCGCGTATCTCTGCCCTCTTTCCTTCGAGTGGCATATGATAGAGCGCGTCGAGTTCTTCTTCCGTTAGATATATCTCCACGGCCTTCTGGTGTTCCTCGACCTTCTTCTTGATAAAGTATGTCAGGGCTCGGTCGTTGTTATGGAGTTCATCCTTATAGGCACACCCTACAAGGCATCGGAACGTTACCAGATATTTGTTGATGCTCTTGGCCATATAACCTCCGTCTTCAAGGAAGGCCACAAAGCGAGCCACGAATTTTCGATCGATATCCTGCCATGTATATTGACATTTCAAATCGAATCCCTCATAGATTTTCATGAAACTGCGCCATGATTTTACAGTTCCTTCAGTATAACGCTGGTTGTCTGTAAGTCGTGTGCCGTCGGCAATTTCATTGCAAAACTGCGTCAGATATCTCGCAATACTACAACGCTTCTGATTTTCAATCTCTTCACGCCTACGAGCATCCTCGGCCTGCTGAGCCTCAAGTTGACGTTGCTGCTCCTCCTCCATCTGCTTGTGAATGCGCAAACCTTCGGCAAGTTTAGGCTCTGCTATGGAGAGAATCTTCTCTTCAAGTTCAACTTTCGAGAACACTACATGCTTCACCGCGTCCATGATCGCAGTCTCAATGGTATGTAGTTTCAGATGTAGGGCGCTGAATTCCTCTCGATGTGCCAGCCATGCATCTTCGTTGGCAAGCGCGTTGTTCCATTTGACAACATCCACCTTAATCTGAGACGACACAAGCATATCGACTCCGAGTTTCGGAGCCTGATAGCGATAGAAAAGAGTAGCAAACCCTTTATTCCTATCCTTCTTGCGTATGAAAAACCTTGACTGTAGTACTTTCGGCATAATCCTATGTATTTTCTGCAAATTTAACTCAAAAAATCCATATTCAGGAAACAAACCGTGTTAAAAATACCCTAATTCTCAAATTTAGGTCACTAAAAATAGTTGCTATAAATAATCTAAACTGGTTGTTTTCACGCAACTATCATAAACTATCGGCCTCTAAAGGTCACTAAAAAAGTCACTATAAATATGATATATTGTGAATCAAACTGAGAGTTAATACAATTGTAACACACTACTAATCAATAAGTATATATTCTATGAGGTTTCACTAAAGGTCACTAAAACTCAAAGTTATGTTCCTGGTGGCACCACAGAAAGCCGCTAATTCTCAACGAATTAGTGGTTTTTCTTTTACCCACAACCCTCAAGGTCACCACTAAGGTCACCACACCTCCCATAAATTGGGGGTCAGCGGATTTTTCCAGTGGATGTGATTGGTTTAGTCAACCAAAGTCTGTATCTTTGGGGTCAAGCCGAAATTCCGGTGCGTATGTTAAAACTATATCCTTTACCATAAAGCATAGCCTCCGAATGAGATTTCAACTCATTGGGAGGCTATATCTTATGAAGGGGAGTGTGATGGTTGGCTTAACGTGCGCCGGCAGATGAGCGGTCGGTCGATGAGTCGGCTTCGACGAGTTTGTTGACACCGTGCTTCTGTTTGCCCCATTGCAGATTGTATGAGATGCCGATATAGGGCATGCGCATGTCGAGACGCATGTGCTGCTCGTTGGTGTTCCATTTGCTTAGCAGTTTTGATCCTTGGTCATAGTCACCAAACGGCATAATCATACCGGCGCTGAACTGCCATTTACCCCAGTTGTAGGTGAGGTCGACAATGGAAAGGTTCTCACCCCATCCAATGGTCTGACCGAACAGATCGTGAGATGCCAGTTGATACTGTCCCGTAAGCACAAATCCCCAGTGCATAAGCTGCATAGAGCCCGAGCCACTCCAGTTGTAGTTGGAGAGCTCATAGCCGGTGCCTCGCATCCGCTCCATTTTGTATGAAGCTGAAAACTGTGCTGTCAGCCAGTCCTTGACAATCTCAACCTGTGGCGCCAGAGAGAATTGCAACTTCTTTAATCCGCGGCTGTTCTCGTAGGTGGTGATGAGCTTGTCGCCGCTCCAGTTGATGGTTGGGGTTATTGCATCGGGCGATGTGAAGCCAGTGATTAGGAACGCTCCGGCAACCCTCGGGAAATAAAACCCGTAACGAAGCGACATCATGTAGGATGAACAAGTTCTGAGGTCGGGATTGCCTACAACCCACTGAAAACCGTCGGTTTGCTGCGCGACAGGGTTTGTCTGAGCCAGCGTGGGAGCGGCTTGCCATGAGCTGAGTCTGAGGCGCAACTGGTGCTGTTGTGAGGGGGTGTAGGTAACGGTGGCCTGCGGTCGCAGATTCCATGAGTGATTACCTTGTCGACTCTCGGTAAACTCATAGTCGTTGTACTGCGCGCCCAATCCGGCAGTAGCTGTAAACTTGCCGAGTCGCTGAAAATATTCACCGAAAAAATATGCCTTGTTCTGACTCTGATGATATACGGCATCGTCGAGGTTGCGGTAAGTGGAGCGGTTGCGGTGCAACGAGAATGACCCTCCGGCCGTGAAGCGCGAATTGTCCCAATTCTTAATGTAGTTGGCTTCAAGTCCGAGAGTCTTGTTGAAGTCGTGGATGTTGGTATGGATATCGGTCAGCACAGCGCCGCTTGTCACGTCTTTTTCGGTATAATCGGAGAATGAGCGTCCCATATACAGCGAGCCGGAAAGGTCTACGGCTATCATCTGTCGGTTGGGGAGATGTTGCTGAAGGTAGAACGACAGCGACGGAGTGTTGCCGGGGGTGCCCTTGGCGTTGTCAAGAAGAATGTCGTCTTTGCTGTTGCTCAAGGACAGGCGTCCGGTATAGGCATATTTGTCGGTAAATGTACTCGACAGGTTAAGCGACGCCATAAACACCGTGGTATCGGGTTTTATATAGCTGTACGATGCCCAGCCTCCGCCCTGTGTGTTTTGGAGGTTTCCGCTTATGGGAGTCTCCGTGCGGGTCACGGAGTTGCCATCGGGATAGGTAAACTTCTCCCAGTAGTCGCGGTGAATCTTTAATCCCTCAGTCAGTTTGAGCTGACCGCCTATAGACCATTGTGAACGGCCGTTGTTAAGCTTAAGGTCGGCCCAGTACGGCCCCCACGCCATGTTTAGAGCCGGTTGCGCCTGGGCCATCAGCGAACCGCCGGACTCGGGATTCGAGGCGATTACGTTAAGTACATATTGAGCACCGCCGTACTGCAGACCGGGGTTATTGATCCACTCCACACGCTTGATGGTCTCGGGCAGAAGGCGCCGAAACTCGTCGACGGTAGAAACACGTCCGTTGATGCGCACCTGCACCGATGCGCCGCCCGATGTGATAGAGCCGAGCACATCGTTAACCGTCAGCCCCGGTATCATGCAGTTGCGCAACAACTGCAGGCCGTTCTTTGAGTTCTCAACTGCGCTGACCGAAGGATGATACACATCCATATCAGCCTTTCGTATCACCTTGGGCGCCTCAACCACAATTTCGTGAAGTACCTGAGCAGTGTCGGGCACTTCGGTCTGCGCCAAAGCGATTAATGGGATGAATAACAAAGAATTGGATATTAATCTCTTCATAAGCTGTTGAATTTTTCGTTGTCTGTTTATTTGCTTGCGCTGCAAAATTAGCAAGAAAGTTTTATTTAGCCATTACACAAAAGTGTAATTCTTTAATTTGCAGTGCATTTTTACCCTTTTGCGTAGGATAAGTCGACATTGAAAATTATATCATCTTCTTGCCCTATGCCACCATCTTCGACTTTGCTCATCAGTCACGTAGCTACGGCTACGCTCCTTCTTCGCAAAGCCAAATCTGGCAGGCCTTTGGCTTCGAGTTTAATATAAACTAATTTTCAAAGCCGACTTATGGAATATTTTCCTTATATTTGTATTTTAATTGCAATAAAACGTTATGGACAACAATATCAACACTGGCGATTTCTTTTCATTGCAGAACTCCGTAGGAAGTATCAGTGAGTCAGACTATAAGAATACAGATCTCATTATAGAGGCCGCGAAAGCTTTTGAACGGAGCACCTATCAGTGTGTCTATATAATTGACTACTTCAAGCAGGGCTTCCTTTATGTTTCCAACAACATAGCGCGTCTGTGCGGGGGCGAGGCCGAGAAGATAAAGGATTTTGGCTACAGATTCTATATAGACTATGTGCCGCACGAAGACCTCAAAATGCTGGTAGAGATTAACAATCAGGGCTTCAAGCTGTTCAACTCGCTTCCCATTGGCGAACGGAAGGACTATACCATATCATACAACTTTCATATCAAAAAAGGGAATCGCACGCGTCTTGTCAATCACAAGCTGACACCTCTCATACTTACCAAGGATGGCCGGATATGGCTGGCTATATGCACAATATCGCTTGCATCGGGCAACGAACCGGGCAACGTAATTATGAAAAAGCCCGGAGCCGGTGTGTACTACCAGTATTCGTTCTATAATCATAAGTGGGAGGAACATAAGGAGATAACACTTACCGACAATGAACGCGAAGTGCTTTCGCTGTCCACCCAGGGATATACAATGAACGATATCGCCGACCAGATATGCAAGTCGGTCGATACCGTCAAAGCCTGCAAACGCAGTATATTCCAAAAGTTGAATGTACGGAACATCACCGAGGCCGTGGCCTATGCCCAAAATCACCAGTTGATTTAGGCCGGTTGATGTTCTTAGGCCGGATCGCAACGTAGCGACGAGAAATAAAACTTGGGGAAGTATTTCACCTCTTTGCCTGTCAGAATATCGAAGATGGCGTTAACGCAGTGGCCGGCCACAATCCACGACGCCACGGAAAGTTGGGGCGGGGGCAACTCGCCCGGCTCATTGCGGTAGGTATCAATCACATTGTCGAGCCATCGGTTGGGCATATTCCAAAACGTGCAATAGCGGGCAACGAACTCGGCTACCTTCAACTCGAATCCTTCAAACGACGAAGAAATCTCAGACAACTGGTATCCGCCGGGCTTTACGATTGTCAGAAACGCTCCCCATCCGAAATTGTAGGGATGCAGGACGGGAATCTTCTTACTGGAACAAAGTTCATCGAACACAAAAGGGATATCGCTCTTGAAATCGAGTGCATTGATGGCAATGTCGACCCCGTCGAGCAATTCATTTACATTATCGTGGTCGATAAACGTATTGTGAAATTGGATATTTGCTTTCGGATTTATCTTGAGCAGTCGCTTCGCAAGACACTCAGCCTTGTATTTTCCGACATCGCTTTTCACATAATTCTGACGGTTTAGATTGGAAAGCTCCACCTTGTCGCCATCCACTATTACAATATCTTCAAACCCAAAACGCAAGGCACACTCGGCAATGATACTGCCGATACCAGCCCCTCCTAACAAAATTCGGGTTTTGCGAACACGCTCCTGTTCCTCCTCGCTCACATAAATTCTATTCCTGCTGTATCTGTCCATAAGAGTATATATTGAATTATGGTGCAAAGATAAATCAGGAAAATTAAAAAGGCATAACACAAAAGTGTATTTCTGCTTTCAGGGATGCTTTTTTTCAGCGTTGCGAACAGCATTCCATCGTTGTAAACTTTGGGAACAATATGGGGCTCGGTGGGCTTCAATGTTACAGTTTAATTGGTTAAACTTATGAGTATTAAATATTTACAAATAAACTTGGGGTCGTTATTGAAAAGTTATTGTTTGTAATATTGAGAATTGAAATAATATTCGTAATTTTGCGAACAAGCAAAATAGACAATACATGGCAAAAATAAAAATAACATCAAAACAGGAACGCCTTGTACGCTTTGCCAAGATATTGGGGCATCGCACACAAGATGTTTGGTCAGCTCTTTGTGGATTGTTGCCACCATTGCAAAGCTTGCGACTGTAAAGAATGACTATATCATGTTTTTTTTAGTTTCTTAGCGTTAATCATTTTCGGAATAGTAATCACGGGTGCAGTGCGCATCCTCTCATTGGCAAAGAGATAGTTTTATGAAAGTACTGATTTTATGCACCGGCAACAGTTGCCGCAGCCAGATGGCACATGGCATATTGCAATCGCTCGACGCTGAATTGCAGGTATACTCAGGCGGTACAAAGCCGGCCGAAAGAGTTAATCCAAAGGCTGTGGAAGCAATGAGCGAAATCGGGATTGACATTGGCGGCCATACTCCGCACAACGTGAGTGAGTATCTTGACGAGCCGTGGGACTATGTCATAACCGTATGTGGCGGTGCCAACGAGAGTTGCCCTGCGTTTAACGGAGAAGTAGCTCATCGGCTTCATATCGGTTTAGATGACCCATCGGATGCCGTGGGCTCGCCAGAGTTTATCGCAAGCGAGTTTCGACGTGTTCGCGATCAGATAAAGGAACGTTTTACTGAATTCTACAACACAGAAATCAAGAAGTAAGGAAAAAATTAAGAGCGTGTTTAAAAATATCGGATTTTTTAAACACGCCCTTATTCTATTTAGACTGTCGGATTATATCTCGGCGGCGAGTTTTTCGACGGGGAGGGCTTTTTCGTAGTTTTTGAGATAGGTTTCAAAGCCGGCTACATCCTCGGGGGTGGGGGCGATTGCTGTGCCGAGGTTGCCTTCGAATACTTGATATTCGAGGTAGTCGGCAAGATTTTGACCCTTGGTATTGTTGACGAGATAGCCTGCGAGGAGTGCCATGCCCCAAGCGCCGCCTTCGCCGGCGGTTTCCATTACGTAGATGGGCGAGTTGAGAGCGGCGGCGAGTATGCGCTGACCCACACCGGGAGTCTTGAAGAGGCCGCCGTGGCCGGTGATGCGATCTACCTGAACGTGCTCGTCGTTAAAGAGTACGTCGTTGCCAATCTTGAGCACGCTGACGGCACCGCAGAGGTGTGTGCGCATGAAGTTGGCGAGGTTGAATCGGTCGGTTGCGTGGCGCACGAAGAGTGGGGCACCCGAAGCGAGGCCGGTGATGGGCTCGCCCGAGATGTAGTTGAACGATACAAGGCCGCCGCAGTCGGCGTCGCCGGTGAGGGCGTGGTTGTAGAGACGGCCGAAGATTTCGTTCATGTCGACGGGTACGCCCATGAGGGCTGTGTATTCTTTGAAGAGACCCACCCAGGCGTTGAGGTCGCTGGTGCAGTTGTTGCAGTGTACCATGGCCACGGGGGAGCCGCAGGGTGTGGTGACCATGTCAATCACTTCGTAGGGACGCGAGAGTTCCTTTTCGAGTACTATCATCGAGAAGGAAGACGTGCCGGCCGATACGTTGCCTGTGCGGGGCTTGACAGCGTTGGTGGCCACCATGCCAGTGCCTGCGTCGCCTTCGGGGGGACACATAGCGGCGCCGGGCTGGAGCTGACCGGTGGGGTCGAGGAGCTTGGCGCCTTCGGGTGTGAGTTGACCGGCATTTTGGCCTGCGACGAGCACTTTGGGCAGGATAGCTCCGAGGGACCACGAGTAGCCGCGCTGAGCTACGAGCGATTCAAACTTCTGCATCATCGAGGCCGAGTAGGTTTTGGTTTCGGAATCGACGGGTATCATGCCCGAAGCGTCGCCGATGCCGAGCACCTTCTCGCCCGAGAGCTGCCAGTGGATGTAGCCTGCGAGGGTGGTGAGGAAGTCGATTTGGCTCACGTGTGCCTCACCGTCGAGCATGGCCTGGTAGATGTGGGATATGCTCCAGCGCAGGGGAATGTTGAAGTTGAACAATGCCGAGAGTTCTTCGGCGGCACGGGCAGTGTTGGTATTGCGCCATGTGCGGAAGGGGGCAAGGAGCTGACCGTCCTTGTCGAAGGGCATGTAGCCGTGCATCATTGCGCTGACACCTATGGCGGCGAGTTTTTCGAGCTTGATTCCGTAGAGGCTGTTGACATTGGCGTGGAGGTCGGCTATACAGCTCTGCACACCTCCCCAAATTGCTTCGAGGCTATAGCTCCACAGGCCGTCGACGAGTTGGTTTTCCCACTCATGGCTACCCTGCGCAATGGGGTTGTTGGCGGGGTCGATGAGCACGGCCTTGATGCGGGTCGAGCCAAACTCGATGCCGAGGATGGCTTGACCTGTTTCGATTATAGTAATTGGATGGTTGGCCATGATTACTTGTTGAGAGCGTAGTACACTTCGTTGAAGCGGAGTTCCTTCTTGAAGTTGCTTATTGTGGTGTCCTTGTTGATGTGCACCATTTCGATGCCTGCCATTTCGGCGTAGTCTTCCCAGAATTCGGGGGTAACGTTGTAGGCAAAGCAGCTGTGGTGTGTGCCGCCGGCAAGAATCCATGCTCCGGCGCCCACTTCAAAGTCGGGCATGGGAATCCAGAGTGCCGAAGCAACGGGAAGCTTGGGAAGGGGCTTGGACTTGATGCATTCGACATCGTTGACGATGAGGCGGAAACGGTTGCCCATGTCCACTACGGTGGCAGTGGTGCCGTTGCCGGGCTTGGATGTGAATACGAGGCGGGCTGTCTGGGCCTTGCGGATGCCGATGCCGAGGAAGTGCACTTCGAGGCGGGGCTTCTGTTCGGCAATCATGGGGCATATTTCGAGCATGTGGGCCTGGAGGATAGCGCTCTGCTTGCCGTCGAAGTTGAGGGTGTAGTCTTCGAGGAACGAGCAGCCGCCGAGACCTTGGTTCATGAACCATAGAGTGCGATAGAGGGCAGCGCTCTTCCAGTCGCCTTCGGCACCGAAGCCGTAGCCTTCGGCCATGAGGCGCTGAGATGCGAGGCCGGGAATCTGGTCAAATCCCACGAAGTCCTTGGCATTGATGTCGTCGGTACCGAGGTCGTCGAAGTTGGTGGTGAAGGCTTTTGCGCCCTTGGCATCGAGGCAGGCACGGATGGCGAGCTCGGCACGGGCGGCGTTCATCACGGAGGTGTGTTCTACAGAGCCTTCAACAGCGATTTCGGGAGTGTAGTCGTAGGAAGCGAGGTATTCGTTGAAGAGAGCTTTGACGTCTTCGTCCTTCACCTGCTTGTAGTATTCCATGAGTTCGCTCACGGGGCAGTAGTCCACGTGATAGCCGAGCTGCATTTCGGCGGCCACCTTGTCGCCGTCGGTTACGGCAACGTTGTTCATCTGGTCGCCGAAGCGTATCACGAGCATGTCCTGAGCGTCGGCCCAAGCGGCTGCAACGCGGCTCCACACGGCGATTTTGTCGAGGGTCGACTTGTCCTGCCAGTAGCCTACAACTACTTTGCGACGCACGCCGAGACGGGCGCAGATGTGGCCGAATTCGCGGTCGCCGTGAGCGCTCTGGTTGAGGTTCATGAAGTCCATGTCCATGGTCTCCCAGGGGATTTCGGCGTTGAACTGAGTGTGAAGGTGGAGGAGGGGCTTGCGGAGTTGCTGCAGGCCGTGAATCCACATTTTGGCGGGAGAGAAGGTGTGCATCCAGGTGATGATACCTACGCAAGCCTTGCAGGCGTTGGCCTGCTGCATTACGTTGGTGATGTCTTTGGACGACATTACAGTGCCTTTATATACGACCTTGATGGGGAGGACGCCGGCGGCATTGATGCCTTCGACCATTTCCTTAGAGTGTGATTCTACGATACGAACGGGTTCTTCACCGTAGAGCATCTGTGCTCCGGTAACCCACCAGATTTCAAGATTTTCCATGTTTATGTATGAGTGATAATGATTTGTGATTCGATTATTTTTGACCGTAATAAGCGTTGGGGCCGTGCTTGCGGTTGAAGTGCTTTTCGACGAGGAGGGGATTCATTGTGAGGAGGGGGTTGACGCTGTGGGCCACGAAGGCCATTTTGGCCACCTGCTCGAGTACCACGGCATTGTGCACGGCGTCGTGGGCGTCCTTACCCCAGGCAAAGGGACCGTGGTTCTTGACGAGCACGGCGGGTGTGTGCACGGGGTTGATGCCCGCGCTTTGGAAACGGGCCACGATTACATTGCCGGTTTCGAGTTCGTAGGCGCCTTTGACTTCGTCTTCGGTCATATCGGCAGTGCAGGGTATTGCGTCGTGGAAGTAGTCGGCATGTGTTGTGCCGATGTTGGGGAGGTCTTTGCCAGCCTGGGCCCATGCGGTGGCATAGGTGGAGTGAGTATGCACCACACCGCCCACTTCGGGGAAGGCTTTGTATATAACGAGGTGTGTGGGGGTGTCGCTGGAGGGCTTGAGGCGTCCTTCAACAACATTGCCGTCGAGGTCCACGACCACCATGTCGTCGGCAGTCATTGTATCATAGTCCACACCGCTGGGCTTGATGACCACGAGGCCGCTCTGGCGGTCGATGGCCGATACATTGCCCCAGGTGAATATCACCAGACCGTGCTTTACAAGGTCGAGGTTGGCTCGGAATACTTTTTCTTTGAGTGATTCTAACATAATTGGTTTACTTTAAGAAAGATGGCTATAATGGCAACCTTGGGTGCCCTAAACCTTAAACTTCGGGCTCTCCTTGTAGACGGCTTCGTCAAACTGATAGAGTGCGGCGCCGCGGCGGGAGTGGTTTTTGTCGATAAACTCAGTTTTCTGGATACAACCTATCTCGGCCACGCGCTTGCGGAAGTTGCGTTTGTCGATTTTCTCGCCGAGGATGGCCTCGTAGAGCATTTGCAACTGGGTGAGTGTGAACAGCTCGGGAAGGAGGTTGAACCCTACGGGCTTGGTGCACACCTTGTCGCGAAGACGGGCGAGAGCGAGGTCGACCATTTCACGGTGGTCAAACAGCAGCTCGGGCGCTTGTGACACCGGTACCCAGTAGGCGTTGTGCTCGTCGAGGCGCTCCTGGCTGTACTCGCCGGGGCCCACAAGGGCATAGTAGGCCACCGAGACTACGCGCTCGCCGGGATCACGGTCCACACGCCCGAAGGCGGCGACTTGTTCCATGTACACACTGTCGAGACCCGTGAGGTCGGCAAGCACGCGCTGGGCGGCATCGTCGAGGCTCTCACCCTCCTGCACAAATCCGCCCATTAGTGACCAACAACCCTCGCCGGGGTCGAAGCGACGCTTGATGAGCAATAGGCTTAGACAGTTGTCTATTAGCCCGAAAATGATGCAGTCGACACTGAGATAGTGTCTCGGGTGATGGCTGTAGTACATGTTTAAGTCAAAGGTTTAGGTTTATTATAAAGAGAAGTATTCGAATTGGGCCAATTGGTCAATTGGCCCAATTCGAGGGTGTGTTTTTATTACCAGAAATACCAGTAGAAGGTAGCAGTGATGCCGAGGATAATCACGGAGTGGATTATGTCCCATTTGTTCCAGCTGGCGCGTGTTTCGGCGCGCTGTTCGGGAGTTGAGGTGCCAAATACAAGACCGCGAATCTTCTCGGCCGAGGGAGCTTCGGTGCAGAAGCTTACGATGATGGCTACCAGGAGGCAGAATACGAGCATCCAGCCGCAGAAGAAGAGCCAGTTAACATCGTAGAACAGGTACTGGAACACGTTGCTCTCGCCGGGGATTGTACCAGCAAAGTCGTAGTAGATCTTGGCGCCGAGACGGGTAAGACCGATAATGAGGCCGGAGATAAGGGCCCACATACCGCCCTGAGCGCTGGCACGCTTCCAGCAGATACCGAGCAGGAAGGCGGCGGCGATACCGGGGGCGAGCACCGACTGCACTTCCTGGAGATATTTGTAGAGCACGTCGCCCATGGTGCGCATCACGGGAATCCAGAGGATGCCGAGAAGCACTATAACCACAGTGGCGAGCTGGCCGATGGCAACGAGCTTCTTCTGAGGAGTTTCGGGCTTGAAACGCTGGTAGAAGTCGATGGTGAACAGGGCTGCCGACGAGTTGAAGAGCGAAGCGAGCGACGACATGAGGGCTGCGAGAATACCGCACACGATGATGCCCTTGACGCCTGCGGGAAGGAGCTTGGCCACAAGGGTGGGGAAGGCGGCGTCGCTGTTGGGCAGGCCGTTGGCGTTGAGGGGCAGGAAGTCGCCGGTGGTCTGATGCAGAGCAAAGGCAATCATGCCGGGGATGAGGAAGAGGAACACGGGAAGGAGCTTGAGGTAAGCGCCGAAGATGGTGCCGCGACGAGCTTCACGTTCGTTCTTGCCCGAGAGCACGCGCTGCACGATAAACTGGTCGGTGCACCAGTACCAGAAACCGATAACCGCCGAGCCGATGAGGGCGCCGAGCCAGGGGAAGTTGGGGTCTTCGTTGCTGCGGATGAGGTTGGTCATGTGGTCGCCGTACTGGTTCACTTCTACTGTAGAGCATATACGCATCATTTCGTCCCAGCCGCCGAGTTCCTTAAGACCGAGTACAAGGATGATGAGCGAGCCGAGCAGCAGAATGGGGGTCTGCAGCACAGATGTGTAGAGCACAGACTTCATGCCGCCGAAGATGGTGTAGAGAGCGGTGATGATAACCAGGCCGATAGCGGCAATCCAGAAGAAATCGATGCCCCAGAGGGTGTCGATGCCAAATACCTGTTGGAACACGAGGCCGCCGGCATATACGGTTACGGCCACCTTGGTGAGCACGTAGCTGATGAGCGAGATGGCGGAGAGGATGGTGCGCGATGCGGGGTTGTAGCGACGTTCGAGGAATTCAGGCATGGTGATTACCATGGAACGCGAGTAGAAGGGCACGAACACCCAGCCGAGAAGAAGGATCATCCAGCCCTGGATTTCCCAGTGGGCCATAGCCATGCCGCTCGAAGCGCCCGAGCCTGCGAGGCCGATGAGGTGTTCGGAACCGATGTTTGACGCGAAAATCGAAGCGCCGATTGCAAGCCAGGTAGCGTCCTTGCCACCCAGGAAGTAGTCTTCAGCATTGTTCTGCTTCTGACGCATCACCCACACGATAATGCCGATGAGCATCAGAAAGAAAATGCCTATGACAAGCCAGTCTAATATTGCCATAATGTATTGGTTTATTTAAGGTTATGTGATTAGTTTCAATCTTGTATTCCGAAGCGGAATGTGCAGTGGCTCTTGTAGGTCTGACCGGGTTCGAGCACCACGCTGGGCCATTGGGGCTTGTTGGGGCTGTCGGGATAGTGCTGAGTTTCGAGGCACACTGCGGCACGCTTGCCGTAGGTCTTGCCGCCCTTGCCGGTAACGGTGCCGTCGAGGAAGTTGCCTGTGTAGACCTGGATGCCGGGCTCGTCGGTCAGAACTTCGAGGCTTATGCCAGTGGCGGGCGATACGAGCTTGGCGGCCACGGATTCCTTGTTGCCCTGAGTCTTGAGCACCCAGTTGTGGTCGTAGCCGTTGCCGTTTTTGAGCTGAACGAAGCTGTAGTTGTCGATGCTGTCGCCGATGGCGTGGGGCACCAGGAAGTTCATGGGAGTGCCGATAGTGCTCTCGATGGCGCCGGTGGTCATGAATGTGGAGTCGACGGGAGTATAGGAGTCGGAGTTGATGAAGAGCCAGTGGTCGGTAATGGCCTTTGAGGGGTCGCCGCCGAGGTTGAAGTAGGAGTGGTTGGTCATGTTAACCACTGTCTTCTTGTCGGTTGTGGCGGTGTAGTCTATGTCGATGGCGTTGTTGCTTGTGAGCTTGTAGGTAACGGTGGCTGTAACGTTGCCGGGGAAATTGTTGTCACCGTCGGGCGACTGTATTTCGAGTGTGAGGGTAGAGTCGGTGGCTTCCTTCACGCTGTACACCTGGTACTGCCAGCCGGTGGGGCCGCCGTGGAGGCAGTGTCCGAAGTTGTTCTGGGGCAGTTGCACGGTGTCGCCGTCGAGCACGATGCGACCCTGGTTTATACGGTTGGCGTAGCGTCCGATGGCAGCGCCAAAGTCGCTCTTGTTGTTTTCGGGGAAATATGCCTGGATGGAGTCGAAGCCCAGTACCACGTCGTGGAACTTGCCGTCGCGGTCGGGAGCCATAATCGATACGATGCGTCCGCCGTAGTTGGTGATGCACACTTCCATGCCGTTGGCGTTGTGGAGAGTGTAGAGCGCGGTGGCCTTACCGTCGACCGACGATTCAAATTTTTGAGGATCAAGACCCGATTTTGTGAGCTCGGGAGCGGCCTGTTTAGGCGAGCAGGCGGCCAGTGCCAGCATGGCCCCGGCAGCGATGAAAAGTGACTTATGATTGCCCATGGTGATGTAAATTCTTAAGGTTTATTTATTATCATGTAAAATTACATCTATTTTGCCGACTATTTACTATAGATTTATATGTTATAAAACATATAGTGTAATTTATACACTTATTCTTTATGAAAACAATACGCCAATCGTTTAGAAAAATTCACAAATATGACACCTATTTAACATATAATAATAAAAATAATCATGGATGTATTAAAATTAACCTAAGTATACAATATTTGTCTTACTTTAATCTAAATAGTTTTTCACAATTACAAAATATTATCTAATTTAGCGGCGTAATTCTCACAGCACAGCAAAGCAACATAACATAAACAGCAAGTATAACTGAAAAAAAGCCAAAAATGACTAACAAAAGCATTGCAAAGCCGGCCGACGGCAAGTTGGGTGTCCTCATAGTGGGCAACGGCGCAGTAGCAACAACATTCATCACAGGTGTGCTCATGGCACGCAAGGGCCTTGCCAAGCCAATCGGCAGCGTGACACAGTATGACAAAATACGTGTGGGCGAAGGCGACGACAAGCAGTACCTGCGCTACAGCGACATAGTGCCGCTGGCCACGCTCGACGACCTGGTATTCGGCACATGGGACGTGTATCCCGCCAACGCCTACGAAGCGGCACTCAACGCGGCCGTGCTGAGCAAGGACGACATTGAACCCGTGCGCTCCGAGCTCGAAGCCATCGTACCCATGCGGGCAGCCTTCGACCGCAACTATGCCCGACGCCTCGACGGCGACAACATCATGCACGACGCCACCCGACGACTCATGGTGGAAAACATACGCGCCGACATACGCAACTTCAAAGCCACTCACGGAGTGGACCGCGTAGTTGTGCTATGGGCCGCATCGACCGAGGTGTATGTTCCTGTCAACGAGCTTATTCATTACAATCTCGACACCTTCGAGGCCGCTATCGACGCCGACGACAAGACCAACATCGCACCCTCGATGTGCTACGCCTACGCCGCGCTGATGGAAGGAGCCCCCTTCATAATGGGTGCCCCCAACACCACGGTCGACTTCCCGGCCATGTGGCAGCTTGCCGAGCAACAGCAAGTGCCCATTGCAGGCAAAGACTTCAAGACGGGGCAGACTCTCGTAAAGTCGGGCTTTGCTCCCATCATCGATGTGCGATGCCTCGGCCTGTCGGGCTGGTTCTCGACCAACATCCTCGGCAACCGCGACGGCATCGTGCTCGACGAGCCCGACAACTTCCGCACCAAGGAGGTGTCCAAGCTCTCCACACTCGAGTCGATACTTGTGCCCGAGGAGCAGCCCGACCTCTATGCCGACTACTATCACAAGGTGCGCATAAACTACTATCCGCCTCGCAACGACAACAAGGAGGGTTGGGACAACATCGACATCTTTGGCTGGATGAACTATCCCATGCAGATTAAAATCAACTTCCTGTGCCGCGACTCGATACTGGCCGCACCGCTGTGTCTCGACCTCGTGCTGCTGAGCGACCTTGCCGCCCGCGCCGGCCGATACGGCATACAGCGCTTCCTGAGCATCTTCCTCAAGAGCCCCATGCACGACTATACCAAGGGCGAAGTGCCCGTCAACAACCTCTATCAACAGTATACCATGCTCAAAAACGCAATCCGCGAGATGGGCGGATATCGTGCCGATGAACTGATGGATTGATACACTGAAACACCCCCCAACCAATCTTCATTATATGAGGCGAGCCGAGAATCACAGGTTGACTCTCGGCTCGTAACTTTACTTCTAAGGGCTCTTAGAGGCTGTTTAAAAACTCTTGTTAATTCTAAGCCGCAGATTTTGCAGTTCATATCTCCT
>QLIP01011221.1_pt1 | contig 20103 bp, 14 predicted proteins | sample 1769771 | NCBI WGS metagenome assembly QLIP01 (sample SAMN09428762, study PRJNA476227) | Gut metagenome, whole genome shotgun sequencing project. | isolation source: cecum | host: Rhizomys sinensis | place: China: Jinsha town of Minqing, Fujian Province | collected 2013-09-23
AGTCCCAGAAATAATCCTCGAAAAGCGGCTGCAGGTCTTGAAGACAGCCGTTTTCATATTCACTGATTTTAATCTGTGCATACCTATCATTTCCATCACCTATATCAGGTTTTTTGTCCTTCTCTATTGTGCCACCAAACACACGGCAAAAGCGGCGGTTTTCATCAAGCATAAAGGTTGCAGCTCCGAATCTACTACTGAGGAAACAGCATCCTCTTCCGCTCCAGACAAAGCCCCTGTCTTTATCAAAATCAATGGCGGTTAAGCCCAAATTTCTTACTCTTGGAGACTCTACCGTAACAAAGTTTTCATCAATCCAGGCCGGATTAGCAGCAGTATAGTCTATCGTTTTCATCAAATCTTTGTAACCATTTTTTATCTCTCCCTTTTATAAAATATTTTTTCAACCCTTTTCAAAATTGCCTGCTGTTTTATCATATCACAATTGTATTATTACAAATAGAAGTTTCCCTCACAATTCACATCTTCTTCCTAAACAATCCCCCAATCTTCCCAAAAAGCCCTGTTTCCCCTGCGTTTTCCTCGTCTGAATAGCCCGGATTTTCAAAACTTTCCGGTTTGGGGCTTCCCACTTCCCCACCGTTTATTTTGGCGTATATTTTTTCTAAATACGCATCCGTGCTAAGGAAGTCGGAAACCTCCCCAAAAGGGCCGCTCCCCGAAAGATCGGATTCCCGATAAGCCGTTCCCCCGGCGGGTTTATCACACAAAACCTGGTCTTCTATCACAAGCAGTTTTTCACACAGGGAGTTTCTCATGTCATCATCATTTTTTGCCGCCTGTATGAGTGCGCTATCTAACGTATACTTGACTTTCCCCGAAACTTTTCTCTCATTTGCAGGAACATCCCAAATCTCCTCTAACGCATGTAAAATGGACTTCCTTGCTTCTGCAAGTTTTCTGATATCAATATCCCCATTTTCACTACAAAATATCTCTTCTGCCGCTTTGCCCCCAAACAGGAGTTTGCCCAATCCCCCGTCAACGACCGTTCCGTTCATTTTCCCTAAAACCTTTTCTAAGTTACGTTTCGCATCGTCTCCCGAGAGTTTGCGTCCGATATCCTCCATCATGTAACTTAGCTGTATTTTAGAATTACTCCGCTCCTTCGTTCCATATCCGTTCGTCTGCGGCGCAGACATCTCTTCTATTTTCGCAAAAAACCTGTCAGCGGTTAAATATTGAAGATTTTCCCCAAACAAGGCGTTTCTTTGTGTATCTTCCAGCTCGTAAAGCAAAGTGGCCTTATTTCCGCGGGCAACGCCGATGATATATTGGATCTCCCTTAAAGCCTTGACATCTTCCGCGAATAATTCATATTGTTTCTTTTTTAATTTAGCATCTGTACCCGCTTCGATCGATTCCGCTTTATCCAAAACGGCCTGTCTGCGTCTGTCAAGCAGGGTCATCTCTCTTTGCCTGCCGTCTTTATCCACATAGGTAGAATCGCTTAACAAATAGTCTATTACGAGTTCAACCGTTTGCTTTTTCGTATTATAAACCGTTTCTGGGGAACTGCCTCCTTGCCCGTTTCTTAAATTTTTAAAATTCTTTCTTGCCCCTAGCAGCCAATACTGGATTGCAAGGCCCGGCTCATTTCTATACCCCTTATATTTGTCCATGGAACTATCATCCATGTTATAATAGCTAAAATCGTCATATAAACACTGTATTTCATCTAAGTCAAGCTGATATCTATTCTTAATCTCTCCCACCAGTAAATCATAATCGGCCCTGGCTGTTTTGTCCCCCGCAAACATGGCTTTTTCCAAAGTTTTTATCCTTTCTTTCTCCTCTTTGGTGATAAGCCCGTCTTTCAGCCTTTCATACAATTGTTCAAATTTTTTTTCAAGCCGTTTAGGATATGATGCCTTCAGCCGGGTACCCGAACTGGTCTTTAGAGGGGCAAGCCTCCACCCAAACTCCCACAAAATGCGCGGGAAGTCTTTCTGCAAAGAATCCACCTTGTAAAGAAAATATTTTTCTTTATCTTCCATGAAATCTCTTGCCAAAAACCCCAAATCATCAAATCTCATCTCCAAAAGATGCTTTTGTGTATCGACAGCCCTTTTAAAATTCTCATCATTGATGCAAATGCCATATCTTTGCTGCGAGGAATATACGTACAGCCCCCCTAACACCCCTATGTTGCGGATATAGCTGTCACTATAAGCGGCAATGAGTCCCTGCAAATAGGAAGAAACTGCCTGTTCTAATTCAAGATCCGCAATCATATGAACAATATTTCCGTCACTTACAATATTTTTATATTGTACCCTAAGATAGTCCCAGAAATAATCCTCTAAAAGCGGCTGCAAATCTTGATAACAGCCACTTTCCACACTTCTTTGACATTTGATAGCTTCAGAATCTTGCTGAATGACGCGATCGGTATTCATAGGCATCCGATATTTCACGCTGGCTTTTTTGCCTTTCTTTATTGTGATATGAAAGCAATCATAAAAGTACCCATCTCTTTTAGGCGTATTACGTACAGATATGCCCCTGCATGGATTATTTCCTCTAGTATATATATAATCTTTAACCCCGGCTTCAAATTCTCCGTTCCAAACAAAGCCGCTGGCTTTATCAAAATCAATGTTCGCCAACTTCAAAGATGCTTTTGCGTCTTGGGAAGAAACTACTTCAGCCATTTTGGCATTACTGCTGATGCGCCACTTGCCCCATTCTACAACTTTCATTAAGTCTTCGTAACCCATTTTTTATCTCTCTTGTCTTAATATTTTGTTATACCCCACTTTTTAATTTACCCCTCCCTCTAATGTTTTGTCAATATTTCGCCAATATCTTTCAGGCGTGGGAATTTTTTCAGCCAAAAACGCAGTTTTTTATATAATCGAGCAGGGAAGATTTATCTCCCTGCCCGCTGCGCGGCCCGTGCGGGGCTTATGCAGCATGATTCCACTGCACGGGCCTGTGCATAAAAAAGACCAGAGCGGCTGGCTCTGGCCTTTTTTATAATATGGTTTATTGCTCCATCTGCCGGCCAAGGAAGCCTGCTGCCGATAGGACAAGTTTTTGTTCAACTTCTCCCATCCGTGTTTTGTCGTCAGCTTCCGTAAGGACTACCGCGCCAATAACGTCGCCTTCGCAGATGATTGGGCAGATTGCTTCGTGGGCGTACTCTTTATCGCCGTCGTTAGTTAAGGGAATAAAGTTTTTTTCTCCCCTGGAAGCAAGTATGACCTCGCGGTTGTTCATTTTATCTTCCAGGTCTTTTCCCAATGCCTTTCCAAGCATCATTTTACCGCCGCCGGATGCCGCAATAAACTGATCCCTGTCCGCAATCAATGCCGTGTGGCCGGATACCTGCGCCAGGCTCTCCGCATATTGTTTGGCAAAAGTCGTCATCTCACCGATCGGGGAATATTTTTTTAATATAATCTCGCCCTCACGGTCTGTGAAAATTTCGAGCGGGTCAGATTCCCGGATGCGCAGCGTCCTCCTGATTTCTTTTGGTATCACAATACGACCCAGGTCGTCTATTCTTCTAACAATGCCAGTTGCTTTCATCTTCTTTCCTCCATCATGTTCCTATTCAATATGGAGTTATTATGTGGAAAGTCTGGTGAATTATACATATTTTTGCAACAATTCTGACATTGTTTCAGGCACCCGTTACTTTTGGCAGGTTTGCAAGCGATGCCGCAATTTCCTCATCCGACGGAATGTAGTCGCTCATTTCGCCGTCGTTGAATTTCTGGTAAGCTACCATGTCAAAATAGCCTGTGCCAGTCAGGCCGAAGATGATATTCTTTTCTTCTCCCGTTTCTTTGCACTTTAACGCCTCGTCCATTGCCACCTTGATCGCATGGCTGCTTTCCGGCGCGGGCAGAATGCCTTCCGACCTTGCAAATGTCTGCGCGGCCCGGAATACGTCTGTCTGTTCCACGCTCCTTGCTTTAAGCAGTCCCTGGTCATAGAGTTCCGATACAATGGAGCTCATGCCATGGTAGCGCAGTCCTCCGGCGTGGCTTGGCGACGGGATAAAGCCGCTTCCTAATGTATACATTTTGGCTAACGGGCAGACTTTGCCGGTATCGCAGAAGTCATAAACGTAGCTGCCCCTTGTCAGGCTCGGGCAGGATGCAGGCTCTACCGCTATCATTTCATATTTTGCCTCGCCGCGCAGCATTTCTCCCACAAACGGGGAAATCAGGCCGCCAAGGTTGGAGCCGCCGCCCGCACAGCCAATGATCATATCGGCTTTGATGCCATACTTATCTAACGCCGCTTTCGTTTCTAAGCCGATGACCGACTGGTGCAGCAATACCTGCGCTAAAACAGAGCCTAATACATAGCGGTATCCTTCGCTGCTTACTGCCGCTTCTACTGCTTCGGAAATGGCGCAGCCCAAGCTGCCTGTCGTTCCTGGAAACTCTTCGTTGATCTTTCGTCCGATGTTCGTATCCATCGATGGGGAAGGCGTTACTTTTGCCCCGTATGTGCGCATTACTTCGCGCCTGAACGGTTTTTGCCCATAAGAGCATTTTACCATATAAACCTGGCAGTCCAGGCCAAAATAAGCACATGCCATCGACAGTGCCGTTCCCCACTGTCCTGCGCCTGTTTCTGTCGTCACGCCTTTAAGGCCCTGCTGTTTTGCATAATATGCCTGTGCGATTGCAGAATTTAATTTATGGCTGCCAGATGTATTGTTGCCTTCAAATTTATAATAAATATGCGCCGGTGTATCTAACAGCTGTTCTAAACAGTAAGCGCGCACAAGCGGCGAGGGCCTGTACATTTTGTAAAAACTGCGTATTTCTTCTGGTATCGCAAAGTAAGGCGTCGTATCGTCCAACTCCTGTTCTACTAGTTCCTTGCAAAATACCGCAGACAATTCCTGCGCAGTCATTGACTGCAGCGTTCCCGGATTTAAAAGCGGCGCCGGTTTTTTTGCCATATCCGCACGGACGTTATACCACTGCTTTGGCATCTCCTGTTCTTCCAGATAAATTTTGTAGGGAATCTCTTTCATAATTAACCTCCATTCTAAGAACGCTCGCGCCTTCTCCTCCTAAGTTGTTTGGTTTACATAAGTTCTGGCATCCCCGGCCGCACATAGTAAACCTATTCACCATATTAAAGCTGTAACGCGTTGCTGTCAAGATAAATTTTCCAATATGACGCTCCAGCATTGTATGAGCCTTGGCAGGGAGAAAGCAGCGTTAGCAGGGCTTGTGGACGGGAGCTTTGCCGCTTCCATCCCGCAATGCGCCTGGCAAAGCCTGCGGTATAAGGCATACGCCGTCCCGCCGTTTGCAAAAATCTGTGCGATCGGCGCGGCGTTTAAAATTCTGCCTATATCGTTTGGCGCCACATTGCTTATTGTGCCGTCGCTTGAGCCGCTGACAGTACAGGCGGCGGCAACGTCCCAGAGGGCAATATGATGCATAAGCAGCATATGCTTTTTTTCCTCTATCGTTTCTGGCAGCGCACACTGCAGCACGCCGGAAAGCGTTTTCCAAAAGCGGTTTTGCGGGTGATGGTAAAAAAAACCGCCTTCCCTGGATTTTACGGAAGGAAAAGAGCCTAAGACTAGTATTTTTGAAGCCGCATCATATACTGGCGCGATGCCGTGATAGAGCAGTCCCTCTTTTTTTGCCACATCTTCTATCTTATTTTCTGTCATAACAGCAGTATTTCCATTTCTTTTAATAAAGTTTCTATCGTCTGCAAAAGCTGTTGCGCATCTTTTTCGATCACGCCGCACTTTTTATAATGATACAGCAGTGTCGGAACGCCTTTTGCCGTAAATTTTAATTTCTGCGGGTATTTTGCCAAAAGCACCGGGATGTTTTGTGGGTTTACTGCCGCGTCTTCCTTGAAAACAAAGCGGATTTCTTCATTTTTGCCCTGCAAGTCCACCAGGTACAGCCTGTGCGCGGCGGCGCGTATCATAGAAATGCGCAGCAGATTGTCTGCAGATTTTGGAATCATTCCAAACCTGTCCAAAAGCTCCTCGCGCATGTCGGCGCACTCTTCCTGGGTTTCCATCTCCGCAATCCGCTTATAAATATCGAGCTTTTGTATTTCATTCATAATATATTCTGCTGGGATATAAGCATCCACATCCACATCTACCACCGTATTAAAATCTTCCGCCACACGGATGCCCTGCTGCCTCTTTACCGCCTCGCTTAGCATTTTGCAATACAAGTCATAGCCGACCGCTTCCATATGGCCGTGCTGCTTTGCGCCAAGCAGGCTGCCCGCGCCACGGATTTCCAAATCGCGCATGGCAATCTTAAACCCGCTTCCTAATTCTGTAAATTCCCGGATTGCCTGCAGTCTTTTTTCTGCCGTTTCTTTTAAAAGTTTATCCCGCTTATACATTAAAAAGGCGTATGCCGTCCGGTTAGAACGCCCGACCCTTCCCCGCAGCTGGTATAGCTGCGCTAATCCCATATTGTCCGAATCGTGGATGATCATCGTATTGACATTCGAGATATCCAGTCCCGTTTCGATGATCGTTGTCGAAACGAGCACATCGATATCCCCGTTGATAAAGTCATACATGATCCGTTCCAGTTCGCTTTCTTTCATCTGCCCATGGGCAAACGCCGTAACCGCCTCCGGGACGAGCGCACTGACCGCCGCTGTAATATCCGCAATGCTCTGGACCCTGTTGTATACATAAAAGACCTGCCCGCCCCGGGAGATTTCGCGGACAATGGCTTCCCTGACCATTTCCTCATTGTATTCCATAATATAAGTCTGGATTGGCATGCGCTCGCCCGGCGCTTCCTCTAGCACGCTCATGTCGCGGATTCCAACAAGGCTCATATGCAGCGTCCTTGGGATCGGCGTTGCCGTCAGCGTCAAAACGTCTACTGTATCTTTTAGCTTTTTGATCGTTTCTTTGTGCGCCACGCCAAAACGCTGCTCCTCATCGATGATAAGCAGCCCTAAGTCTTTATAATCCACGTCCTTAGAAAGCAGGCGGTGCGTCCCGATGACGATATCGACCTGCCCCTTTTTTAATTCCGCAATTGTTTTCTTTTGCTGCGACGGCGTCCGAAAACGCGACAGCAAATCTACCTTGATAGGGTATTCTTTCATACGCTGCGCAAATGTATGGTAATGCTGCTGGGCAAGTATCGTCGTTGGCACAAGGTACGCCACCTGCTTGCCTTCCTGCACCGCCTTAAACGCCGCACGGATGGCAACTTCTGTCTTGCCGTAGCCGACGTCCCCGCAGATTAGGCGGTCCATAATCTTCCCGCTTTCCATGTCGGCCTTTGTTGCCTCAATGGCAAGCAGCTGGTCTTCTGTTTCTTCATAGGAAAACGTTTCCTCAAATTCTTTCTGCCATACCGTATCTTTCCCGTACCGGTAGCCTTCTAACGACTGCCTTGCGGCATAAAGCTCCACAAGATCCTTTGCGATTTCCGATACCGCGCCGCGCACTTTCGCCTTTGTTTTCGTCCATTCCTGCGTGCCAAGTTTATTGAGCTTTGGCTGCTTTGCGTCCGCAGACGCATATTTTTGTATGACATCCAAACCCGTCGCTAAAATGTACAAGTTGCCGCCGTCCCGGTATTCGATCTTAATATAGTCTTTGACAACCTTTTCTACTTCCACTTTTTCTATTCCACGGTAAATCCCCAGCCCGTGGCTTTCATGCACGACATAATCCCCCGTCTTAAGTTCTGCAAAATCTTTTATCTTTTGCCCTTCATGGAATCTTTTTCGCCTTGGTTTCTTCTTCTGTGCGCCGAAAATATCGCTTTCCGACAATACGACGAATTTTAAGAGCGGATAGGCAAACCCTTTGCGCACATGCCCGTAAAAGACCATGACTTCCCCGGGGGCAATTTCCCTTTGCTGGTTTTCCGTGTAAAATGCCGCAAGCCCCATATCCTGGAGATCTTGCGCCAGCCGTTTTGCCCTTGTGCGCGAGCCGGACAGCAAAAGGGTACGGCAGCCGTTCTTTTTGTACTGTTTCAAGTCTTTTACGAGAAGTTCAAAACTATGATTGTAGGACACTACTGACTGCGCCATAACTCCATACTTTGCTTTTGGCTTCCAAAGCCCCCCGCCCGCATCGATTGCAGAAAGCAGGACGCGGCGGTATTTTTCTGCCATTGCCGCCGTCTGCTCCATAGAATACAGCAGATCCATCTGTCCAGGCAGCGCATAGCCTTTTTGCGCACGGTGCATCATGCTTTCCCGAAACTCTAACTCGACTGCTGCGGCATGCTCCTTAATCCGCGCCGGCTCATCAAAGAAAAGACAGCTCTTTTCTGCAGGAAAGAAATCGAGTACCGATGCCGTATTTTTATAAAAATATTTCACATAGCTTTCCAGGCTGCGCACACCCGTGCCGTTTTCCAGTTCTTCCCCAAGCTCTTGCAGCTGCGCCGCCAGCCTGTGCGCTTCCTGCGTTTTGAAGTCTTTCCTTAGCTTGTCTGCGGCCGCCATGCCATCCTTAAAAAGCGCCTCGTATCCTTTTTTGCGCTCCTCTTTTTGCAAAACCATTTCCGTCGCCGGATAAATTGTAATGGATTCGAGCTTTTCAATCGAACGCTGGCTTAAAATATCAAAACTGCGGATGGACTCCACGCTTGTATCCCAAAGTTCGATGCGGTAAGGGTTTTCCTCGGTCAGATCGAAAATATCAAGGATGCCGCCACGGATGCTAAACTGCCCCGGCGCTTCCACCTGGTAATTTCTGCCATATCCCATTGCCGCCAGCCGCTTTGCGATCTGCGCTTCGTCAATCTGCGTATTTTTATCAATCTGTATGATGTGCGCTGCGATGGCCGAAAGCGGCACCTGCGGCGTCATAAAGCTGTCAAACGTCGTAATCACCGTTAGCGGCCTGCCTTCTATGATGCGCCTGCAGCATTTGATCCGCTCGCTCATCAGCTGGTTGCTGTGGATGTCTGCCTGATAAAAAATGAGGTCTTTCGCCGGATATATCATGACATTCCTGTCATAAAACTGGCAATCCTCATAAATCTCCCGCACCCGCATATCGCTGTACGTTACGATGAGTTTATACAAAAAACCGTCGCTAAGCCCATACGCCATATGCCATTTTTGCGATTCCACGCAGCCGGTAATGCCAAGCGCCGCCCCCGGTTTTTTTAGGGCGGCTTTCATTTGTCCATATTCTGCCATTTCATCCAATGGCGCTGTCAATACCCTCATACTTTATTTCCTGTTCCTGCTGCTTCTGCCTTTTGGATACTGTTAGGTTTTTGGTTATATTTGTTCATGGCCGCAGCAATGCCGTCTGTTAAAATCATTTCCGCAGCAGCAGCAGCAGCGGCAATGCTTGTTTCCATAAACGCCCGTTCTTCTTTATTAAAATGCCCCAGCACATGTCCTGTCAAGTCTGTTCCCGGCTTTTTATCCCCTATGCCGACTTTAATGCGGCGGAATGTATCGCCTCCTAGATGGGAAATGATGCTTTTAATGCCGTTATGCCCGCCCGCGCTTCCTTTTTCACGTATGCGCAGCTGCCCGGCATCCATGCTGATATCATCATATATGACGATCAGCTCCGTCTGCGTATCGATCTTATAATAATCTGCCAGGGCACGCAGGCTTTCACCGCTTGCGTTCATATACGTAAGCGGCTTTGCAAGGATTACTTTCTCCCCGTGGATGTATCCTTTCCCAATCTGCGCTTTGTGTTTTAGCTCAAGCACCGGAATCTGGTGCGTCTTCGCGATACTGTCTATTGCCATAAATCCGATATTATGCCTTGTGTTTTCATACTGTCTGCCCGGATTGCCCAGGCCAGCGATAATATACACTTCCATTCCTCCCCGCAAAAAGAACTGTTATGCAAAACCGGGCAGTCCTTCGTTTGCATAACAGCCTCTTTGTGTATCTGTTTCTTTATTCCGCAAGAGATTAACGAGCCTGCCGGAAAGTCTGCTGCTCCATAATGATCTTGATTGCACCTTCGCCAACATGTTTCGTGCCGGCATTGATCGTGTCGCCGCCTTCCACAATGCAATTCTCAATATGGCAGTTGTCGCCAATGTATACATCGTTTAAAATAATGGAATTTTTAATGTAGCAGTTGTTGCCAATAAAAGTATTCCGGAAAACAACAGAATCTTCTATTGTGCCGTTGACAATGCTTCCGCTTGAAACAAGGCTGTTCTTTACATGGGAGCCGACATTGTATTTCGCCGGCGGCAGATCGTCCGCCTTAGAATAAATGCTCGGATATTCTTTAAAGAAATGCTCCCTGACTTCCGGTTTTAAGAAATCCATGTTCGTAGCAAAATAATCGTCCACGGAAGCGATATTGCGCCAGTAGCTTTTAATCTTATAGCCAAAAATCTGCTTAACATCTTTAAAGCGCACCAAAATATCTTTTACAAAGTCAAACCTGTCTTCTTCCGCGCATTTCTCGATCAGCTCGATCAGCTGGCGGCGCCTGATAATATAAATACCGCAGGAAACTGTCTTGGATTTTGCTACAACGGGCTTTTCTTCAAACTCTTCAATCCTGCATTCCTCATTCATGCGGATTGTGCCAAAGCGCGTAATATCAGCGTTTCCATCCAATTCCTTGCATACGACAGTAATGTCTGCCTTTTTCTCAATATGGTACTCTAACAGCTGGCTGTAGTCCATCTTGTAAACTGCATCGCCGGAAGCGATTACTACATACGGCTCATGGCTGTTTTTTAAGAAATTCAGGTTCTGGTAAATAGCATCCGCCGTGCCACGGTACCAGGAGTTGTTCTCCATCGTCGTCGTCGGGTTTAATACATATAAGCCCCCTTGCTTACGGCCAAAATCCCACCATTTGGAAGAACTTAAATGCTCATTTAAGCTCCTTGCGTTGTACTGTGTCAGCACTGCTACTTTCTGGATATGGGAATTGGACATATTGCTCAATGCAAAGTCGATGCTCCGGTAACTTCCTGCGATCGGCACTGCTGCAACTGCGCGTTTTTGCGTCAATTCTTTCATTCTATAATTGTTTCCGCCTGCCAATACGATTCCTAATGCTCTCATGCTTCCCCACCTGCCTTTACCAATGTTTTTCCGCTGGCAAGACTGCCGTTGGTATAATCTTCCAGTGTTGTCACGCCAAATACCACTGAGTTTTTCCCTACGGAAACTCCTTTTGGTATCACGCTCTTTTCACCGACCGTCACAAGCCCGCTGTTGTAAATATGCGGATCCGTTTCGTTTGGCGCTTCTTCGCCTACGCCAAGTTTTACGTCATCCTCAATGACTACATTCTCTGCGATAATGCCTTTGTTTATCTCGCAGTTTTTGCCGATTACCGTTTCATTCATAATGATCGAATCCCTGATCACGGCGCCTTCCTCAATCGTAACGCCACAGCCGATTACGGAATTGTATACCTGTCCAAGCACTGTCGTCCCTTCACCGATGATCGTCTTTTCTACAACGCTGTCAGTGCCAAGGTACTGCGGCTGAATGATATGGCTTCTCGTATAAATCTTCCAATATTCTTCATATAAGTTGAATTCCGGCACAAGATCGATCAGTTCCATATTTGCTTCCCAATAAGAATGCAATGTCCCTACATCTTTCCAATATCCGGTATATTCATAAGCATAAAGCGGCGCACCGTTTTCATGGCAGTACGGGATAACATGTTTGCCAAAGTCAAGCGCCGGCTGTTCTGCCTTTGCAATGAGCGCCTTTTTGAGTGTCTGCCAGCTAAAGATATAAATGCCCATGGAAGCTAAGTTGCTCCTTGGATTGGCCGGTTTTTCCTCAAAGTCATTGATCTTATGGTTTTCATCCGCAATCAGGATGCCGAAACGCTTTGCTTCCTCAAGCGGCACAGGCATAGCGGCAATGGTCACTTCCGCGCCGTTTTGCTTATGGAAATCAAGCATCATGGCGTAATCCATTTTGTAAATATGGTCGCCTGATAAAATAAGTACATAATCCGGGTTGAAGCTTTCCATGTAATCGAGGTTCTGGTAGATTGCATTTGCAGTGCCAGTATACCACTCGCTGTTCTCACCCTTTTCATACGGCGGCAAAACTGTAACACCGCCCACATTCCTGTCTAAATCCCACGGAATGCCTATCCCAATATGGGTATTCAGGCGCAACGGCTGATACTGCGTCAATACGCCTACCGTATCCACTCCTGAATTTATACAATTACTCAGCGGGAAATCAATGATCCTGTACTTTCCGCCGAAAGCAACCGCGGGTTTTGCCACCTTGGAAGTCAGTACGCCCAGGCGGCTTCCCTGTCCTCCTGCCAATAACATCGCTATCATTTTCTTCTTAATCATATCAATCCTCATTTCTGCGCCGCATCTGCGTAAAAAGCGGTTTTGTGCCAAGCAGCGCACAGGCACAAACTGCCGTGTAAAAAAATCCTTCTCCCCCGTATTTGGGTTTGGACATTTTACAATTTGTAGTATATCATATTTATTTCTGAAAGTGAATATTTTTTACAAAATATTTGTTTATTTTTTTATTCCTTATGTATATTTTCAACAATGCAATTTTTTCTCTGCATATTTTTTCTTGTTCGCTATTGGTTTTTTCCAAATATATGCGTATAATACAATAGAATCGTTACAATATATCACTTATGTCAATGGGGGAGAGTATGTATCAAATAAATTTTGCGCATAAAATACACATTCATTTTATCGGCATCGGCGGGATTAGCATGAGCGGGCTGGCCAAGATTTTATTGGAAGAAGGTTTCCCTGTCAGCGGCTCAGACAAGGTGCGCTCAGAGCTTACTGCCATGCTGGAAGAACATGGCGCACTCGTTTATTACGGGCAGAGAGCCTCTAACATCACAGACGGCACCGGGCTTGTCGTATATACCGCCGCCGTAAAAGAAGATAATCCTGAGCTTATCGCCGCAAAGGAGAAAAATATCCCAACGCTCACAAGGGCGCAGCTGCTTGGGCAGATCATGAAAAATTACAGGACGCCTATCGCGGTTAGCGGCACGCACGGCAAGACTACGACTACTTCCATGATCTCTGAAATACTGCTTGCCGCCCATATGGATCCGACCCTTTCTATCGGCGGTATTTTAAAGTCCATCCAGGGCAACATCCGTGTTGGAAAATCGGATCTCTTCGTTACAGAGGCATGCGAATACACGGATAGTTTTTTAAGTTTTTTCCCAAAGATAGCGATCATATTAAATATCGAGGAAGATCATCTGGACTTCTTTAAGGATATCGCGCATATCCGCTCTTCCTTCCATGCATTTGCCAAACTTCTGCCGCCAGACGGCACGCTGATCATAAACGGCGGGATCGGCCGCCTGTCAGAATTTACGCAGGATCTTCCCTGCCGCGTGATCACATACGGCTTTGATCCTTCTTTTGATTATGCTGCTTTGAACATTTCCTACGACGCTTTTGCAAAAGGCTCCTTTACGGTAGTGCGCAAAGACAAAAGCAGGCGCACTTACACTTTAAATGTCACAGGAGTGCACAATATTTCCAATGCCCTTGCCGCCATTGCCCTTGCGGATCTTTTATCTGTCCCGGAAGAAGCCATCAAACAGGCACTGCTTCATTTTTCCGGCGCCAACAGGCGTTTCGAATACAAAGGCAACATCGGCGGCGTGGCGGTCATTGATGACTATGCGCACCATCCTACAGAAATACGCGCAACGTTAGACGCTGCGGCCGCCTATCCGCACAACCAGCTCTGGTGCGTATTCCAGCCGCACACTTACACAAGGACACAGGCCCTTTTTGCGGACTTTGCCAAAGCCCTTGCCCTTGCCGATAAAGTCGTGCTGGCAGACATTTATGCCGCAAGGGAGAAGAATACGCTTGGCATCAGTTCTAAAATGCTGCAGGAGGAAATCCAAAAATACGGCACCGACTGTTATTATTTTCCTTCTTTTGATGAAATTGAAAAATTTTTATTGGAAAATTGTATCAACGGTGACCTGTTGATAACTATGGGGGCCGGAGATATTGTAAAAATTGGGGAACATCTCCTTGGCCAATAACATTGTCCACAATATCCACATCCGGGACGCTTCCAGAAAGCAGTTTCGCGTGTGGATATTTTTTTCATTTTCAGGCGGCCCCATTCCAGTATATGACAGGATATCCCTTGATTATGCGGGCTTTTTATCCACACTTTCCACATCTTCCACAATCCTTCCAAAGCCCGTATTTTAGAGGGTTTTTGGCAAAATTGCCTGTTCCATTTTTGGAAAAGATATGTTATACTTCTCTTGCTTTGAACGAAAAAAAGATATGGGTGAGAGAGATGGGACGTCTAAAAATCTACCAGGAGGACAATGCGGATTCCACCGTAATATCCAACTGTTTTATCGACAATTATATGAAAGACGCAAACGATGCACAGTTAAAAGTATACCTTTACCTTGTCCGCCTCATGGGTGCCAATATGTCTACGAGCATTTCCGACATTGCGGACAAGTTCAACCATACGGAAAAGGACGTGCTGCGTGCTTTAAGGTACTGGGAAAAGCAGGCACTGCTTTCGCTTGATTACGATGATGCCAAGATGCTCTCTGGCATCCGTCTGCACAAAGCTGCCAGTGCGCCGCCATCCGGCCCGCAGACGGAAGTCGTTTCCATCGCGCCCGCCGTTGCCTTCCTGCCAAAAACTGCAGCCGTGCCTGCCCCGCAGCCTTCTTTTGCAAAGCCGGGATATTCTACGGAGCAGTTAAAGAATTTTAGAAATAACGAAGAAACTTCGCAGCTTTTGTTTATCGTGGAGCAATATATCGGCAAACCGCTTAGCGCGAGCGAAGTCCGCACCGTATTATTTATTTATGACGTCCTTGGCTTTTCCGCAGACCTGATCGATTATCTGATACAGTACTGCGTTGGCAAAGGACAGAAAAGTTTTGCTTACATAGAAAAAGTCGCCATAAACTGGGCCGAAGCAAAGATCACAACGCAAAAGCAGGCCGCCGCGTTTTCCAAAAAACATGACAGGCAAAAATGCGCCGCCGGTAAAGTTTCCTCCGGCAGCTCTTATAACCAGTTCATGCACAATACGTATGATTACGACGCGCTTGAGCGGGAGCTTTTGCAAAAATAGGAGGGCGATCCCGTGCCTTTGACAAATGCACAATATGATTCCATCATCCGCAAATATGAATTGCGGCAAACCCATAACCGTTCCCTTCATGAGCGCCGGAAAGCGGAAATTTACCGGAATATGCCGGAATATGCCGCCCTTGAGCGGGAAGCGGCCGCATTCTGCGTCGCATACGGAAAAAAACTTTTATCCGGCAATGACGGCGCCTTAGGCGGGGTAAAAGAAAAGCTCGCACAGCTTGCCGCAAAAAAGCAGGCGCTTTTGGCTAAAAACGGCTATCCGGCAGATTATTTAGACGCGGTCTATACCTGTCCGCACTGCCGGGACACTGGTTATACTGCAGATGGGAAATGCCTCTGCTTTAAGCAGGAGACTGTGTCCATTTTATACCGCCAGTCCAATCTGCAGGAAGTTTTGGCGCAGGAGAACTTTCAGACGCTCTCCTATGCATACCATGCCGGCAAAGATTTAGAAAATTTCCGCGCCCTTGTATGCACCGCGCAGGATTTCATAAAAAATTTTGATTCTGACTACCGCAATTTATTTTTTTATGGTACAGTTGGTACAGGAAAATCGTTTCTGTCAAACTGCATTGCCGGTGAACTGATCCAAAAAGGCTTCTGGGTTCTTTATTTTAGCGCAGCTGCTTTATTTGACCTGTTATCGCGGAATGCCTTTGATTATAAGGCAAAAGGGGAGCTTGCATCCTTGTATGATGATTTATGCTGCTGCGACCTGCTCATCATCGACGATCTGGGAACGGAGCTGACGACAAGTTTTACGTCTTCCCAGTTGTTTTCCTGCATAAATGAGCGCCATCTGCGCAAGAAGCCTACGCTGATCTCTACCAATCTGTCGCTGGAAGATTTGGACAGCCGCTACAAAGACAGAATTTTTTCCAGGATTACAAGCCATTACAGGCTTTGTAAGTTTTCCGGGCAGGATATACGAATGTATAAGAAGAAGGCCAGGCCGGCCGGCCAGGCATAAAAGCCGGCGGCATCGCGCAAACACCCGCGCTTGGCTCATTGCCTGCGGGAACAAAAAGAAAGTGAGGACTCCCCATGTCAACTCGTTACGACGCTAGAAACTTAGAAACCATCCCTTTTGGCTCTTTAGGCATCATCTCGTTAGAGAGCTGCAAAATGCTTGGAAGCAAAGTAGACCGTTACCTTGTCGATTGGAGGACAAAACGCAAACATGAACACAAAGATACGCTGGCATTCGCCGGATACAAACGGGACTCTTATCTTTTAGATGCCAGTGTGCCGCGTTTTGGCTCGGGGGAAGCTAAGGGCATTATCAAGGAATCTGTCAGGGGGAGCGATCTGTACATCCTTGTCGATGTTGTAAACTACAGCCTGACTTACCCGCTCTACGGGCATGACAACCATATGTCCCCGGATGACCACTACCAGGATTTAAAGCGCATCATTGCCGCAGTAGGCGGAAAGGCAAGAAGGATTACGGTGATCATGCCGTTTTTGTATGAGAGCAGGCAGCATAAGCGGACTTCCCGCGAATCGCTTGACTGCGCCATTGCACTGCAAGAGCTTGTCCATATGGGCGTTGACAATATTATTACGTTTGACGCGCACGACCCACGCGTGCAAAATGCAATCCCGCTTCACGGTTTTGAAACGGTACAGCCGGCATACCAGTTTATCAAAGGGCTTGTCAACCACATCCCTGACCTAAAGATCGATGCTTCCCATATGATGGTCATAAGCCCGGATGAGGGCGGCATGAGCCGCGCCATTTACATCGCCAACGTATTAGGGCTTGATATGGGCATGTTTTACAAAAGAAGGGATTATACGCGCATTATCAACGGCCGCAACCCTATCGTAGCGCATGAGTTTCTTGGCACGAGCGTTGAAGGCAAGGATATGATCATCATCGATGATATGATTTCTTCAGGCGAGAGCATGCTGGAAGTTGCCGCAGAATTAAAGAAGCGCAAAGCAGGGCGGATTTTTATCTGTGCTACGTTTGGCCTCTTTACAAACGGCCTTGACAAATTTGACAAAGCATACAAGGACGGCCTCATCAGCAATGTGCTGACGACAAACCTTGTGTATCAGCCGCCCGAACTGCTCTCCCGCCCATGGTATATCGATTGTGACATGAGTAAATATATTGCCTATATTATTGATACGTTAAACCACGATACTTCTATCAGTGATCTCTTAATTCCAAACGAGAAGATCCAGACGCTGATCACAAAATATAAAACCGGTGCTTTATAAGGCGCCGGTTTTGCATTTAACAGTTGACTTTTTTGAAGTTTCTTTTATAATAATTTTTTGGGAAAGATTTTCCCCCGCAACAACGTCAGTTCGAGACCTTCCTGACGCTAAACAAAACTAAAGGAGAAAAAACATGAAAAACAAAAATGTGCTTTACCTGACCCAGGCGGCTATGATCGCCGCTCTTTATGTTGTGCTTACGTTTCTTGCCAATGCGCTTGGGCTGGCGAATTACGCGGTACAGCTTCGTTTCTCTGAGGCGCTTACGATTCTGCCTTATTTCACGCCTGCCGCCATCCCTGGCCTGTTTATCGGATGCCTGATCAGCAATATTTTGACAGGCTGCGCACTTTTAGACATTGCCTTTGGCAGTCTTGCAACGCTGATTGGTGCGCTGGCAACGTACCGCCTGCGCCGTTTTAAATGGCTGGCACCGCTGCCGCCGATTGCCGCAAATGCCATAATTGTGCCGTTTGTCTTAAAATATGCCTACGGCATCGTCCCTGTCTGGTTTTCCTTCCTGACAGTAACGGCAGGGGAGATCGCTTCCTGCGGCGTGTTTGGCATGGCGCTGCTTTTTATGCTCTTGCGCTTCCAGGGTGTGCTTTTTTGGGAAATGGCGCCGTCTGGCAGAAAGCCGTCCGTAAACAATAGATAATGCACCCATGCAAAGCTGGGGCAGATCCGTATGGCAGAAATAGATTTGCCCCAGCCGGCAATGGCATGTATCTTCTAATATCTTTTCCCTCTTACTTTTTCTTATACCGCCTATCCCGATTACTTCCAACTATCTCAATATAATTCGAGAGGCCCTGTAAAATATCTTTCGTGCGGCTTTCTTTTAAATCCAGCAGCATGCAAAAATCCTTAATTCCATATTCTTTTCCCTCTTCCATAAATGCAAGGATTTTTTCATATTGCATTTGTGTCTTCTTGGTCACCTTTTTATCGCCGGGGTTTTTATTTATCGCCGGTTTTTTATCGCCGGTTTTTTTGCTTATCGCCGGTTTTTTATCGCCGGTTTTTTTGTCTGTCTTTTCTTTATTTCGCCAAATACCATCCACGCCTACTTGCCCATACTGGCCATAACTTAGCATAGACATGTATTTTTCGCACCCTGATGCACTTATCGACACGCCTCCATTACTGGCATCTATCAACGGAAGCGGCGCATTTATCTTTTTACATTCCGCTTTTATTTTTACAAATCCTCTGCCCCACGCCTCTACATCTCCTGAGCGAAAGGATACATCCGCGATTTTAGGATTATGCGGCACGGATTCATGTTTCTCATATACCCGCTCATCCGTAGGCACTCGTTTTGACCATAATCCCATATTGAATATGACAATCCGGTCTTCATATACAGACACTTGAACCGGCACACCCGATGCATAGTCCTTATGGTTGACCGAATTAAGAAGCACTTCACGGAGCATGCCTCTTGTGAGCATATAAGTTTCTGTCCGCTGAATGCCCTCATAATCTACCAGTGCTTTGAAATATTTTGTGAAAATCAGTTCAATTGCTTTATCAACTTGCAAAAGAGGCGGCCCTTCCACAACATCCTGATACTGTAAATCTTCTATTGGTTCTGCATTTTCACCAAATGCTCCTACCACTGAAAAATAACCAATTTTAATATAGGAACCTGTTACATAACGCTCCGGTGTCGGATGAAACAATAAAATTGCTGCCCTTGTTAAATATTCACCATCAAATAATTTTAAATTACGCAGCAATAACTCGTCCGAAACATTTACTTCGCTCTCAGCCATCCTATTGCTCTTCACTGCTTTTTGCCTGAAGGCATCCAATGCTTCTTTGCTCAAGTCCGATACGCTCACCGCCGGAACCGGCACGGTATCCCACGTTTTTCCGGCACGCTCCAACAAAAAAGTTTGCAATTCAAAACCATTTAGCTCCTGCAATGTCGAGCCAGAGCGCTTATAATATTTTCCGTCACACGAAATAGCAAATGGATATTTTATAATTTCTATAGACAGATACTCCCTTGCTCCATCCACATCTTCCCATATTGGATTTTCTTTTTCAATCGCCACAAGCGGCTGATAACGCTTATCTGTGCTTGCTATTTTCCCAGAATTAAGTTTTCCGCAAGCATATTGGTTTATTAGTTTCTTCGAAACATTTGCAGGAATACCATTTCCATAACGAAGGTTTTCAGCTCCCTTTGCCCTATGAATATTTATGCTGGCTATAATCCCCAGCTTATCATTAATTTTATTTGGCAGGCTTGCAAGCATTCTTTTGGAGTTTTTAATTCCAACCACATAACCATCATCATTTACCCCGATATACAAAATACCGCCCTCTGTGTTGGCATATCCACACAGCCATTTCAGATATTCATCCTGCCATGAACTTTTCCATTCAATTTGCTGGGATTCCTGGTTTTGCTGTTGTTTTGCGTTACCACTATTCATTTTATCCACAAAATTCCTTTCTTCTTATGTTGTGCTTATGTTTCTGGCTGCATCTGCCTAACCGTAACATATTTCTGTTTCTTGCTATTTGGTTTGTCCGGTATTGTCATAGTTAACCTGCCCAGTTTTAACAATTCATCCATCTCCGTTTTCACACTTTTGATCGTTTTATAACCTAGCAGCTGTACAATCTCCTGTTTGCTTTTAGGCTCTTTGCAAATAATCAATATTCTCATAGCCCTGTCTGCAAAAGTACTTTTTTGGATATTATCTTGGGTATTTTTCGTCTCATCTTGGGTATTTTTTCGTTCATCTTGGGTATTCTTAAT
>QLIP01021444.1_pt1 | contig 19948 bp, 17 predicted proteins | sample 1769771 | NCBI WGS metagenome assembly QLIP01 (sample SAMN09428762, study PRJNA476227) | Gut metagenome, whole genome shotgun sequencing project. | isolation source: cecum | host: Rhizomys sinensis | place: China: Jinsha town of Minqing, Fujian Province | collected 2013-09-23
CTTGAGGTCGCGGAATATGCGCGGAATCATCTTGGCACCCACGAAGTTGTGGTTGTGGAAGGTCCAGCCGATTTTCGGATCCCAACGCTTGGTTTGGGGTTTGGCTATGTCGTGGAGGAGTGCGCCCCAGCGGAGCCAGAGGTCGGTCGACTTTTCGGCCACGTTGTCGAGCACCTTCATCGTGTGGTCGAAGTTGTCCTTGTGGGCGCGGCCGTTGATGGTTTCCACCTTGGCCATCTCCTCCAGTTCGGGGAGAATGTAGTGGAGCAGGCCCGAGTCGAAGAGCAGTCGCCAGCCGATTGAGGGCTTGGGCGCGCGCATGATTTTGTTGAGTTCGTCGGCTATGCGCTCGCGCGAGATGATTTCGAGGCGGTGGGCATTGCGCACTATTCCCTCGTAGGTGTTGGCGTCGATGGCGAAGCGCAGCTGGGTGGCGAAGCGCACGGCGCGCATCATGCGCAGGGGGTCGTCGGAGAAAGTGATGTCGGGGTCGAGGGGTGTGCGGAGGATTTTCTTTTCCAGGTCGAGCAGGCCGCCGTAGATGTCGACTATGGCACCAAAGCCCACGGAGTTGACCTTGAGGGCGAGGGCGTTGACGGTGAAGTCGCGGCGCGAGATGTCGTCGTGGAGTGTGCCGTCCTCCACAATGGGTTTGCGGGAGTCGTGGCTGTAGCTTTCCTTGCGCGCGCCCACAAATTCGAGTTCTTCCCCTTTCCAGGTGATACGTGCGGTGCCGAAGTTGCGGAAGGTGCAGAGCTTTGCTCCGCGGCCGAGTTCGTTCTTGACGGCTTTGGCCAGTTCGATGCCTGAGCCGACGGTGACGAAGTCGATGTCCTTGGAGTGGCGTTGGAGGATGCAGTCGCGGACGTATCCGCCCACGGCGTAGGCTTCCAGACCGAGGTCGTCGGCCACTTTACCTACGAGTCGGAGAATTGGTTCGTCGGAGGCAGGTATCATAGGAGTTGGGTGATTTCTTCGGGTGCGGGGGTGATACATTCAAGGCCGTCGGGGGTGCAGACGTAGGTGTTTTCGATGCCTACGGCACCCACTGTGGGGATTACGAATTTAGGCTCGAGGGCTATGGCGTTGCCGACTTGGAGGGTGTGCTTGGAGCGGGGGGCGAGCACGGGCAGCTCGTTGATTTCGATGCCTACGCCGTGGCCCACAAAGCCCGCTTGGGAGCGGTGGCCCATGAAGCGGGAGGCGAGGCCTTCCTCGGTGGCTATTTGCAGGGCGAGGTCGTAGAGGGCTTTGGTGGGGGTGCCAGGAAGTCCAGCGGTGGCTATTTCGCGGCAGATGCGGCGTGAGCACTCGTGGGCGGCGAGGGCTTCGGCGGGGAGTTGACCGCAGGCGTAGGTGCGGGTCATGTCGGTCATGTAGCCGTTGAAGTTGGCGTTGAGGTCCACCATCACGGCTTGGCCAGGGCGGATAGGTTCGCCGCAGGCACCGATGGGGAGCGAGGGGGAGATGCCGGCGCCGCCCATGGCAAAGTCGTAGGGCGAGGGGGTGTCGGCGTTGTGACCAGTGAGCACATTGGCCATGTGGATTTCCATGTCGTTGCCATGGATGCGGAATTGGCCGAGGCAGCCATGGAGGCGGTCGATGCGCTCAATTTCGATTTGAAATTCGAGGTCGGTCATCCCCGGGCGGAAGAGTGCGGGAATGTGGGTGTATACTTCGGTTTGCTTGAGTCCGTCGGCGCGGAGCAGCTCAATTTCGAGGGGTGTTTTGACGCTGCGCGCGGCGAGGAGGTTGCCCGACACGTCGACGAGGTCAGTGGCGTTGAGTGCCTTGGCCAGGCGGGTGGCGGCAGAGTAGGGGAGCGAACTGAGTTCGAGGCCCAACTCGGGCAGGGCGGGGAGGGTAATATCCTCGGGCTTGCGAATGAGGGTGATGTTCTCCCCGTTGAGGCAGGTGGGGCGCTTGACAAAGTAGTCGATGCGGGAGCCTTGCAGGAGGATATAGCCTGCGAATACTCGTCCAGTGAGGTAGAATATTGAGGCTTGTTCGGTGATGAGCGTTGGGAGCGAGCCGAGGTTGAGTTTTTCAACGCGGAGTGCTTGCTCTTGTGCGCTCAGCAGGGATATGTTGGGGTTGGTCATTTGTCGGTGTTGGCGGTGAAAGTGAAGCCTATTTGTTCGATGCCTTCCACGAGGGGGTCGCGCATGATGTGGCGCACTCGCAGCGGAGCACCCGACAGGAGCTGGAAGTGGGAGCTGAGGGTGTCGGCGTGCTGGAAAGTCACTCCGGAGCCGTGGCCGAGCCATTCGCCGAGTTCGTTGGCGAGCATGATGTTGAGGGTGTCGGCGCGGAAGGTGATTTGCCCGTTGGGGGCGGGTTGCTGCGAGGTGACTTCGAGGTAGAGGTTGCGATAGGGGTAGAGGTTGGAGTGGCGCACGATAATGCTGAGGGTTCCGCAGGCTATGGAGTCTTCGGTCTGTGGCATATAGAGGAGCGCTGTGCCATACTTCCACCCTTCGGGGGGTATGGTGGAGAAGGCTGAGTAGTCGTTGGCGTGGCGCGAGCAGGCACCAGTGGCAAGGAGCGTGGTGAGCAGGAGGAGAGTAGCAGCGAATTTACTCAGCAGGCGGCGTCGGGTTTTGGCCATCTTTGGGGCGTTTAGACTTCTTTTTGGGAGCGGATTCGGGTTTGTTGGCGGGTTTGGAGTCGGCGGTTGTGCCCTTGTCGGCGTTTTCGGCGGGACGCTTCTTTTTCTTCTTTTTCTTTTTCTTGTCGAAGCGGTTGATGTTGTCCTGGTCGAGGAGGTCGAGCGGGCGGTTTTGGGCTGCTTCGGCTTCGGCCTCTTCGTCGCGTTTGAGCTGATTGGGCTTTTCGCCTTTTTTGTTCATCTCAATTATTTCGAAGGCTCGTTTGGCGTCGATGGTGGTGAGGTTGGCGGGTATTTTTCGGTCGGAGGAGTAGGTGATTTCGGCCTTGAATACGTCGGCTTTGAAGAAGTACCAGGTGGCGTCGATGGTTTCGAGGTGGGCTGACTTTTCGGGCAGGCTGCGCACGGCTTCGAGGTAGGCATCAACTTCGTAGTTGAGGCAGCACTTGAGCTTGGCACACTGTCCAGCGAGCTTTTGGGGGTTGAGCGAGAGGTCCTGAATACGGGCGGCACCGGTGCTGACGCTCATGAAGTTAGTAATCCAAGTGGAGCAGCAGAGAGGGCGACCGCAGGGGCCGATGCCGCCTATGCGTCCAGCCTCTTGGCGGGCACCGATTTGGCGCATTTCAATGCGCACCTTGAATTGCTCGGCGAGCACCTTGATGAGTTGACGGAAGTCGACGCGCTCATCGGCAATATAGTAGAATATGGCCTTGTTGCCGTCGCCTTGATATTCCACGTCGCCTATTTTCATGTTCAGGCCGAGTTCTTCAGCTATGCGGCGGGAGCGAATCATCGTTTCCTGTTCGCGTGCCTTCACCTCCTCGTATTTTTCGAGGTCGGCGGGTTTGGCCAGGCGGAACACGCGGCGCAGCTCGGAGTCGGCGCTTACGCCGGCGCGCTTCATTTGGAGCAGCACGAGGGGGCCAGTGAGGGTGACGGTGCCAATGTCGTGGCCGGGGTTGGATTCAACGGCCACGACGTCGCCCGTGTTGAGGTCGAGTTCGAGTGAGTTGAGGAAGTAGCCTTTGCGGGTGTTCTTGAAGAGCACTTCCACAATGTTGCACTTCTGCAAGGCACCGGGGACATCCTCCTCCCAGTTGAATGAGTGGAGCTTGCCGCGCGGTTCCTCCTTCACGTCGCAGCGAGTGGGGTGGGCGCTGCTGGGGATATCGCTTGAAATATCCATGGCTTATTTTGCGAATGCTACGGCGCGGGTTTCACGGATAACGGTGATTTTTACCTGGCCGGGATAGGTCATTTCGTCTTGGATTTTTTTAGCGATTTCGGCTGAGAGCTTTTCGGTTTCGGCGTCGTCGATTTTGTCGGCACCCACAATTACGCGGAGTTCGCGACCGGCTTGAATGGCGTAGGTTTTGATTACGCCGGGGTAGCTCAGAGCGAGTTGTTCGAGGTCGTTGAGGCGCTTGAGGTAGCTTTCAACTATTTCGCGGCGTGCGCCGGGGCGTGCGCCCGAAATGGCGTCGCAGATTTGCACGATGGGGGCCAGGAGGGTGGTGGGTTCGATTTCGTCGTGGTGGGCACCGATAGCGTTGCAGATATCGGGCTTTTCCTTATACTTTTCGGCGAGCTTCATGCCGAGCAGAGCGTGGGGCAGTTCGGGTTCTTCGTCGGGCACTTTGCCTATGTCGTGGAGCAGGCCAGCGCGGCGAGCCTTCTTGGGGTTGAGGCCGAGTTCGGAGGCCATGACGGCGCAGAGGTTGGCGGTTTCGCGGGCGTGTTGGAGCAGGTTTTGACCGTAGGAGGAGCGATATTTCATCTTGCCCACCATGCGGATAAGCTCGGGGGAGAGGCCGTGGATGCCGAGGTCGATGGCGGTGCGCTTGCCAGTTTCAACGATTTCTTCCTCGATTTGCTTGCGCACCTTGGCTACTACTTCCTCGATGCGGGCGGGGTGGATGCGGCCGTCGGCCACGAGCTGGTGGAGGGCCAGACGGGCAATTTCGCGGCGCACGGGGTCGAAGCCGCTCAGAACGATGGCTTCGGGGGTGTCGTCGACGATGATTTCGATGCCGGTGTGGGCTTCGAGGGCGCGGATGTTGCGACCTTCGCGACCGATGATGCGGCCTTTGATTTCGTCGGAGTCGATGTGGAACACGGTGACGGAGTTTTCAACGGCGGTTTCGGTGGCTACGCGCTGAATGGTTTGGATTACGATGCGCTTAGCTTCCTTGTTGGCGGTGAGCTTGGCTTCGTCCATGATTTCGTTGATGTAGCCAGCGGCAGCGGTTTTGGCTTCGTCCTTGAGGCTTTCGATGAGCTTTTCTTTGGCTTCCTCGGAGCTTAGGCCAGAGAGATGTTCGAGGGTTTCGAGGATTGAGCGGTGGGCCTTGTCGAGTTCCGATTTTTTCTCCTCGCAAATGGCGAGTTGGGCTTCGAGGTGGGTTCGTTGCTGCTCGTTTTCGTTGTGGGCGCGAGCGTTTTCGCTTTGTTGCTGGTTGAGTTGGAGTTCGCGTTGCTTGGCGCGTTGCTCAGATTGCTGCACCTTTTGGAGGCGTTGGTTGGCGCTTTTTTCGGCCTCGTTGGTGATGCGGAGCGCTTCGGTTTTGGCTTCGAGAGAGGCGTCTTTTTTGATGTTTGCGGCCTTGTTTTTGGCGTCGTCTATGATAGCCTTAGCACCGATATGGGCGAGTTTTTGTTGTACGAAGTAGCATACAACGGCGCCTATTGCGAGTGCTATGATTGCGGTAATTATAACAGATGTCATATAGGATTAGGTTGTGATTTATTGGGAGTTATTGTTTAGCATTTCGGTGAGGTGAGAGTCGAGAGCTTGGAGGGCTGAGAGGTCGCGTTCTCCTTTGAGGTAGAGGACTGCAAATTGGAAAGCTACACGCGCCATGACTTTGAGGTGGGTTTCGGAGGCGAAATTTCCTGTGAGCCAACGGTTCCAAAGCTCATTGACCATCGATTCGGCGCGGCGCATGATTTCCTCGTCGTCGCGAGCAACGGCGAGAGGGATTTTGGGCAGTCCTGCGAGGTTTATCGTTATGTTGAGTTTGTCTTGGTTCATGGTTGGCATGGTTGGCGGCTTAGCAGGCTTTGATGTCGGCTATGCAGCGGTCGATATCGCGAATGAGGCCGGCGAGGAGTGAGCGGGTGTCGGCCACATGCTGGGGTGATTGGGCTAATGTGGACGACATTGAGGCGAAGTGGAGGTCGTTTTTGAGGGCTTTCACTTCGGCTTCGAGTTGGGCCACACGCTTGGCTAAGACATCGCGCTCGGAGCGTGTCTGGGCCAATGTCTCTTCCGTAAGCTGCTGACGTTCAACGATTAAGTTGATTTTGGCGGTCAGCGAAGCGGCTAAGTCGCGCACTTTAGCGGTCATTTTGGGTTAAATTTAACTACAAAGTTAGTGAAATTTTCGCAATCCACCAAATTTTTTTCGTTTTGGTGGTGGGAGGGGGAAATGAAAAGAGGGTGTGCCGTTGTGGGCACACCCTCTTTGGGATTAGCGATGGGGATTATTGGGCGGGTTGGTAGGTTTTGTCGTTCTTACCATACATGCGGAGTTCTGCGAGGTTCCAGAACTTGGTCTTGTCGGTGGAGGTGAGGTCCATGACGTTACCGCTTTGTGAGGAGCGCATTACGCAGAAACGGATGTACTTGAAGGTTGAGCCGTCGGCGGTGTACACCATCTTGTCGATGCGGCCGAGTTCCATGGTTTCGGAGGCAGCGAGGTTCTTGGTGTTGGTTACGGAGCCGATCTTGGTCCATTTGCCGGGTTCTTCGGGGGTGCCGGGGTCGTTGGTAACGTAGAGGTCCACTTCTTTGGGAGGAGCGGGGTTGGCGTTGTTACGTGCGGTGGCAGCGAAGTAGCAGCAGTTGATGGGTTCGCCAGGTACGGCAATTTCGAGGTAGGAAGCGAAGGTCTTTTCGCGTTCTTTGTCCACGGTCCAGGAGGAGTGGAAGAAGGTGGCGAGGTTATCGTCGAAGAGTGCGCCGATAGAGCCTTCAGATGCTTCTTGGTCGTTGGAGGTTACGTTGTCGTCGTTGAGTGCGAGGGGTTCTTCCACCACCTTCACGCCGATGAAGAATTGAGAGGCGTTGAGGGTGATGCGGCTGCGCTGAGTCTTGAACTTGTAGTCGGCAGCTTCGCCCTTGGCTTCGTCGATGGATTCGTAGGTTGCGGCGGTGCCAGCAGCGATTTCCTTGCCGTTACCGAAGAAGAGCGAGGGGTTGGCCTTGGAGAGCTTCACGGTGAAGGCAGTGCCGATGAGTTTGTTGATGTCGGCGTTGGGGTCGATAGAGTTGAGGTCGATCCAGAGGGGAATACGTGCTTTGGTTTCGCCGGGCTTGAGTTCAACGGCTGCGCAGGAGTTGCCATCCTTGTCCTCCATGGTGTTGCCCATGAAGCCGTAGTCGTGTTGTGAAGAGGTGTACTTCAGGCCCACGAGCTTTTGGTTGGTTTTCTTGCTGATAGCGTCGATGGCAGCGTTGGCGGTGCTTTGCTTTTCGAAGCGGATCTTCATGCCCCAGGGGTTTTGGCAGGGAACGGAGACGTAGACTTCGGGAGCGAAGAGGAGGCGCTTGGACTCGCTGGGCATATCGGCAAAGTCGCCGAGTTCGCCGAGCTTGTTCTTGTCGGGCACTACGGTGCCGGGCTTGGAGATTTGTTCGAGGTTGTTGATCAGGCGTACACGACCGAGTTCGGTGATGGTGTAGTCGAGATCGTTCACGTCGAATTTGATGGTGGGGTTGGTGGGTTTGGGTTTGATTACCATCACCTTGCCATACTCGTTGACGGAGTCGGTTTCGGAGTAGAGACCCACGGGGATTACGTAGTTGGTGGCGTTCTTTTCGGCATCGGACTTGGCGTTGAACCAGTCGGCGTAGTTTTCGGAGTATACCACGAGGTTAGCGCCGAAGTAGCGGTCGTTGGTGCCGGAGAAGTTGTGGTCGATTGACTGCACTTCTTCGGTGGTGCCTTTTTCGATGAGACGATAGAGGGGTTTTTCCACGCCGTTGATGATGTCGTTTTGGGGCACCATGGTCAGAGCGTTACCTTCGTCGCTCCAAGCGCCGTAGTTTTCTTCGTAGTATTTCTTGAAGTCGGCGTTGTTCATCAGGCGGAGGGTGCCTTTTGATTGAGCTTCGGGTGAGTGACCGCCCTTCATCACAGAGATGTAGACGTTGGCTTTTTCGTCGGTAGAGTAGAAGGTTACTTCCTTTTCGCCACCGTCCTTGATCATCATGATGTCGCTGAACTGCTCATCATAGATGTTGTATTTGTCGCAAGAGGTAGCAGCCGCCATAAGCGCCAGCAAGCCTGATGCAAGGATTATTTTCTTCATATTTTATAATCAGTGTTTACGGTGTTGTGGATTAATAGCCAGGGGCTTGAACCATGTTGGGGTTGTTGTAAACTTCGCTCTGATAGAGGGGCCAGAGATAGAGGCGCTTGTGGAAGATGTACTGCGAGTTGATCATCATGGGGGTGGTGAAGGTGTCCTTGGGGTCAATAGCCAAACCGTTGAGGCCCATGCGCTTGCCATAGGAGAAGTATTCATCACCAGCAGCCCAGCGGCGCACGTCGTGGTAGCGTTGGCCTTCGTCCCAGAGTTCAACGAAGCGTTCGTTGCGCACCCATTGGCGAATGGTCATTTTCTTGTCGGAGCTGGAAGAGTTGTTGTCGACTACGCTGCCGTTGCACATTTCGGGGGTGAGGCGGCCTACGTAGGCACGGTCGCGAAGTACGTTGACGTAGTAGATAGCGGCATCGAGGGCTGTGTTCACACCGTCGGGCAGGTCGATGTCGGCGGGGATGTCCCAGCCGCGTTCGGCGTATTCGGCGTAACATTCAGCGAGGTTGAGGTAACATTCAGCCAGACGGAAGAGCACGTCGGGGGAGTTCTTGCCGGAGGTGAAGGCACCGTTGCTGATGTCGTACTTGCTCAGGGGGTCAACGTGCTTCATGGAGAGGAAGCCAGTTACGGAGTAGTTACGTTCGCCTTGGCCGCGACCTTGGTGGTCGGCAGAGCGCATGTTGAGCACTTTGGGTTGACCGTTGTGGAGACGGGTGAGGTAGTCACCACCGTCGAAGGCGATCCAAGCGTAGAAGCGGGGTTCGCGGAAGGTGCAGACTCTGAGGATGTGTTCACGGGTCTTCATGTCCTGGTCTTCGTACTTATCGCCTACGTTGATTTCGGTGCCGATGGGTTTGTACCATTCGGACTTACTACCGCACATGGTGCCAGCAGCGGGGATGTTACCGTCGGCGGTGAGGAAGTGTTCAACAGTGTAGAGGGTGGGGCTTACGCCGTTCCAACCTTCCTTCCACACCTGGTTGCTTTGAGCTTGGAGGATGCGGCGGGGGAAGCGAGAGTCGATGGTACCGTAGGGCACTTGGTTGTTGATCCAGATCAGCTCGTTGTTACCTTCGTTGGGGGTGGTGGTGGCGAGGTAGCGGAACATACGAACGGTGCTCTTGAACTTTTCGATGTCGCCAGTTTCGCCGTTGAACTTTTGAGACTTGAGCCAGTTAACAAATTCGCCAGACTTGGTGTCGGGGATGTAGATATCCTCAGCGAGTACGTCCTTAGCGTCCATGTTGTCGGCGTCCTCAATGGTGTAGAGGGCGTAGCCGCCTTTGTTTTCGGCCACGTCGAGGGCTTCAACGCAGGCGCGGAGGGCGCGTTCCCAAGCGGCCTTTTGGGCAGCAGCGTCGGGGTTGGGCACGATTTGTTGACCGCCCTTGCCGCGCCATGCGGGATAGGAGAACTTGCCATTCCAGAGGTCGGAAGCGGCCATGAGGAGGAGGCGAGCCTTGATGCAGCGGGTGATGGTGGACGAAGCGCGGCCGTTGTGTTCGATTTCGCGGCGATAGAGGCCTTGGTTGTCGAGTTCGGCGGTTACTTGGTCGAGCTGGGTGGCAATCCAATCAACTACTTCGTTGAAGGGACGACGGCCGGGGTAGCTGGAAGTGGCTGCTTGAGCGTCGATGAAGCTTTCGGTGATGGGGCAGGGGCCGAAGAGGCGGAGCACTTGGTAGTGATAAACGGCGCGGCAGAACTTAGCTTCGGCCTTCCAGAGGTTGTACTTGTTTTCGTCGCCTTTCCACACGTCGTTCTTGCGGCCTTCGTTGTCGAGTTCGCGTTCGAACAGGAGGGTTTGGCCGATAGCGTTGTAGTAGGCGTTCCAGAAGCCGGGGTCGTAGCTAGTGGGGGTGGTTTGGAGGGTGTTACGCATCACGGCGTAGGACGAGGGACCGTCAATGGCCATCCACACTTCGGGGATGAGGTATTCATCGTTGGCGCAGTTGAGGGGCGAACGGTAGTCGCGGGGGGAGAAGTCGCGCTGGCTGACACCCTTGTAACAGCTGTAGAGGAATGCTTCAGCGTTAGTGGTGGTCTTCATGGCGTCCTTCAGGCCCGGCTGTTCGGCGGGAACCACGTCGAGGTAATCGCAGGAGGTGAGTCCGGAGAGGGCGCCGACTGCAATTGCCAAGGAGGCTATTTTGAATATTTTATTCATTGTTGAAGTTTCTTAAATGAGTTGTTCAGGAATTAGATGGTGATCTGTACGCCCATGGACACGGTGCGTGACATGGGGTAGCTGTTCCAGCCGCCAAGTTCGGGATCCCAGTGCTTGAAGGGGGAGAAGGTGACGAGGTTTTGACCTGAGAGGTAAACACGACCGTAGGGGAATGACCAGCCGAGTTCCAAGTTACGCAGACGCATGAAAGAGCCGTCGCGCATCCACCAGGTGGAGTTCACGTTGTTGTTGGAAACGTCGGTGTTGAAGTTGCCCAGACGGGGGTATTCAACGTCGAAGTTGTTGGGGTTGTTGATAGGATCGTAGAAGGAGTCGGAAATCCAGGTGAGCACGTTGCGGGCATCGGCGGCGGGGTTACCTTCGTTGAAGGGGTGAACGTCGCCCATGGTGATGGTGCGCATAGCGGAGCCGGTGAATTGGAAACCGAAGTCGAACTTCTTGAAGTTGAGGGTGCCGCCGAAACCGTATTGGATGCGGGGGAGACGGCCGTATTCGCTGATCATGGTTTGGTCGTCGGAGGTGATTTGACCGTCGCCGTTGAGGTCGCGATACTTGATGTCACCAACTTGGGGGTTGGAGCCAAGGTTTTGCTTGGGCGAGTTGGCGATTTCCTCGTCGGATTGGAAGAGGCCTTCGGCGATGTAACCCATGGTCTTAGAGCTGGAGGCGGGGAGGTTGGTACCCATGAGCCAAGAGTAGGGCTTCACGGCTTCGTCCCAGTTGGTCACCTTATTTTCGGAGTAGGTGAAGTTGCCACGGAGGGAGAAGCTCCAGTCGTTGTTGAGGCGTTTGTTGTAGTTTACGGAGATTTCACCACCCTTGTTTTCCATGGTGCCGGTGTTGGCATAAGGAATAGCGGAGTCATAGCCGAGAGATGCGGGCCAAGCTTCGCGCTTGATGAAGATGTCGTAACGGTTTTCCCAGAAGAGGTCACCGCTGATGGTGAGGTCGCGGAAGAGGGTGAGTTCAGCACCAACGTCGAGTTTGCGTGATTTTTCCCAAACGATACCGGGGGTAGCGTAGTAGATTACTTTGGGGCCGCCCTTGGTGGTGGTGGATACGTTGTAGTCACCAGAGGTCCAGGTCACAGCGCCGATGTTGTTGCCATCGATTTTGTCGATGTAGAGGAAGTGAGAGCCGGGGCCGTTGAGGTCGTCAGAACCTACGATACCGAGCGAAGCGCGGAGCTTGAAGTTGTTCACTACGGAAGAGAGGGGTTCAAACCATTCTTCGTTTGATACAACCCAGCCGATAGAACCTGCGGGGAAGAAGCCGAAGCGTTCGCCAGCCTTGAGGCGTTCGGTGCCGTTGTAACCGGCGTTGAATTCAGCGAGGTAGCGGTGAGCGTAGTCGTAGGTTGCGCGGAAGGAGAAACCTTGGTTGCGGTTGGGGAGCACATCGCCACGGTATTCCCATTGACGGTAGCTGACCATAGCGCCTACGTCGTGCATGCCAAACTTGCGGTTCCAGTCGAGGCGCGACTGAACTTCGAAGGTTTGGTCAGAACCACGATTGAGCTCAGATTCGTTGAGGTATTGGGTGCCTTCTTGGAGCACGGTGGTGCGCACAGCCTTGGGGTCGGTGGTGAGGCCATTATCGGTGATGTAGCCAGCGCGTTGACCTTGGAGTGCGAGGTAGTAGGGGGTGATTGAGCGGGTGAACGACATGGAGCTCCATGACTTCAGGTTGACCCAAGCTTCGAAGCGGAGGCCCTTGGTGATGAAGTCGAGTTCCTGATTGAGTTTAACCACGGTGTTGAGGGTGGTTTCGTTCCATTGAGAGTAGGAAGTGTTCAGGGCAGCCCAGGGGTTCACGAGGTTGTGTTCCGAGAACTTACGCGAAGCGTAGGTCACGTATTCTTCCTTGTTGTTGGCGGGGAAGGTTACGGGGAATACGATAGGCGTGGTGGTGAGGGTGTAGTTGAACAGAGCGTTAGCGCCTACGTTGGGACCGGTCTTTTGACGGATCTGAGCATTCATGTTCATGCTGATGGTCGTAGTGGGGGTCACCTTGTAGGAGATGTTGTTCTGGAAGGTGTAGTTATAGAGCTGGATGTTGTTGTTCCAGGAGTAGATTTTGTCGGGTTTCAGCACACCATCTTCGTGTTGAGCGTCGATCGACATGTAGTACTTCACCTTGGAACCACCACCGCTCACGTTGACGTTGCCGCGTTGGCGGGTGGCCATGTTCTTGAAGAGGACGCTTGACCAGTCAACGTTGGGGTAGATGTAGGGGTTGGTGCCCATGCGGGTGTAGCCGATTTCCTCGGGGGAGTAAACGGCAGCACGGTCGCGGCTTTGGTTGGCGATGTTGTAGAGCTCCATGTAGCGAGCGCCATCAACAAATTCGGGGAAGTTTTTGATGAAATTGAAGGAGGCGTCGAAGCTCACACCGATTTTGGTTTGCGAGTTGTAGTCACCACCCTTGGTTTTCACGATCATCACACCGTTAGCGCCGCGAGCACCGTAGATAGCGGTTGCGGAGGCGTCCTTCAGGATAGAGAATGATTCGATGTTTTCGGCGGGCACGTAGTTAAGGTCGTTAGCGGAGATTTCTACGTCGTCGAGAAGGATCAGCGGGGTTTGACGGCCGCCGAAAGTACCGATACCGCGGATATAGAATGAAGAAGCGGCACCAGGTTCGCCCGAAGAGGCGGTAGCCACCACGCCGGCGATGTTACCAGCCAGGGCGTTGGTGAGGTTGGTTGAAGGGAGCTTGAGAGCGTCGCCCTTCACGGAGGTGATAGCACCAGTTACGGATACACGCTTTTGGGTACCAGCACCAACGACGATCACTTCATCGAGGGTGTTGTCGTCGCCCTTCATGGCCACTTTGATGTAGCCGAGGTCTTCAACGGGCACGCGGCTTTCCTTGTAGCCCACATAGGTCACGATGAGGGTGCATTTTTTGCCGGAGGGCACGTTGAGTGAAAAGTTACCATCGATGTCGGTAGCGGTGACAGATGACTTGTCGCCCACTACGGCCACTGTTGCGCCGGGGAGGGGTTCGCCATCGGCAGCGTCAACAACCGTACCGGTGATGGTGCGTTTGCCGGCCGGAGCCTGCGCCATAGGCTCGCCAGCGGGGGCGGGAGCAGCGAAGGCGGCTGGTGCCATCATGGTTATGGCTACAAGGCCCATAAGGGCATAGCGCCATGGTAAGGAATGTTTTCTCATTCTGTTAATGATGATTGTGATTGGTTAATTAGTTTCGATTAGGTGTGATCTGAGAAGAGGTTTTCACTGTTTCTGAGGGTTGATTTAGAGTTGTGTTTGAGTGGTATATAACTGATTTTAAAGGTTTTACAAGTGTATGCGTCAAAGCTGAGCAACAGATGCCAAAACCTTCACCCATTTTAACTATTTTTATGTTAAATTGCGTGAATTTTTATGATTTCAGGCGGCCGAAGCACGTTTTTGACGCCACAAATTTACGAATTATCCGCGGGATTTCCATATTTGAAATGTTAAAGTTTGTTAAATCTACTTCTGTAGCCGTTAACAATCCATTAGCCCGAATGACGCAAAAATTCGCCCGAATGGCCGATGGATACCTTATAATTCAATTCTTTTTCGTAACTTTGCAGCCGTTATGAAAGATTTTTTGCAAATTCTCAGGCGTTTTCTGATGCCTTACAAGCGCTATTTGGTGTTGAACATCTTCTTCAACCTCTTAGCCGCCTTCCTCACGCTCTTCTCCTTCGCCCTGATTATCCCCATACTCGAAATGCTCTTCGAACTCAAGCAGCCCGAGTTGGCCCCGATGGCCTGGAGCTGGGACAATATGCGCGAAACCGTCACACACAACTTCTACTACTACACCGCCCGCTGCATAGCCCTCTACGGCCAAAGCACCACCCTGGCCCTGCTCGGTGTGGCTCTCACTTTCATGACCGCCCTCAAGGTGGGCGCCAGCTACATGGGTAGCTACTACGTAATACCCATGCGCACGGGCGTGGTGCGCGACATTCGCAACGTGGTGTACCAGAAAGTCACCTCCCTCCACCTTGGTTTCTTCTCGGGCAAACACAAAGGCGACGTCATGGCGCGCATGACGGGCGACGTGGGCGAGGTGGAAAACTCCATCATGCAGAGCGTTGACCTGATGTTCAAAAATCCGCTCCTTGTGATTGCCTGCCTCACCATGATGTTTGTCATCTCCTGGCAACTGACCCTCTTCGTCTTTATCCTCCTGCCCATAGCGGGTACCATCATGGGACGCATTGGCCGCAAACTCAAATCAGGCTCCATGGACGTGCAAAACCAATGGGGCAAGATTGTCAGCAATATCGAAGAAACCCTTGGCGGCCTCCGCATCATCAAAGCCTTCGTGGCCGAAGATAAGGTGAACAAACGCTTTGCCACCGACTCCAACCTCATGGTGGACTATTGCAACAGTGTGGCTCGCCGCCAGGCATTGGCTCACCCCATGAGTGAATTTCTCGGCACGGGCACCATTGCCATCGTACTATGGTTTGGCGGCACCCTGATTTTGCGCGGCAACTCCTCGCTCAACGCTGCCGAATTTATCTACTTCCTGGTGATATTCTACTCGATTATCAACCCCGTGAAAGAGATTTCGCGCGCCACCTACGCCATTCGCAAAGGTATGGCCTCCGTGGAGCGTATCGACGTGCTCCTCGGAGCCGAAAACCCCATTAAGGAGCCTGCCGCGCCGAAGCACTTTGCCGACTTCAAGGGGAATATCAAGTATGAGAACGTTACGTTCACCTACGACGACGGCGTAGAACAAGTGGTGAAAGGAGTCGACATTGACATTCCCGCCGGCTGGACCGTGGCCTTAGTGGGCCAGAGCGGCTCGGGCAAGAGCACCTTGGCCGACTTGCTGCCCCGCTTCTACGACGTGGACGAAGGGCGTATCACCATCGACGGCATCGACATTCGCGACCTCTCCACCCACGAGTTGCGCTCCTACATGGGCAACGTCAATCAGGAAGCAATCCTCTTCAACGACACCGTATATAATAATATAGCCTTCGGTGTGGAAAATGCCACTCAGGAGCAGGTTGAAGCCGCTGCCCGCATAGCCAACGCCCACGAGTTTATCTCCGAAATGGAGCATGGCTATCAAACAAATATCGGCGACCGTGGCAGCCGCCTCTCGGGTGGTCAGCGTCAGCGCCTGAGCATAGCTCGCGCTATTCTGAAAAATCCCCCTATCCTGATCCTCGACGAGGCCACCTCGGCGCTCGACACTCAGAGCGAGCACCTGGTGCAGGAGGCTCTGGACCGACTGATGAAGGATCGCACTACGCTGGTGGTGGCTCACCGTCTGAGCACTATCCGCAATGCCAACCTGATATGTGTGCTTGAACAAGGCCGCATCATTGAGCGCGGCACTCACGACGAACTGATGGACAAGGGCGGACACTACTCGCGCCTCGTGGAGCTTCAGTCGCTCGGGGCTTAATGAAGGGCGGTCGTATAATCCGTAGTCTTTAATCAACAAACGAGATGGCGGTGTGGCCAGTGCGCTTGTCGACGAAGATTACGCCGGCAGGAATGATTATGGCCCAAAGGGTGGGGAGGTTTTCCGCGCCAAGAATACGTTCGATTGCAATACGATGAAGAGGCGCGTCGGCCTGGGGAAAGGTGAGATGGTCGCCGTCGAAATCGATAATAGCAGGGTTATCTATAGCAAACATCAGCAGGTCCTGGAGGTTGCGATCGGCAACGAGGTCGGCTTCGGCAGTGAGGGTGCTGAACTTGGAGTGGAGGTTGCGGGTGGTATCTGAAGTAATCATGGCTGATAAAATTGTTATTGTTTTGATTTCGTTGGGTAAACAATAGAAGTTGCAATAAGGTTGTCGGTGTGACTGTTTTGTAACAGCATTTTGACATGTTTGTGAATTTTTAACGCAAAATTGCCAAAATCTCAAAAAAATTACTAACTTTGTAGTCCATAAATACCTCCCTGACGTATGACCGAAGAAGAAAAATATGCTATCACCGAAGAGGCAGTGAAACTGCTTCGCACCGTGTTTGACCCCGAAATACCCGTCGACATCTACGCCCTCGGCCTCATCTACCGCATCGAAGTGACCGACGACGCCGTGCTCCAGGTGGACATGACCCTCACCGCCCCCAACTGCCCTGCCGCCGACTTCATGATGGAGGATGCCCGCCTCAAGCTCGAAACCATCAAAGGCGTCAAGTCGGTGGAAATAAACATCGTTTTTGAGCCCGAATGGACCCAAGAGATGATGAGCGAAGAAGCAAAGCTCGAACTGGGCTTCCTATGAGCAAGAGCAAAACCTACTTTATCAGTGATTTGCACTTAGGCTCAAATCACTACGACAACCCGCGCGACGTGGAACGCCGCGTGTGTGGCTGGCTGCGCCAGATTGAGCCAGAGTGCAAGCGCCTCTACCTGCTCGGCGACATACTGGACTACTGGTTTGAATACAAAAGTGTGGTGCCGCGCGGATTTACTCGCTTCCTCGGCACCCTGGGCCAACTGGCCGACTCCGGCACCGAGGTGGTGTGGTACACGGGCAACCACGACATATGGATTTTTGACTACCTCCCTGCCGAGGTGGGTCTGCGCCTGGAAGATGCCCCACGCGAGGAGGTGATCGACGGCAAACACTTCTTCCTGGGTCATGGCGACGGTCTCGGCCCTGTGCCCTGGGGCGAGCGACTGATGCGCGCCGTGTTTCGCAACCCCTTCCTCCAATGGTGCTTTGCGGGGGTACACCCCCGCTGGACCGTGGGCTTGGCATATGGCTGGAGCGCCCAAAACCGCACCAAACACACCGTCACCAATCCGCCTATCACCCCGCTGCTCACCTGGATTGAGCGCAACCCCAAGCCGCATATCGACTACTACATCTTTGGCCACTACCACCGCCCCGAGGACCTCGAGCTACCCACCCATCAGCGCCTGCTCCTGCTCGGCGACTGGTTTGCCCACCCCAACTGCGCCATCTACGACCCCGCCACCACCACCCTCACCCTGCAATCCCTGCCCAATAACTTCGTAATGGCAATGTTGAAATAACCGAGAAAGAAATTACAACCGATAAAACATTTGAATTATGAGAACAGTTAATCTCTCCTTGCCAGACTTGTTTAATGAACTCCCAGCTGAAAAGCGAGAGGAAACGCGGCTGGCGTTCTCTATTTCCAATAGACTCGACAGCCTGATGCAAGCACGCGGCTTGAGCAAGAAGCAATTTGCCGACGCTATAGGGAAACGCCCCAACGAGATAACTCGTTGGCTGAGTGGCGAACATAATTTCACCATCTCAACCCTCGCCATGCTCAGTTCATTTTTCGGTGAACCCATCATCACCGTAAAGTAACCTCCACCAGTATCAGTTCTACTTCACTCATTGTTCTGTTCTTTATAATTACGACGCAAAGTTACGAAAAAAGTTTTACATATATGTAAAATAAACGAGATTTTTTTTTCATAGCGCAGTCTGTCGGCCGCTAATGTGGATTGGGAGTCGGGTGGCGGTGAGTGTTGGGGAAGACTCCATAACAGAGAAAGGGGAGTGTCGTAACGGGGGTTACGGCACTCCGGCTTTCGCGTTGAGCGGTAATCTATATTAACTTAATTCAACCTTTCGGGAGGGGGAGGAGGGGTCAGTAGTTCCACTGGCAGGCCACTTGCTGGATGTTGTTCGAGCCGATGGTGCGGAAGTAGGTGATTTGGTTGTAGCGGCAGTTGACGTAGCGGAGGGCTTGGTCGAAGGTGAGCGAGAGGATTTGCAGTTGGTTGTTGTTGCAAATTACGCGTTGCAGGAAGTTGAAGTTATCCAGGTAGAGTTCGGTGAGGTCGTTGTAGGAGCAGTCGACGTATTGCAGCTGGGGAGCTGAGGAGATTTGCAGTGAAGTGAGGTCGTTGTAGGAGCAAACGAGGTCGATGAGGGTGGGGCAATCGCGAATGATGAGCGAGGTCATTTGATTGTCGGCGCAGAGGAGAGTGCCCAGCGAGGGGAGATTGCTGATGATCAGGGCGCGCATATCGTTGGAGTCGATATTGACGTTGACCAGAGAGGTGACGCCCACGAGTTGGAGCGAGGTGAGCTTGTTATAGCCAGCGTAGAGGTTTTTCAGTGCGGTGCAGTTGGTCACGTTGAGAGCCGCCAGGTGGTTGCCTTGGCAATTGAGAGTGACGAGGTTGGCGCTATTCTCCACGGAGAGCTCGGCCAGATAGTTGTTGCTCACGTTGAGACTTTCGAGCACGGGGGTTCCGGAGATATCGAAGTCGGCCAGGCGATTGCGGTAGATGTTGAGTTTGCGCAGGGCGGTGCAGCCTTCGGTGTTGATTTGCGCTAATTTATTGCGTTGGGCGTTGACTTGCACCAGGGCTGACGAGCCAGAGAAGTCGGCGGCGGTGATAGAGTTGCGAGAGATGTCGACCGACTGGAGAGCCTTGAAGCCAGAGGCGGAGAATTGGCCGGCGAGGTGCTTGTCGTCCCACTTAATGGTGGTGATGTGGCCGTCGGTGATGGTCACGCCGTGCCATGTGGCGGGCTTGCTGAGGTCGGTGATTTTGAGTTGTGCGGCGTTGTTCTTGCCCACTTCGGCTGAAGGTTGACTGAGGAAGGCCTTGAGTTGTTTCAACTCGTTGCGGTCGATGGATTGGGCGGCGATAGCGAAGCTGCTCAGCAGCACGGCCATCAGTAATAATGCCTTTTTCATAGTAGTAAATAGTTGAAGTTAAGTTGTGTTGTTAATTTGACAATATAACATACGATGAGCAAAAAAAGTTGCTAAACTGAAGAAAAATTACTAAATTTGTGGCTACTTATGAGCTACCAAAAAGTGATATTGATAGGCAACGTGGGCAAGGACCCGCAGTTGAGATACGAAGAAGGGCGTGCCATAGCCAGTCTCTCGCTGGCCACGACCGAAACCTATGCCAACCCCTCTGGGGGCGACCCGATACGCATCACCGAGTGGCACCGAGTGGTGATGCACGATGCCCAGGCTGAATTTGCCGAGAAGTATATCAAGAAAGGGATGCGCCTGCTCATCGAGGGCAAGTTGCGCACCCGCACCTGGGAGGATCGCGCCACCATCAAGCACACCGTCACGGAGATAATCACCCAAAAATTGGAGTTGATATGAGGGAGTTTCAATAAATTGACCGCCTACGGCTGATGAGCTGCTTTTGGTTAAAAAAATGGCATCTTTTCATCCTTTCATCGGTCGTTTAGCTCGCTAAACTCCCTCTTCAAGTCCTGAAAATCTACCTCTTTTTTTACTCAAAATCAACTCATCTCAATTTATAGAACCTCCCATGATCTACACCCGCACTGGCGACTCTGGCACCACCTCCTTGGCCTCGGGCGAACGTCTGCCCAAGCAGGCTCCGCGCATCGAGGCCTATGGCACCATCGACGAACTCAACTCCTGGCTCGGAGTGCTCGCCGCCCAACCCGACTGCCCCGAGGATACCCACGCACTGCTGCTCAAGGTGCAAAGCCTCCTGTTCAATATTGGCGGCTACTTGGCGGGAGTGCCCCAGGCTGGCATCGACCCCGCCCACGTGGCAATGCTTGAGGCCGACATCGACCGCATGACCGCGCAGCTACCCCCGCTGCGCGAATTTATCCTGCCGGGCGGAACCCCCATGGCCGCCTGGGCCAACGTGGCGCGCACCGTGTGCCGCCGTGCCGAACGCCGCATGCTCGCTGCCGAAATGGAGGTGGAGCCGCTGGCACTCACTTTTGTCAATCGCCTCAGCGACTGGCTCTTCACCCTCGGCCGCTTTGCCAACCTCGGTCGCCCCGAACCCAAATGGGAGAAATAAAGGGAGTTTCTATAAATTGACCGCCTACGGCTGATGAG
>QLIP01045987.1_pt1 | contig 19879 bp, 16 predicted proteins | sample 1769771 | NCBI WGS metagenome assembly QLIP01 (sample SAMN09428762, study PRJNA476227) | Gut metagenome, whole genome shotgun sequencing project. | isolation source: cecum | host: Rhizomys sinensis | place: China: Jinsha town of Minqing, Fujian Province | collected 2013-09-23
CGGGGTCGAGAAATCGACCACCCTCAACCGTGTGGGGCCACCAGTCGGCGACATCGCTGTTGGCGGTCAGTGCATGGCAAACCCACACCACGTTGTCGCGCCGCTCGTTGAGGGTGCCGTAGGTGTGATATGCTATGTCGAGTTCCGGCAGAACTCCACCCCGCTCCAGCGGGAAGGGGGTGGAGGTGTGGAAATATTTTATCTGTGATTCTGTCATAGAGGGTCTGAGGGGTTATTGGGCGGCTTTTTCAAACGCCTGTGCAAAGTCGTCAATGATATCTTCGACATCCTCAAGACCGAGCGAAATGCGGAGTAGTGTTGGTGTTACTCCGGCAGCAGCAAGGTCGGCGTCCGATAGCTGTTTGTGGGTGGTCGATGCCGGGTGTGTCACAACGGTGATTGAGTCTCCAATCATGGTCATGTGTGCGGCAAGTTTCAGCGACTCCACAAACTTAACAGTGGTGTCGATGTCCCCAATGAGTTCAACGCTCAGCACACCCGACGCACCGAATCGGAAATACTTCTGTGCATTGATGTGACCCGGATGGTCGGGAAAACCGACGTAGCTCACCGTTTTTACATTCGGGTTTTGGCGCAGCCACTCGGCAAGTCGACGGGTTGACTCCACCTGATGGCGCACGCGTAGCGAAAGAGTTTCGAGACCGATTAACATAAGATAGCTGTCAAAGGGGGAGGGGCAGGTACCCATGTCGCGAAGACCGTCGACACGACACTTAACGATAAATGCAGCATCCCCGAAAGCTTCGCGGAGGTTGAGACCGTGGTACCCTTCAGACGGTCCGTCAATTTGTGGGAACTTGCCGCAACCCCAGTCGAAGTTGCCACCGTCCACAATCACGCCACCCATGGCAGTGCCATGTCCGTTAATCCATTTTGTGGCAGAATCCACCACTATGTTTGCTCCCCATTCAAAGGGGTTGCAGAGGTATGCACCGGCGCCGAAGGTATTGTCGACCACCAGCGGTACCTTGTTTTGGGCAGCCACCTTGGCAATACCCTCAATGTCGAGGACGTTGCAGGTCGGGTTCCCCATAGACTCCAAAAAGAGTGCGCGGGTGTTGTCGTCCACCAGAGCGGCAAACGCCTCGGGGGTGTCACCGGCGGGAATTCTAACCTCGATGCCAAGACGGCGCAGAGTGGTGCGAAACAGATTGTAGGTGCCGCCATACAGATATGGAGAGGCAACAATGTTCTCCCCCTCGGCAGCAAGCGAAGTCACTGCGATGAGGATGGCAGCCATCCCGGACGATACAGCCAGCGCACCAACCCCGTTATAGAGAGCAGCGATACGTTCCTCGTAGGCCGACGAAGTCGGGTTCATAAGTCGGGTATATATATTCCCACCTTCGCTGAGTTCGAACAGGCGAGCCGCATGTCCGCAGTCGTTAAATCGGTAAGCACTTGTAGGGTAAATAGGCACACCGCGTGCGCCGGTTTCTGGATTAGATGGTAACCCGGCGTGGATTTGGCGGGTATCAAAGCGTAGGGTAGATTTTTTCATAAATTATTTGGAGTAAACAAAAGCTGATAGTATAATAACAGCCGTCATTAGATTTTAGATTTCAATTCACCGCCAGCAGCTCAATGTCAAAAATCAGGGTCGAGCCTCCCGGTATCCCGGGCTGGTTGATTTTGCCATAACCCTGCTCGGCGGGGATATACACCTCCCAGCGGTCGCCCGGGTGCATCTGCTGCAGCGGGATAATCCACCCCGGAATCAGGTCGCGCAGACGGAATGCCGGTGCCGTACCTCCTCGGCTGCTGTCAAACTTCTTGCCGTTGATGGTGGTGCCGGTGTAGTGGGCCGTGATGACGCTGCTGCGGTTGGGAGAGGGGAGTTTCTTGTTACCACTTTTTATCTCCTTATAATATATACCTTTGTCAAGAGGCTTCACCCCCGGTTCCTGAGCCTTGTCGCGGAGCCATTCTCGGTTTTTTTCGATGTATTCCTGTTTTGCCATAACATATTTCTTGCATATTTTGCAATTATTCGCAAAATTAATAAAATTATTCATATATTTGCGAAATGAAACGAATTTTGACAGCAGGGGTGATAGGATTGTCAAGCGTTTTGGGGTTACTGGCAAGTCCGCAGGGCGAAAAAGTGGTATTCTGCCACGACAGCACGCCTGAGCATTCGGTGCAGTACCGCATACCGGCAATTGCATCGATTGGACAGTGTATATGGAAAGAGAAGCAGGGAAAGGAGTGGCCGAAACGGAAGTTCGGACGCATCGTCGCCCTTGCCGACTATCGTCATTGTGGAGGTGACATCGGTGCCGGACGCATCGACCTGCACCTCTCTTATTCCGACGACGGTGGCAAGACATGGTCCAAACCCGCCGAGCTCCTTGGAGCCGACGGCAAACCTGTGGCGACAGGCACCGGCGCTCCCGGCGAGGAGCTCAAGAACCTGGACTGCGGATATGGCGATGCCGCCCTGGTGTCGGACCGCGACAGTGGCGAACTTCTGCTCATTTCATGCTGTGGACGCATGAACATGGTTAAGAGTACCCGCAAGAACCCACAGCCGTCTGCCCGCTTCTGGAGCACCGATGAGGGTCGCACCTGGACCGCTCCCGACTATAAGCACTGGGAGGAGGTTTACTCGCTGTTTGACAATGCCGGCGGTATCGACGGTCAGTTTATCGCTTCCGGGCGAATCATGCAGAGCCGTTATATCAAAAAAGATAAGTATTACCGCATCTATGCTGCATCGATGGCGCAGAACGACCACTTCGGACTAACCCGCAACTTTGTGCTATATTCCGACGACTTCGGTCGCTCGTGGAACCTGCTTGGCACTGCCGACAAAGCTGCAATTCCGCAAAAGGGTGATGAGGCAAAAATCGAGGAGCTCCCCGACGGCAGCGTTGTTATCTCGGGTCGCGGACTCCATGGCAACCGCAATTTCAACATCTTTAAATATAAGGATGCACTCGCCGGAACCGGAGAATGGATGACACCGGTAACCTCATCAATGGGTATGAAAGGTACTCTCCCCGCCTGCAACGGCGAGATTATTGTGGTCCCTGTGGTGAGTGTAAAGAATGGCAAGTCAACCTTCATTGCACTGCAGTCGCTCCCGTTCGGTCCCAACCGTACCAATGTGGGTATCCTGTGGAAGCCGCTCACCGACCCCAAAGACTATGACACACCCGCGCATTTTGCCGAAGGGTGGAACAAGGGTCCGGTGGTTACCCCCAAGGGGTCGGCATACTCCACCTTTGAACCTTTGTTTGGCGACAATATCGGTATCCTCTATGAGGAGAACACCTTCGGCCGCGACTACTCGCTGGTGCACAAGCCGCTTTCGATTAGCGAAATTACCAATGGTAAATATATCGGCCGCATTCAGTAATTGACAGAGACCCGTTTCCCAGTTTCTGTTAAAAACGGGAGGCAGGCTTAGTTACAGTACAATAATTGTAAAGAGAGGGAAGATGATGCATCTTCCCTCTCTTTTCTTATTTTGTAAAATTGCCAAAATTTTAATGTTGTAAAACATATTTCTACTGAATATTGTCAAAATAGTAATAGCTGAAAATATTTTTGTGGTTAATATATGTTAATTTGGGTAGATGTTATGACATTTTGATATAAATTAGCGGCGGAAAATTTAAACAGAATCTTCCGTTAATTTAAAATCTAATACCAATCTACCATAAATCGACGCAGTCTGAGGGGTGGTGAAAAAATATGGGTATACTCACCACCGCCAGATTCCCAAACCTTAATCTTGGTTAATACTATAAACACTACAAAACTTAACCTCTAACCAAATTTATGGAATTTACCATGGATAAAACAATTGCACTTAACAAGAACTCACTTGTAGGTTATCTTCAGAAACCCGCAAAGGAGTTTACTAAAAAAGACATTATTCGCTACATCTCCGAAACAGGAGTTGAGATGTTGAATTTTATGTATCCCGCAGGTGACGGTCGCCTCAAGACCCTCAACTTCGTGATTACAGACCTCAATTACCTTGAGACTATACTTACACTTGGCGAACGTGTGGACGGTTCATCGCTGTTCCCCTTCATCAGCGCCGGCAGCAGCGACCTTTATGTGTTGCCCCGCTTTTCGACTGCATTCCTCGATCCGTTTGCCGAGATTCCGACTGTAACAATGCTGTGCTCATTCTTCGATAAGGATGGCAATCCACTTGAGAGCGCACCCGAGCAGACCCTTGCCAAGGCTTGCCGCTCATTCACTGAACTTACAGGTTTACGCTTCCAGGCCATGGGTGAGTTGGAATATTATGTTATCAGCCCCGACAAGGGTATGTTCCCCGCCGTGGACCAGAAGGGTTATCACGAATCGGCACCTTACGCCAAGACCAATGATTTCCGCGTAAAGTGTATGCAGTACATAGCCAAAATCGGCGGTAAGATTAAGTATGGTCACTCGGAGGTGGGTAACTTCACCCTCAACGGACTCGTTTACGAGCAGAATGAAATCGAGTTCATCCCCGTAGATGCCGAGGATGCAGCCGACCAGCTTATGCTTGCCAAGTGGGCAATCCGCAACCTCGCACTCCGCGAAGGGTACGATGTTACATTCGCCCCCAAAATCACTACCGGCAAGGCAGGTTCCGGTCTCCATGTTCACATGCGCTTCGTTGATGCTGTGACAGGTGAGAACCGCATGGTCGACGAGACTCGTAAACTTAGCGAAACAGCCCGTCGCGGCATCGCCGGCCTCATCGAGCTGGCTCCCGCCCTCACTGCCTTTGGCAACACCAACCCCACCTCTTACTTCCGTCTCGTGCCGCATCAGGAGGCTCCCACCAACGTATGCTGGGGCGACCGCAACCGCTCGGTACTTGTACGCGTACCGCTTGGCTGGACTGCCGACAAGGATATGAGTGCCATCCTCAATGGTGAGGAGGCTGCCGAATCTGCAGGTATCGACCCGCGCGAAAAGCAGACTGTCGAAATCCGCAATGCCGACGGCTCTGCCGACATCTATCAGCTCCTGGCCGGTCTGGCAGTGGCTGTGCGTCACGGCTTCGAGCTTGAAAACGCTCTCGAAATTGCCGAAAAGAGCTACGTGGACGTTAACATCCACAGCGCAGAGCATGCCGACAAGCTGGCTCAGCTCAGCTCGCTCCCGGTTAATACCGAGGATAGCGCCAACCGTCTCGAGCAGGTTCGCGACATCTTCCAGAAGTATGGCGTGTTCGCCCCCGGCATGATTGATGGCATCATCAAGAAGCTCAAATCATATGACAAGGAGGAGGCTAAGCGCGCACTCGGCGACCCGGTGCTGATGCAGAAGCTTGTGGAGCGCTACTTCCACTGCGGCTAATCGGAGCCAGTAACAAGACAAAACACCAAAACAAAATATGATAGCAGACATGGGGCTTCACGGAGCCCCATGCAGCACAGTCGGAGCTGGCACGTGGGTGTCGGCTCCGATTTTTTTATGAACTATTTAAAGTTAAAATTTGTTGTAGAATTGAAAAAGTGCAGTTTTTTTACTAAATTTGCAGTGCAATTCTGCGGACTGTCGGGATTGACCATCGTTTCAATATAAAATATTGACCGGCAGGAGACGGAAGTGGAAAAATTTGGCTGCTTGCAACCACTCAAAAAAATGCTAAAACTGCAACCTCATGCGTATCCGCACTGCGGGTACACGTGCAGGCTACAATAAGGCATAAGGAGTGGAGCTCGCGCAGCTGCCACTCTTTTTTTATTGTATAACCCAAAGGGGTAAGGGTTTGGCGGGCGGTAAGACTGCGGTGAACAGTGCCGGAGCGCGCCCCGAACCACACCCCTCTTAAACTCGAAAATATGAACTATTTGTTTACATCGGAATCTGTTTCCGAAGGGCATCCCGACAAGGTTGCCGACCAGATTAGCGATACTCTTCTCGACGAGTTTCTTGCTCGCGACCCACAGAGTCATGTGGCTGTCGAAACTCTTTGCACCACCGGTCAGGTGGTGGTGGCAGGCGAAGTTTCTTCGCAGGCTTACGTGGATATCCAGCACAGCATCCGCGACCTTATCAACGAAATCGGCTACAACCGTGGTGCCTACCGTTTTGACGGCGATTCCTGCGGTATTTTGAGCGCCATCCACGAGCAGAGCCCCGACATCAACCGCGGTGTGAGCCGCAAGGATGAGGGTGTGTCGGAAGAAGACCTTCAGGGTGCCGGCGACCAGGGTATGATGTTCGGTTATGCTGTCGACGAGACCGACAACTATATGCCTCTTACCCTCGACCTTTCGCACCTGATTCTGCGTGAACTTGCCGACATCCGTCGCGAGGGTGACGCCATGAACTATTATCGCAAGGGTAAGCTCGTGACCTATCTGCGCCCCGATGCCAAGAGCCAGGTAACCGTTGAGTATGACGAAAATCATAAACCGGTGCGTGTACACACCATCGTGGTTTCAACACAGCACGATGACTTTGTTGCTCCCCTCGAGGATACCGCCGAAGCTCAGGAAAAGGCAGATGCCCAGATGCTTGAGCAGATTCGCAAGGATGTTAAGGAGGTATTGCTCCCCCGCGTTATCGCCAAACTCCCCGAGAATATTCAGGCTCTTTTTGACGAGGATCTGATTCTGCATGTAAACCCCACCGGCAAGTTTGTGCTCGGCGGTCCGCATGCCGACACCGGTCTTACCGGTCGCAAGATTATCGTGGACACATACGGTGGACGCGGTGCTCACGGCGGCGGTGCATTCTCGGGCAAGGACCCGTCGAAGGTGGACCGCTCGGCAGCATACGCCTCACGTCACATTGCCAAGAATCTTGTGGCTGCCGGCGTGGCAAGCGAGGTGCTGGTACAGGTGGCATACGCCATCGGCAAGTCGGCTCCCGTCAGCATCTTTGTCAATACCTTCGGCACTGCAAAGGTCCCCATGAGCGATGCTGAAATCGCCGAAAAGGTGAGCGAACTCTTTGATATGCGCCCCAAAGCCATCGAAGAGCGCCTCAAACTCCGCAACCCCATCTATCGCGAAACAGCCAGCTACGGCCACATGGGTCGCGAGCCCCAGACCGTGGTTAAGGAGTTTGTGTCCAACTACGACAACACCCCCATCCGTAAGGAGGTAGAACTCTTTACCTGGGAGAAGCTCGACGCTGTGGACGCTGTGAAGAAAGCATTTTTCAATGCCTGACACAGGGTGTCGGCATCACTGAAATCAACAACCATAGACGCGGCTGCACAGGGTGTGGCCGCGTTTTTTTGTTAATTAGACAGAGAAAATGATTTAAAATTTGTCGGAAATATTTAAAAATATTATCTTTGCACGTTTTATAACCGCAAACAGGGTGCGTCAACCACTCTTTGGCGGTTGAGCGAGTGAAGAAATAAATTAAAACAGCTATACAAACAATGGCAACATTAGAGAAAATCAGAAGCAAATCGGTACTGCTGATCGTAATTATCGGTGTGGCTCTTCTCGCCTTTATCGTGGGCGATGCCATCACCAACAGCCGTAACCTTTTCGGCTCCCACACCACTGTGGCTAAGGTCGGAGATACTAAAATCGAAATTCAGGAATATCAGAGCAAACGCGAGGAACTCAACCAGCAGCTCGAGGAGGCCCGCAAGCAGAACCCCGAGCAGTTTGCCAACTTCGACACTCAGGTGCTCGCTCAGATGGCGCTCGACCAGCTCATTCAGGAGAAGATGGTGCTCGCAGCCGCCGACAAGGCAGGCGTTCAGAGCTCTGGCAACCTGCTCCGTTTCTATATGATTGAAAATCCGCAGAATCAGGAGGTTATCGCTCTTGTTCGCGAACTCAACGCCGCCGGTCTCAGCGTGCAGACCCCCCAGCAGGCTTACGAAGTAATCTTCAACCCCAAGCGTAACGGTCTCACCGACGCTCAGGTTGCTCCCCTGCAGGCAAAGTGGCTTGCTGTTGAAAAGAAAATGAAGGATATGCTCAAGGCTACTATCTACCAGCGCGTTCTCGCCGGTACCGTTAAGGCCAACGACCTTGACAAGAAGGCTCTTTACAACGACTACGTAGAGACTACAGCCGTTGACTTTGCATACCTCCCCTATGGTAACCTCAATTCTAAGGAATACCCCGTAAGCAACGAAGACATCAAGGCTAAGTATGCCGAAAAGAAGGGTATGTTCAAGGTTGAAGAGAAGACCAAGGATGTAAGCTTCATCGGTGTCAGCATCGCTCCGTCGGCTGCCGACCGCGCTGCTGCCAAGACTCTGGCTCAGCAGACTGTGGCTCAGCTCAGCGACAGCACCGGTCAGGTAAGCAAGGCCCTCAAGAAAGAGGGTGTGGGTGTAAGCCACTACTCGCTCCGCGGTTCGGATATCCCCGCCGGTATCGTTAAGGATTTTGTTACTGCCAACGCTCCCGGTGCCGTACAGCTCGTTTCGGAAAATATCCAGGGCTTCACCGTGATTCGCAACGGCAAGCGCACCGAAACTGTTGACTCTGTACAGCTCGACTTCGTGACCGTAGCTTCCGAAAAGCTCGGCAACAAGGTGCTTGCTGCTCTCAACGCCGGTCTCCCCGTTGACTCACTTTCCAAGAAATTTGGCGCTGACAGCGTTATGGGTCAGAGCGCACAGTGGGTGGCTCTCTATTCTCAGCAGGGTCCCACCAATGTTCTCGCTCCCGAAATGCTCGACTCGCTCCGCAAGGGTGCTGGTCGCTTCGTTAAGCTGCAGGCTGGTCCCCAGGGTGCACTCTACGCTAAGATTGTTAAGCAGAACTCACCCGTAACCGTTTACGACTTTGATGAGGCTACATATATGCTCGGTCCCAGCGTTAAGACTGTAAGCGACGAGCGTGCCAAACTCGAGAAGTTCCTCCTTGCTAACAAGACAGCTGCCGACTTTGCCAAGAACGCCGAGAAGGCAGGTTTCAACCTCCAGCAGTTCAGCTTTACTCAGAGCACTCCCGCAGTGCCCCGCGTTCAGGGTATGAACTCTTACTACCCCGACAGCCGTCAGGTGGTGCGTTGGGTCATGATGGACGGTGAGGACGGTGAGGTATCTCACGTTTATGAGTCCAAGAATGCACTCGCTCCCGCACTCTATGTTGTGGCTATCGACCGTACATATGACGACTATGTGCCTGTTGAAAACCCCGCAGTTAAGAATATGATTACCGAGCTTGCCCGTGCCGACAAGGCTGGCGAAAAGCTCGTGGCCAAGTTCGGCAAGAAGACTCAGAGTCTTGCCAGCGCTGCTCAGGCCATGGGTGTTGCCCCCTCTTCGGTGTCTACAGTGCGCTTCGCTCCCGGTAGCGGCATCGCCGACCCCAACGTGATGGGTAAGATTGTAGGTGGCAAAGCCGACAAGAAGGTGGTTGTAGTCAAGGGTGACAACGGTGTGTATGCATACCAGATTACAGGTAAGGGTAAGGAAACATTCCCCTATACCGACCAGATCTACGAACAGCAGTATTATCAGCTTGTAAACCCCAACCTCATGGAGATGATCAAGGGTGACAAGAAGGTTAAGAACAACATTTATAAATTTGAGGCCGGGGAATAATCGGCGGCCCTGAAGAAACAGAAAAGAGCCTCCAACTAAAGGGGGCTCTTTTTGGTTAAATAGAGAACGGGACCAGGAGTCCCGTTGCGTTTCTGACTGACAAATATTATAAAACCGAAATGGAAAAAGATACAAAACCGAGTCTGATCGGAATGACCCTCGAGGAGCTGCAGGATGTGGCTTACCGTGGCGGTATGCCCCGCTTCGTGGGGCGTCAGCTTGCCGAGTGGCTGTATGGCAAGGGTGCCGAATCGTTCGATGAGATGGCTAATATATCCAAAAAGAATAAAGCGTGGCTTGCTGCAAACTATGTGATAGGGCGTGAAGCGCCAGTGCGACACACCAAGTCGAGCGACGGTACGGTGAAATACCTCTTTAATGTTGGAGAGGGTAACGTTATCGAGTCGGTATATATCCCCGACAAGGAGCGTGCCACTCTGTGCGTGTCGAGTCAGGCGGGGTGCAAGATGAATTGCTATTTCTGTGCCACCGGTAAACTTGGGTTCAAGAAGAATCTGACTTCGGCTCAAATCATGAACCAGATACTGAGCATCCCTCCCAAACCGGAAAAGGGGCATGAACCGATGAATCCCCTCACAAACCTTGTGTTTATGGGTATGGGAGAACCGCTCGACAACTTCGGTGAAGTGAAGAAGGTGATTAAGATACTGACTTCCGACTGGGGGTTGGCGTGGAGCCCGAAACGCATCACCGTTTCCACCGTCGGGAAATTGCCGCAGCTCAAGGAGCTTCTCGATGAGACACAGGTGCATGTTGCCATCAGTGTGCATACCGCCGACGCACCGCAGCGCGAGTCGATGATGCCGGCACAGAAGGCGTTCCCAATTTCGGCAGTGATGAAGATGCTGTCGGGGTATGACTTCAGTCATCAGCGCCGTCTGTCGCTCGAGTATATCATGTGGCGTGGGGTGAACGACGACAAGGCGCATGCCGATATGCTGATAAAGCTTATCGGGAATGTAGACTGTCGTGTTAACCTGATTCGCTATCATGCCATCCCGGGTGTGGACCTCTACCCATGCAGCGAAGAGCGCATGCTGATGTTCCGCAACATTCTCAACCAGCACGGCATCACAGCCACCATCCGCGCCTCGCGCGGTGAAGACATAGCTGCCGCCTGCGGCATGCTTGCCGGCAAAAACAAAGCCAACTAAGCCGCGGCCGCATACAGGCGTAACCCCGCGCTTACTAGAATAAGCCCCGCGCATCGCGAACATCTAAAATCTAAAATCTGAAATCTAAAATCTAAAAATAAGGATGAACAAAAATATAAGAGTGGGTATCACCCACGGTGACATAAACGGCATCAGCTATGAGGTGATCCTCAAGGCTATTTCCGACGAAATGATTCCCGAGCTTTTCACCCCCGTGCTGTTTGGCAGTCCGCAGATTGTGGAGAAGGCACGCCGCGAGTTCGACCTGCAGCTCCTCCCCATCCATATAGTGCGTAATCCCGGGGATATCCGCGACGGGAAGATGAATATCATCGAAGTGGGTGTTACACACCTCGACGTAGAGCCCGGTCTCCCCACCGAGAAGTCGGGAGCATCGGCAGTCAAGGCTCTCGACATGGCATGCGAAGCTCTCCGCAAAGGGGAGATTGATGTGCTCGTTACAGCTCCGATTTCCAAGAAAGCGGTGCAGAGCGAAACCTTCCAGTTCCCCGGTCACACCGAATATCTGCAGGAGCGTATCTCGGCAGGTGGGCATGCACTGATGGTGCTCTTTAACGACCACCTCCGCGTGGCATTGGTCACCACACACCTCCCTCTCTCCAAGGTGCCGGAGGCTATCACCCGCGAGCGTGTGCTTCATCAGATTCATAGCTTTGAGAAAGTGCTAAAGGGTGACTTCACCTGCGAGCGCCCCAAGATTGCAGTACTTGCACTCAACCCCCACTGCGGCGACGAGGGTCTGCTCGGCAACGAGGAGCAGGAGCAGATTATCCCCGCCATCGAAGATGCAAAAGGGGAGGGGATACTCGTATTCGGCCCCTATTCGGCCGACGGGTTCTTTGCTACCGGTGCGTACCGCAATTTTGACGGTGTGCTGGCCATGTATCACGACCAGGGGCTTGCCCCCTTCAAGGCCATCGCCGAGGACACAGGTGTGAATTTCACCGCCGGGCTTGAGTACGTGCGTACATCGCCCGACCACGGCACTGCCTACGACCTTGCGTGGAAGGGTAAAGCCGACGAGACATCGATGCGCCAGGCCATCTTCAAGGCCATCGACATCTATCGCAACCGCAAGCGTCACGCCGAGGCGAGTGCCAACCCTCTGCGTAAGGCGCGCACCGAGCGCACGCACGACAAAACCATCGACCTCTCGGCCGAAACAATCGAAGATTGAAATGAATTTTGGAATTATAGCAGCCGGCGAGGGGTCGCGCCTTGCGCAGGAGGGGATGACCCTCCCTAAGCCCCTGGTGAGCATCAACGGACGCCCCATGATAGGGCGCCTCGTCGAGATTTTTCTGTCGATGGGTGCCGAGAAGGTGTGCATCATCGTCAACGAGGAGATGCACGAGGTGCAGGGGTTTGTGGAGTATCTGGTCGATGAAAACCCCGGAAGGGTGCAGATGGTGGTCCGGTCGACACCCTCGTCGATGCATAGTTTCAATGAACTCGGAAAACTACTTAAAGGTCACGGACGTTTTATTGTTACGACGGTCGACACTATTTTCCGCCCCGACGACTTCCAGCGTTATGTCGATGCTTATGCCTCGGCTCCGGACGGTGTGGATGGTATGATGGCTGTCACAGGGTTTGTGGACGACGAGAAGCCGCTCTATGTCGAAGCGGATGCCGAGATGCGGATACGCGCCTTCTCCGATGTGTCGCTAAAGGGTGATGAGTCGGAATGGCACGAGTATATATCGGGTGGTATTTATGGACTCAGCGACAGCAGCATCGATGTGCTGGCGCAGTGCATCAATAACGGTGTGCACCGTATGCGTAACTATCAGCGGGCACTCGTCGAGGCCGGACTCAATCTCAAAGCCTTTGATATGGGTAAAATCCTCGATGTGGACCATGTGTCGGACATCGCCAAGGCCGATGAGTTTTTGAGATAGGGAGCTCGCTGAGGTTAGAGTCCCCTTATCTAACTTTGGTGAGTTACGAACTGAAGTTTAAACAACTTCACTATTACTGTATATAACCCATGGGAGCTAACAGCATAGCAGGAGTGATGCGCGCCGGTGCATACTCCCCCAACCATATTGGCAACGATGCCGCCATCTTCAATGCCGTGGCCGATAAGCTGCGCAAACGTGGTTATGTGGTCAACGTATATAGCGAGGAGGAGTTCCGCAATGCCGACATCCAGGAGGATGTGGTGCTCAATATGTGCCGTGAACGGGAATCCATCGCTAAACTCGAGCGTCTGGAGGAGGAGGGGAAGTTAGTTATCAACTCCGGGTTCGGTATCGATAACTGTACCCGCGAACGGATGACACGCATACTCCTCGGGAACGGGATACCATACCCCGACTCCCTGATCGTAGCCACCAACGAGGATATAATCGACGAAATGGAGAAGCGCGGTTTTTCCCGTGTCTGGATCAAGCGCGGCGACCACCATGCCATGCACAAGGAGGATGTGAGCTACTGCCGCCATCCGCGCGAGGCGCAGGATATGCTGCACGAGTATAACTTCCGCGGCATCCCCCGCGCTGTGGTCAACCGCCACCTCGAAGGGGACCTTATCAAGTTTTACGGCATCGCTGGTCAGGAGTGGTTCTACTGGTTCTACCCCTTTGACGAGGGGCACAGCAAGTATGGTCATGAAGCTATCAACGGTCACTCGCGCGGACTTAATTTTGACGAGGGGTATCTGCGCGACATTTGCCAGAAGGCTGCCAAACTTATGGATGTGAAAATTTACGGGGGTGACTGCATTGTGGGTGTCGACGGCTCGGTGCAGATTATAGACTTTAACGACTGGCCCAGCTTTGCCCCATGTCGCGACGAAGCTGCACCACATATTGCCAAGTGTGTTACCGATGCCATAAAGAAATGGAGAAAGGAGAGGGGGGAAAACGATGAGTAAACAGCAAACCAAAGAGGGATTCTGGGACGACTATCGCCGCTCGCTGAAATCAATGGACACCGAGGAGTGGTTCGACCTTATCTTTTACCGCCCCCTGGGTTATATGTGGGCCAAACTGTGTAAGCGGATTGGGGTTACCCCCAACGCCATTACCATCGCCTCGATATTTCTCGGGGTTGGCGCCGGTGTAGCATTCTATTACAATAATATATTGATAAACCTGCTGGGGGCTCTGCTGCTGGTGTTGGCAGACAGCTTTGACAGCGCCGACGGGCAGTTGGCGCGTATGACCAAGCAGTACTCGCGCATAGGGCGCATACTCGACGGGTTGAGCGGCGACTTCTGGTTTGCCGCCATATATATCGCCATCTGTCTCAGAGAGAATGTGACCTCCGAATTTTTCATGGCCCACAAGTGGGTAATATGGGTAATGGCGGTAGTCACCGGTATCATGCACGGTGTGCAGGCAGCCACGGCTGACTATTACCGACAGTTCCACCTCTATTTCCTGAAGGGGGAAGAGGGTAGTGAACTCGAAAACTCCGACTACCTGAAAGATAAATTCAACCGCATGAGCTGGGGTAGCGACTTTTTCTCCAAACTCACAATGCTGTTCTATATCAACTATACCGTAGGACAGGAAAACCGCACTCCGCAGATGCAGCGCTTGCGTGCCGCACTCCGCAAACGGTATGGTGGAATGCCACCACAGAACTTCCGCGACCTCTTTCGCGGCATGAGCAGACCGCTGATGAAATACACCAACATACTGTCGTTCAACACCCGCGTGTTTGCCCTCTTTGCCGCCATACTTATCTTCCGCATGCCATGGTTGTACTTTGCATTTGAACTCACGGTGCTCAACGGCGTTTTGATATATATGGTAGTACGCCACGAGCGCATCTGCCGCAACCTCACCACCGAAGTGAAGGCGCAAGCCTCGCGGCCTAATGACTAAAAAATTGTCTGCCGGACTCCGGCCTAACGACTAAAAAGTATGATTAAGGGTGTAATTTTTGATTATGGAGGCACTCTCGACACTGGGGGTGACCACTGGAGCGAAGTGATATGGGATGCATATCAAAAGTGTGGAGTGGCGGTCGACAAACCCGCATTCCGCGAAGCATACGTCTATGCCGAACGCGAGTTGGCGCGTACACGCCATATCCTGCCGGAGCATGACTTTAACGACCTGATGACCATCAAGGCCAAACTCGAACTGCAGTGGCTATCCGAAAACGGTCACTTCCCCCCGGCGCAGGTCGACGAGATGGGTGCCAAGGTCGGGGCGGTATGTTATCAGGCTGCCAAGGAGAAAGTGGCAGAAGCCTCACCGGTGCTTGCCAAGCTGTCGGCACTTTATACACTGGTACTCGTGTCAAACTTCTATGGAAATATAGAGAAGGTGCTCGAGGACTTCGGAATAGCCCGCTACTTCTCCAGTATCGTGGAGAGTGCAGTGGTGGGTGTCCGCAAACCGGACCCCAAAATATTTGAAATGGGTGTTGAAAAAATCGGAGCCAAGCCCGACGAGGTTGTGGTGGTAGGGGACAGCTATCGCAAGGATATAGCCCCTGCACAGAAGGTAGGTTGCCGCACCATCTGGATTAAAGGTAAGGGTTGGGACGATGCGGAAGAAAACATCAACGACCCACACACTATCGTCATCAGCGACATTGCCCAGTGCGTACAGATTATCGAAGACATGAAGTAACCGATTAGGTAAGAATAAAAGAAATTGTTTTAACAAAATGATAAAGCTTGATTTGCAAATTTTAATTAAATGCAAATCAAGCTTATTGTTTTAAACTAATTTTACTATACAGGGATATAATTAATAATTTTTATTAAATTAGTACTAACTTTTATTTAAACTGAGTTGTTTTATTAACGTCATATATATCTGACTCGGATTTGCATAGTTCCCCGGTGTCGATAATTACCTATAAAAAAACTATAAACTATATACAATGGCAGCTAAGAAAGCAGAAGCACCTAAGGGTAAACTGGGTGTGATGGTGGTAGGACTCGGTGCGGTAGCAACCACATTTATGACAGGTGTGATGATGGCCCGCAAAGGGTTGGCCAAGCCTATCGGTTCTGTTACTCAGTATGACAAGATCCGCATCGGTAAGGGTGAGGACAAAAAATATGTACACTATAAGGATGTAGTTCCCTTGGCAGAACTTGACGATATCGTATTTGCAGCCTGGGACGTATATCCCGACAACGCATACGAGTCAGCCCTTAAAGCTGAGGTGCTTACCGAAAAGGATATTGAACCTGTAAGAGATGAACTCGAAAAGATTAAACCCCTCAAGGCTGCTTTCGACCGCAACTACGCCCGCCGTCTCGATGGCGACAACGTAATGCTTGCCAAGGACCGATGGGATATGGTGGAACGCCTCCGTCAGGATATCCGCGATTTTAAAGCTAACACCGGTGTTGAGCGCGTGGTAGTGCTCTGGGCTGCATCGACCGAAGTTTATGTGCCGGTGGACGAAGAGGTGCACATGAGCCTCAAGGACCTCGAAAAGGGGATGAAGGAAGACGACCGCGAACGCATAGCCCCCTCTATGTGCTACGCATATGCCGCTCTCAGCGAAGGATGCCCCTTTATCATGGGTGCTCCCAACACCACAGTCGATATCCCGGCTATGTGGGAACTTGCCGAGCAGACAGGGATCCCTATTGCCGGCAAGGACTTCAAGACAGGTCAGACACTGGTTAAGTCAGGTTTCGCCCCAATTATCGGCGAACGTTGCCTTGGACTCAGCGGATGGTTCTCTACCAACATCCTCGGCAACCGCGACGGTCTTGTGCTAGACGAGCCTGCCAACTTCCGCACAAAGGAGGTTTCCAAGCTGTCGACTCTCGAAACCATACTTTGTCCCGACGACCAGCCCGACCTCTATGGTCACGGCAACGACGAGGACACTCAATACTACCACAAAGTGCGCATCAACTACTACCCCCCGCGCAACGACAATAAGGAGGGTTGGGATAATATCGACATCTTCGGATGGATGGGTTATCCGATGCAGATTAAGATCAACTTCCTCTGCCGCGACTCAATCCTTGCCGCTCCGCTATGTCTCGACCTCGTGCTTCTCAGCGACCTCGCTGCACGCGCCGGCCGCTCGGGTATACAGCGCTTCCTGAGCTTCTTCCTCAAGAGCCCGATGCACGACTACACCCAGAACGAGCACCCCATCAACGACCTCTACAAGCAGAAGACCATGCTCCGCAACGCAATCCGCGAAATGGGTGGTCTCGAAGCTGACGAAGAGATGGATTAATTGCCAAACCGGTCAGCTCCCCGGCTGTCGGCCAGCAAAAGGTAAAATTAGAAATAAAGAAGATACAAGCATACAATAAACTTACAAATTCACTATTACTTAAACCCAAAAATCCGGAGTTCCCCCAAGACTCCGGATTTTTTTGTCCTCTAACCCCTGCACAGATATTAATCCTTTTTTTTACTTCTGTTTCATACCCATGACAAACCGATTAATAAATTATGAAGCTTAGAAAAAAGGGGAAAAACGGTTTGGTATATATTTAAAAATGACTAATTTTGCAGTCGAAAAACCATTGGACAAAAAATGAAGAGAGGATCATATATAACCTCTTGACAGATAACTATCATCGCTAAACTAAACCAAAACAACAATAAATGCTTATGAAAAAATTATTACTTTCAATCGTGGCTATCCTCGCCCTCTGCTTCGCCGCCAACGCAGAGAAGTGGGAGAAAGTAACAGATCCAAGTACTCTGAAGGATGGAGATGTTGTCGTATTGACTTACGAGAGTTCTGATAAAGGAAATTGGATTGCATCTGGAATTGGAACAAATATTATTGATCGAAAGGAATTAAAAGACAATTTGTCAGAAGGATTAAGAATAGTTCTGACAAAGAAGTCTGAAAATTGGATTATGAGTTGTAAAAATACAGACGGCTCAGTAGTTTATATTCAACATAAAGATAAAAAGAATCAGATAGATTTTGTTGCTTCATCAACTCAGTTATTTTCGATAGAAAAGTCAACTCAAAAGGAAAATGTTGATGGAATTAAAATTAAAAGGTTAGACAATGAATATTGTCTTCAATATAATTCCAGTAAGGGAACCGAACGCTTTACATTCTATCCAGATTCACAGCGTGACTGTTCAATGTATAAAATGATTGCAGATGAAAATGTTTCAGACCCTGTATTTTCTGTAATTGGAATCAATTCTGCTGCTTATGAGTATAAAACATACGTGGGTAGAACTGTTAGTGTAAGTTGTCCAACTCCAAATAGCACAGTTTCATGGTTGGTTATAAAGAATAACGGAACTACTCAGGATTTGACAGGAACGGAATCATATACTATTCCTTCAGATGCTGTAGTAGGGGATGTATTTGATTTTTTGGCTGAAGCTAAACTCGGTGCAATATCATCAAAATCTGTTGATATTAAGGTAACTGTAATTGAAACAAAAGGAACTGCAGAGAATCCTTATTCGGTAAGTGATATTATTAATGGGGAATACGTTGCAACGCCGAATGAAAATGTTTGGGTAAAAGGTTGGGTAATTGGTTCTATTGATTCGGGCAATAAACTTCAGGCTACCAAAGATTATTTAAACTCAAACTTGGCGATTGCTGATTCTAATGAAGGGCATAATGACGGGGATAATATTTCCAATGGTAAGTTTATAGGGGTTTATTTAACGAGCGGAAATGTGCGAACAAACTTGGATTTGACTCAGAAGGCAAGCTCTGTTCTCGGTCGTGAATTTGCATTCAAAGGAAATATTGAGAAATATTTTGGTGTGAACGGTGTGAAGGGAACAAGCGAGTACAAGCTCCTTACAGATATCGATACCAGTGTAGCTGACGTGTTTGACGGTGCTGAAGGGGCGGTTCGCTACTACGACGTAAACGGTCGCGAGGTGGCTGCCGACGCCAAGGGGATTGTTATCCGCGTGCAGGGTACCAAAGCCGTAAAGCTTTTCAATAAATAAAAAAGAATTTAAACAATAGAGAAACGAGGCTTCCGATTAACCCCGGAAGCCTCGCTTCGTTTCTGAAAGAAACTTTATATCGGTGCATGGTCTTCGTGTGGTGGTGCGTTTCATGTTTGTGGTGTGGGCGCGGTTTCCGTGGGTGGTGCGTTTCATGTTTGTGGTGTGGGCGTGGTCTTCGTGGGCATTTGGTTTCTGAAAGAAACTTGAATGGGTAGCCGGGGGTTGAGGGTGCGTAGCATCCGACACCCCCGGTTTGGTCGAAATGCCTGCGAAATTCTGAAAGAATAGAAACCTTGCAAAATATCTATTCTTTCAGAATATCGTAACCGCCGTGGGTCACCGGAGGTGTCGAACGCACCGCGTTCTCAACCCCCGGCTACCCGTTTGTGTTTCTTTCAGAAACGCGGTGACGGTATGGTCGTCGCACGACGTGTTTTTTTGGAAACGCGGTCGCAAAAATCATATTCGAACGCGCTCGCGAAAACGAGCGCGTTCGAGAAAATCGTGTGCGCGGTGACAACTCATTTCGGGAAATATGGGGCGTCGGGAGAAATACAACTTTCTATGAGCATATGAGTATTTAGAAGAGGTCAGAATGAGACCCCGTGTCTAAAAAAAGGAGAGTGAGAATATTGTCATCTTGTTTCCATATAAGAAGCCAATCTGGTTGAATATGGCACTCCATACACCCCTTGTAGTCGCCGGTTAATTGATGGGGCTTGTAATGTGTCGGAAGCTTTCCAGTTGAGGCCAAAATACTAATGGCTTTTTCAAGTTTAGTTAGATCCAAACCGCGTTTGCTGCATCTGCGAAGCGATTTTTTAAATCGGTTGGTGTATTGTATGTTATACATCAATCTGTTAATCTAAGATTTGTTTGAACATTTCATCGACGCTTGAAGCAGTGTATACTCTGCCGTTTTTGATATCGTCGAGCGCTTCATCAACCCCTTTCCTGGATTTGCGTGGAGCGGGGGCAATGGAAACTCCATTCATAGATTTGAATAATTTCTTTAGAATGGGGAGCATTGATTTGTCTTCTATATTGATAGTCAACTGAGTCATATTTTCTTGATTTAATTTAATTTACGCAAATATACAACAAATTTTATAATATGCAAAATTTATTTTATTGTAAGTATCAGAGGGTTAGGCGGTAGTGGTGGTGGGGGTGACCGGTGGCGCCGAAGCTGGCTTTGTGGTGGAGCAGGGTGGTGTTGAGGGTGCGTCCGGCGTCTTCGTTACTGATGCCGAAGTCGAAGTAGCGACGGTCGGCAT
>QLIP01051350.1_pt1 | contig 19836 bp, 19 predicted proteins | sample 1769771 | NCBI WGS metagenome assembly QLIP01 (sample SAMN09428762, study PRJNA476227) | Gut metagenome, whole genome shotgun sequencing project. | isolation source: cecum | host: Rhizomys sinensis | place: China: Jinsha town of Minqing, Fujian Province | collected 2013-09-23
AGCATACCAGCTGATGCGCACACCCTCCGGCTTGAGCGGGATATAGCTGCCCTTAAGAAGCGCACGGAAAACCGCGTCTGGCCTTGCCCCGGTAATGCCCACGCCCATGCTCATGTCCTGATTGTCCTGGATGATGATCAGACTGCCCAAGTCAGCAAAGGCAAGACGCCAGGCATCATAGGCCATTGAGACAGTTCCGTCCCAGCGGTTGGCTGCGATCCGCGCCTTGATCAGCCGCCGGAAGTTCTCATCGTCCAGGGCAGATAGCCCGGATTCAGGGTCATAGCGCCCTTTCCAGACGCCCTCTGCCCAGCCTACTTTCTCGGTATCCCAGGCAAAGTAAACACCTTCCAGGGGAATCTGGAGATAGCGGCTGATGCCAACCCAGAGACCTACAGCGTCAAGCTGTGCGCCGATGGCCGTATCAACGTCAAAAGCCTGCGGAAGCATGGCCAATGCGGCCTGAGCCTCGGCAAAGGGCCGCACAGATGCCTCCACCATGGCCAGAAACTTTGGCCTGCGATGTTCGCTGCTTACCAGGGCGACATAGTCGGAAACTTTGGGCATTATTCGCCCCCCGGCAAGCTGATGTCCGCAGTTTCGCAGACTGCAGCGGCATTGAAAGCGACAGCCAGATTGGCCTCACTCCACTCAGCCTGATCGTCTGGCGCGTCACCAGTTGCGATCTCAACTTTTTTCACGTCAAAGGATCGCCGCCCTGGCATATCGCTCTCCACAATGGGGCAGAGCAGGCGGCTGATCATGACATCGCAACCGATGGGCAAGGCATTGATATGGGCAGAAAGACCAAACTTGATCGCCTGGGCTGTGCTAGAAAGGTATCCGGCAAGCGGCTGGATAGTTACGCGCAGGCGCACGCGCACTGGCCGGGCATAGAAAAAGCGGATCGCATTGGGCATGCCCATTTCGTCCCTGATCTCGACTTCCACATCTCCATGCGTATAGCAGCCGGGCGTCTTTTTAAGGGCAATGGCCTCTGCAATGGCCTTGCTGTCGCCACCCTCGACCACAATGCTGATGCTGTGCGGCGGCAAGCCGTTGGCATCCGCCGTGCTGCTGTCGTTTTCATAGCCGCGCCAGCGGGTTACGCCCATAACAGCGCCCACAGCGCCAAGTGTGCCGTCAAAGACCGTCTGGCTGGGCAAGGCCGTGGACACGGCCTGGCGTTCGCGCAGTTCCGCGTCCGTCTCGACAGCGCGGCCTGGTGTGGCGGCCTCGGTGTTTACGGCGCTTTGCCAACCCCTGCATGGTGTGGCGATGGTCTTGATCTCCCCGGCTGCCGCACGGGTATCGCCCGGCTCTTGCGCCGTGGCTGTGACCAGGATTTCCCCAGATAGCGGGATGATGATCTCACGGGGCAAGTCCCACTTGCGGCCTGCATCATCCTCAAGCTGGCCGTCCCTAATGATCGTTCCGGCAATGCCCACGCAGCGTATAGGCGCTGTGCTGTAACCAGAGGCATGCCTGCGGATGCCGTTGAGGACAACCATGCGCGAAAGCCCTGCACCCTGGGCTGTCTGCGGCGAAAAGGCATTGTAAACCGAGGCCGCAAGGGCATAGGTGTCCTGCTGCGCAAGGGCCACGATAGCGCAAAGCTGGCCCTCCTGGCTGTCTGGCTCAAGATAAAGATCTTCGCCAAAGATATCTTTCAGGCTCTGGCGCAGCCTTTCCAGGGTGGCTGGATAATCCGGCAGGTGAAAGCCTTCCCGGTCAACATAAGCGCCCTCTGGCATAGTGCCTCCTTACGAGATGATCAGTTCGCTCCGCGAACCATAGCTCTGCTGTCGATGCCCGTATGCTCACTTCGTGAGCAACGGTCACGGCCCGATGGGCCGCCGTTGGTCGCACGGCCTCTCGCTTCATGGACAAACGCGGTTTGCCCATTCGCTTTGGGCCGTGAGATAACAGTTACAAAACGGTGTTTACAGATGCCGGGCCGTAAACAGTATCAATCTCGACCGTTACCGTAAGCTTGCGCGTTTCGGCATCCCAGACGCTCTCATAGCTCACAAGGGCGCGTACTCCCTGGGTCTGGAGAATGCGGCGGCGCAGAATGGGATCATAGGTCTCACGGGTCTGCTTGCCCCAAACATGGGTCTGGTAGGGAGTGCCATCGGTGAGGTCGAGAAACCACTCGCCGGAGAGAAGCGCCAGACGGGTCTTGACCGCTTGGGCCACGCCCAGGGCATCATCTGCAAAGTAGTCAGCCTCGCCGTGTCCGATCTGGAAATCCCCGTCAGGGGCAAGCTTGCGATAGCGCATCTTTCTGTTATCTCACGGCCAAAAGTGAACGGCCAAACCGCGTTTGGCCGAGAAACGCCAGGCCGTATGGCTCGCAAAGCGAGCTAAAGGATTTCATAGTGGCTCGCCTGTATTGCCGCCGGAATCGCCGGGATGGTTGTGATGGGCCACGCTCTTGCCCTCAGCGGTTATGTCGCTTGTGGCATTCATGGCGCCCTCAAGGCTCACTTGCCCGCGCATGCTGATCTGGCCAGCGCCGCCGCCAGCGCCAGTTGTGGTCAGATTGCCCTCAATGGTCACCTGCGGCGCTTTGATCAGCATACTCTTGGCATCGATAAGCACATTGCCGCCAGAATCCATGACCAGGCTTGCCTGTTCATTGCGGGCAACAATGCTCATGTCTGGCTTGATCGTGATTGATGCCTTGCCGTCATCCATGCGCAGCTGCACATTTTCCGCATCAACAGGCGGATCAAGTTTCTTTGCCTGGGAGCGCGGCCCGACAATCGCGATCCCATCGGAGAGATCGTGCATGCGGCTGTCTGGAGGCGGAACGACAGAGCCGCCCTGCCACCAGCCATCAATGCAGCGGCTGGAAAAGACCACCAGAGCCTCGTCCCCGGCCTTAACTGGATAGGTAAGGGAAAAGCCGCCCCCACAGGGAAAGACCACTGGCACATCTACAAGCAGGGGCATGCCCTGGTTGCTGCTCTGGCCGCGCTCATCGCGCACGCTGCCCTGGACTGCTGGCTGCACACTCACGGTCATGGCTTGCGGATCAAAGGCCGTGACTATGCCTGGAAGCGCTGTCCAGATCTGCGCCTGCTGTCCTTCCTGCGCCCGGCGCTGGGCTTCAACAGGATCGTCCAGTCTCTCTACTCGCTCCATGCTATTTCACCTGATCCAGCGGCAGTTTTGCCGTGTCATCAATGCCAATGCAGACCATATCCGCATACCAGTCATTGCCACGCGTATCGCCCTTAAACTCGACCTTGATGATGCGATAAAAGCCGTCAGCGTCCAGACGAGCGGCCTGCTGGCCTGCTGCCTGCTTGAGCGGCGTCTGGATTGCCTTGACCGAGGAGTTGTTGAGCTTGATCCGCCCGCCTATCCGCAGGCGCGGATTGAGCAGGGCGCGGACAGTTATGCCATCCTGAGTCTGCTCAGGGCTTCCAATAAGCCCGGTCTCGTGGGTGAGGACGAGAGCCTCACCGGGGAGATAGCCCTTGCGCGGCACCATCTGTATCTTGCCGTCCTGGATGCTCCAGTCGGTATCAGTATCCCTGGCCTCATCGCGCATATACTGCCTTGCCATGCCGTACATGACCTTGCCACGCGGCAAAGGCTGGCCGCCAAGGTCTGGCGTATAGCCTGCCCCTGTGCCTTTTTCCTGCATGCTGCCCTGGCAGGCTCGGACGCGGTCAGCAGGCCGTGATCCAGCGGCAAGGGTGGTGTTTACAGTAGCAAAGTTATAAGCGCGGTCACCATCTGCCGCGAGGATAGCCAGCACAGCGTCCAGCCCGTTTTCGCGCCAGACGCGTACCTGACGGATATTGCCCCTAAAGATTGTACCGCAGTTGCCCTCATAGCCCGCGGAAAGATGCACCTGGGTGAACTCGCGCCGGATTTTGGCTGCGGTATCTTCGGAGAGGTTATAGACGTTGATTTCCGCGCTGTTTGGCGTTTCCGCGTCACCTTTTTTGGTGGCAAAGGTGATCCTGAGCGCCGAGAGATCCAGCCCCTGGCCGCTGTCAGGCCCGACAACTAGCGAGCAGGCCCTGAGCCACTGGCGGCCCTCCTCGTGTTCATTCTGGCTCATCAGCATCCTCGGTCTCAAAAAGCAAGAGTACGCTTTCGCCAAGGTTATCGATGGTAGGAGGCTCATTGCCGGAAAGGATCAGCTTCCCACCAATGTTCAGGTAGCTGTATGGCGCAAGCAGGTCACAGCCTGCCACCAGCGGAATGCCCAGGACAAGCGGAGTGAGATCATCCGGAGTGTCAAAGATGTCCAGAAGCCAGCCGCCAGGGGCGTCCAGACACAGGCTTTCGGCCTAGCGCACGGCCAGTCTTAGCTCGCGTCCGGCAAGGCTGATGCCAAAGCTTTGAGGCTCAGGACTAAGGGGTATTTCGTACAGTGCCATAGGGGCACTGTACCAGTTTGAAAGCCTGTGCTATCCCCCGAAAAAGTTCGGGGGGTTCCACTTGTGGGCTTTGTCGGCTATCGGACAAAGGGAAGCTGCTCAGCCAGGGCTTCAGGAATGCCGCAACCCATATCCTTTACCCACCCTTTACCCAAGGCCAGCCTTGAGCATACTCTTGCGCGGGGTTGCCTTGGCCTGCTTCTGGCCCTTGTCCGCGCTTCCGCCTGTACGGCCAGCGTTCTTGTGCCTGTTTCTTGGCGGCACACTTGCCGTCTGCGTCTTGACGATGATCACTTCACTGCACTGGGCCGTCACCGTAAGCGCGTTTTCCGTGCTGGAATCGGTGGTTGCGCTTACGCTCTTAAGAAGCATGTTCTCGTAAAGCCTTTTGCCTGTGACGATTTCAAAAGGCTCGCGCTTGCGCATCAGTTCCAGGAGCTTCTCATAAATCTCGCGGCTTGCGCCAGCGCCAAGGGAATCTGAATGCCCGGCGCGGATGGTCAGGCTTGCAGGCTCCACATAGGCATGATCGCTGATTTTCGCGCCCTGCTCCACAGGATGCTCAGTGATGCTGACCTTGTCCTCATGGCTTTCCTCGATCACTACGGCAAAGACAATGCCGCCCAGATTGCGGCCAGTGATCACGCTTCCAGTCTCGCTCATGCCTGTTTTCCCTTGTTATCTCACGCGCAAAAGCGAACGGGCAAACCGAGTTTGCCCGTGAAGCGAGAGCACGTAAGGTTCGCAAAGCGAACTAATCATCTTATCGCCCCCTGGGTATTTCTGGCAATGTCCGCTGCCGTGCCGTTTTGCGCAGCAGCCACCTTGCCTACCACCTGATCAGGGCTTTGTGCGCCGTTGACCGTGATTTCCGTCTTGCTCGCCACCGAAACCGAGGTGTTCTGATTGCTCGCTGCCTGAGCCTGCATGGGCGAGGGCTTGAGCGCAGCACCATCTGGCACGCTTGCTGTCTTAGAGCCTCCATCACCAAGGCCGATCTTGTTCTTGATAAAGTCTGGAAGGTATGAAGTCAGAGACTTGAGCTTGTCCTTTACAAAGGCCACAGCCGAGGCAAAAAAATTCTTGATGGCTTCGCAGGCATTTTGCGCCCAGGCGGCAAAGTCTGGGAAAGACGCCTTTACGCCCTCCCAGAGCGTCACAAAAAATGCCTTGATCGCCTCGCAGGTATTATCAAAAACAGCGATAACGGTGTCGAGAAAGCTTGTAAAAAAGCCCTTGGCTGTCTCCAGTGCGCCCGCAAAATCGCCAGAGAATAGCTGGCTTATGATCTTGATTCCCGCCATGATCCCATCAAAGCCCAGCTTGGCCACTTGGCAGAGACTGTCAAAGGCAGGGCCAAGGGTTGCGCCAATGGCTGAGGCCAGGATCATGATTATGTTCAAGACCTTTTCCAGGAAGCTGACGACCTGTTCAATGGTCTCAGCCCACGGCCCCCAGTCAATGAGGCTTTCGCCGCCCTCCATATAGGTGCAGTAGTCGTCAATGAGCGCCACAATGGCTGTCAGTCCGGCAATGACAGCGCCAAGGGGTGTTGCGAGGAATCCGGCATTGAGCAGCTTCCAGGCTGCAAGGAAAAGTACAAGGCCCTGAATAATCTTTTTCTGCCCGTCATCCAGCTTGTCATACCAGCCCACCAGGGCCGATGCCCAGGCAACCACGCGGCGCACAAAGGCTCCGACTACTCCGGCAATGCGCAGCACAAGGCCTATCACCGTCTCAAAGAGCCGCTTGATCTTGCCAAAGTTCTCTATGACCGTGCGTCTTAGAGCCTCAATGTCTCCGCGAATCTTGCCCAGGAAAGCCCCGCCCACGGCCTTGGCCAGAAGCTCGCTCATGGTTCGAAGCTTGCCAAGCTCGGCCATGAAAGCCTTGCTGTCCTCGGCTGCCTTAAGCGCATCCCGCCCGGCCACCGAGTACATGGCCGAGTATTCGTCTTTCAGGGCGCTCACGTCTTTTGTAAGCATGGGCACAAGGGCAGGATCAATGCCCATGCGCTTGGCATAAAGCCGCGCAGCCTGATCGCTCATGCCGCGCATGGCCCGGCCTACACGCTCGAGGAGTACGCTGGAATCCTTGATGTGCGGATACTTGCCCTTGAGACTGCCCAGGGCAGAGGCCACATACTCTGCGCTCGCACCGCTTTGCTCGGCCACATAGCTGAGTTCCTCAAGCTTTGCGATGGGCACGCCAAGGCCCTCGGCCTGCTTGGCCAGGGCCACCTCGCTCTCGGCCACGCGCATGATTCCGGCAATGGCCGCGCCCGCAGCCACGGAAACCGCCGCGCCAAAGCCTGCGACCTTGGTCAGGGCAGACTTGAGGCTTTTCTCGTCGGTCTTAAAGCCGATAGATGCCAGAAATTCAGCTATGGTTGCATCCATTATGCACCTTTATTCTTCACTGAATCCAAGTATCGCCGCTCATTTTCGGCCTGAACATCCAGCACATCGTTCATCAGGGCTATATCCGCGAGATCAAGCTTACCGTTCTTGAGGCTTTCGTAGTGGCACATTCCCTTGACCACCGGGCGCAAAAGCCAGTCCTCACCGCCTTGCATGGCTACCCACTCGGTGTTTACGCCGTCTCCCGTTCCGCCCCAGCCTGTGTGAGAGACGGGAGTTCGCGAAAAAAACTGGCAAGATTGTCCCCAAGAGTGTGCGCTGTGAGCGAAAGCAGGGTCAAAAGGTCAAGATCGTGAAACATCAGCGCACCATTCTTGCGCACTGGCGCCCAGCCACCTCCAGGCACACGCCTTTCACAGACCTCAAGACAGGCATTGCAGACATACTCCAGGCTCTCGTCTGGAAGCTGGCCGATGGCCTCTCCAAGCGGGCCAAGCACAGCCTCAGGGCTGGTCTGGTCATAGCCTTGGAAGATGCCCTGGAGCTTGCTCAGTACGGGCGCGGCCCGCTTGATAATATACATCTGCGCAAAGGCATTGAGCGTGCCGATGCGCCAGTCAACACCCTTGATAGTAACTTCTTTCATGCCTGCTCCTACAGCAACTCTGGCGTGCCAGAGCCAATTTGCGCCTCGATTTTGCCAGCATGGAAAGTCCACTGGAGCGTGCCGCCCTCCTGGGCAAAGACCTTGTCCGGGGCTTTGGAGAAAGCCACTTCCTGGCAGGTCACGGTATCGCCTCGCGCAATATCGCGAATAGTGATCGTATTCCGCCCCCAGGACGCGCTGGACTTGGCCTGGAAGTTATAGAGGTTCTGCAAGAGCCTGTTGACCGGGCTTGTGCGCATCAGGGTCAGGGTGATGCTCCCGGAGGCATCAGCCACCAGGGAGTGCATGGCCGCGCCATCCGCGCCGATAAGCATCACGTTCTTGTCGCCAGTTGCAGTGATGCTGATGCCCTCGCTGGCGATGCCCACGCGGTCACCGGAAAGGGGGAAGTTGCCGCCAGGGCCGGAAATGGCTGCCTGGACATCCAGAAAAGAGTATGCGTAGCCCATGATTTTAATCCTTAGCGATTGACGTTAATGGCCACATCCACGGAATGGATTGCCCCTGCCAGCTTGATCGCGCACTGGATCGGCGGCGACTTGCGCTGCTCGCGCTCCGACTGCGGCTGAAACTCCACAGGCTCGGAATAGATATAATAGCCCTTGGGCAGATAGTCGCCACGCTCAATCTGGCCAAAGCCGTCACCATTCCAGACGCCTGGAGCGACCAGGGCATTGTTTACGGCCTGCTCAAGCACATTCTCAATGCAGGTGATCAGCTGGTTTACGCCGCTGTTGGTCTGCGGTATCTTGGTCTTGCTCTGGTAGAGCAGATTCCATAGCTCGGTCTGCACCGCGTTTTGCAGCCAGTCTGTGCCGTGGATCTCGTCAAACCAGGCATCCCCGCTCATCACGCCCTCTTGGATGATCGCCGTGTCGTTGTTGTAGGCTGCAAAGACATTGCAGCGTTTCTTGGCCAGGGTATTGGCCTGGCTCTCCGAAAGGCCCTCGCAAGCCACGCTTGGCAGCTGCTTGAACTTGAGGGTGATGGTGGAGCGGTTGGCGCTGAAATTGACCGTAAAGGCCCTGCCAATGGCGCTGATGGCCGCATAGGGGTTAGCGCTATAGCAGACAAAGCAGCGCGAGAGCTTGAGCGCCTTGGCGCGGCTGGCAAGATCATCCTCGTAAACACTGTCCATGACCCGCGTGTCGGTGATTGTGGCCGCGTAAATCCGGCTCTTGGCCGATGCCTGGAGGTACTGGGCAACTGCCAGATGCTCGTCAATGCTGATTTCAGGATCAGCAACAGCGAAACCGTACCAGTCACCGCGATCCGCAAGCTCCACCACACACTCCTTGAGGCTTTCGGCATCGCGGCCATCCTCTGGAGCAAGGGCGCTATCCCCGTCAAGCTTGAGTATGGCGGAGAGATCCGTGCCCGATGTGGAGGCTTCACAGTAATTAAGTCTGGCATCCTTGCCTGTGGCCTTGCTTTGCAGCACAAAGCGCTCACCAGTCCAGGTGATGCCCGCGCCAAGACTGCCAAGCTTGGTGTCTATGACCTGCGCCACGCCGTTGAGATTGGTGGCAGCGGAAAAATCCAGCCCTTCAAGGGTATGCGGCTGGCCGCCAATGGAAAGCTTGAGCGAACCGTCTGTGATCGCGCTGAAACGCGAGATTGCCATTTCCTCGGCATTGAGGATGCCGCCACTAAGCAGGGCCCAGCTTGCGCTCTTGACCCAGCGGCCAATCTGGAGAATGGCCGGGCGGGGCGACTGGGAGAAAAAGAGTTCTGCCGCAAGGTATTCAGGGGCAGTTACGCCAAAATCAGCAGCCACGCCGTCAATGCCAGTGTAGCTACGGATGCGCTCTTGCGGCGAGATCACGCTGGAGCTTCCGGCGATCAGCAGGACGCCGAAGTTTCTCCTGCTGGCTGCAAGCGGCTGCAGGTTGATGGTCACATTGACTACGCGGTCAACAGATAATGCCTTAGTACCCATCTCAAGCCTCCTATCTGCTGCGCCCGCACAGGCCGCAAGCCTGCACAGCCGCAATATCCTTGATGTCCAGCCTGCCTTCCTCTTCGCTTCCTGTGCCCGGCCACGGGCCACGCGAAAGAGTGAGCGTCACATCCTGACGCGCAAGCCAGCGGTTATTGACCAGTTCATGCGCCTGGACGATGTCGCCCACACGCACCAGGGCCAGATTGGCGCTCTCGCGGAGCATGGCCCTGTTCTGCTCCACCCAGAGGCCGTCTCTGAGGGCACGGGCCAGAACGCGGGCGCGTGGCCCGTAAAAGCTGCACATCACGGTGAGGGTTTCATATACCTCAAGCCGTGTTGCGCCACCCTCATGCCATGCCAAGCCTCCAGGCGCGGTCTCGCCGACAATGCCCACAGCGCACCAGTCCACATCTGCGGCAGGGGTTGCGGGCGGCTTGGGCTGCCAGCGCGGGCGCACAAGGCTGCCCTCAATGGCTGTCAAGCCGCAGACCATGTCATGGAGTGCATCCTCAAGCCTCTCCTCATCAGGGCCAAAGCCAGGACGAAGCCAGCCGTGACCAAATCGCTGCGCGGCAAGCGCGGTTGCCGCTTGCTCCGCTCCGCTGCCTGTGGCAGCTACGCGCACGCCGCGTGCGGCGCGTTCTTCGGCTAGGCTGCTTTCACTCATTTGAGCTTTCCGGCAAAAGCTGGGCTATGGCGCGATCATAGCAGCCCCAGGATTCCACGCTGACCACCTCATAGCGTCTGCCTTTCCAGAAAACGATGTCCGGGGCGCTTCCTTCCGGCATCTGGCCGGGGCTGAGATACTCGCGGCTGCAAACGATGATGCTGGCTTTCAGGCGATCAGCTTCAGGCAGGCGCTCCAGCTCGCTGGGTGTGGCAGGCTGGATAACTCCGCGAAAGGGCAGGCGCTCAACACTTGTCACAGCCCGGCCCATAGCGCTTACGCTCTCTGTGCATCTCTCGATTTCAAAGGCTACGCAAAAGTCCGGGTCATCCAGAATCCATGCAACATCATTCAGATTATTAGTTGCGCTTTGCGCAACCTTACGCGCTCTCGCTTCACAACAAGACGCGGTCTCGTTGTTCGCTTTTGCGCGTGAGATAACATTTTCCTCATTAAGGCTCATGTAATCAGCTCCGTTCCGCCCTGGCGCTTGCGGATCACATAGGTATGGCTTTTCATAAGCTGCGCGGTATCCAGCAGCGGATTGACCTTGCCTTCCTCGCGGCGCGACTTGCCGTGCTTGGCGCGGCCTTTCTTGTCCAGAATGGCCTTGCCCTGGTCATCCTTGAGCAGCGGCTTGCTGTCCAGTGTGGAATCAGCCAGGGGCGGCCAGTCATTGTCCTGAAACTTGGCGCGGACAGCGTTTTGCCCAAGCAGGCCGATTTTCTTGAAAGCCGCATTTACGGCATTGCCGTTTCCGGCAAGTGCCAGTCTTGCCGCTTCCTTGAGTTCCTCTGCTGCTTCATCGATGATGTCTTCAATGCCTGGCATAAGATGCGCTCGTGCGGGAATGCCCGCTGCCGGAGCGCCAAACTCATGGATATAGGACAGTTCGGCGTTAGTGATCCCGCCCTCGCGCTTTCCTGCCTGTTCAGCAGGCACGCCAATATAGACGTCACTTTCCGTAAGGCGCTGCACGGCCCTACGAATGGCGCTGACGTTATTGAGCGTTTGCCTCACCGAGAGTGCTGGCTTCATGCCACCATGCCCCCGCAACCGACAATCTGCACAAGCTGCCAGAACATCTGCCCGTAAACAGTGCCATTATACTGCCCGGCGTTGAGCAGGGCAGATCCCTGGCAAGCCGCGCCTGCCCGCGTAGTCGAGTGTGAAACTCCGCCCACGGTCTTGGTCTCGCTGCTCACAGGCCCTGCAGCAGCGCCGATTGCGCCAGTGCCCGACCTGTCCTTGGCCGCTTCAAGCTCAATACTAAGCTGGTGGGCGGCATAGAGGCCAATGCCATCGTCATGGAGATCCCCCCAGCGCGTAGCGTCAAGGAGCTTTTGCGCCATCCTGAGGTGGAACGCGATGCGGGCGTCCGGCACAAGCTCCACCGTAAAAGCCGGGAAAGCCTCCCGGAAGCCCGCCACGTCGCGAGAGCCGTTAACAGGCTCTGCCTGTTTACGGACATCGACAGCGGCTTCGTTGCCTGGATCGCGTATCTGCCCGCTGCTGTCTTTATCCGTAGCTTCCTCTGTCGCAACGGCTAAAGCCATGACTAGACTCCGTCCGCGTAGGCAACAGTCTCCGGATAGACGAACTCCACCTCGCCAAGCGCGCCGTAGTAGGTGGTCAGCTGGTAGAGGCCACGATATTCCACTGGCGTATGCTGAAGCGGCACCAACGGATAGCGCACATACTGGCGGCTCTTGGTATAGGCCACCATGCGATCCTTGCCGCTCTGGCCGATGCCTGCCAGATGCTTCACTGGCGCAATCTCCAGCAGACGCCCGTTGATGGTATTGGAGAGGCACTGCTCGCGCACATACTGGAGGATGCTGATGCTTCCGGCGCTGGTCATGGGCTTGGTCAGGCGGCTCATGGCCTTGGGCGGCACAAGCAGGCGATCCGGCAGGATGCTGTAGCCGCTTGCTTCCCAGGCGCTTTCCAGTGCCTTGTTGATGCTGTCCAGTATCTCGTCCGGGGTGGAATTGGCCCAGAGCTTGGAAAGCACGGTCTTGCTGACGTTCGGGTTATTGCAAAGCCCGGTAGCGCCGATCACGCTGTCGCCCACATAGACCATCTGATCCACGTCCATCTGGTGCTTGAGATGCAGGGCATCGATCTTTTCGCGGTCAATGGGGCGGCCAGCCTGCTGGGCGCTGGCAAGCTCCTTGACCGTAAATCCAAGCTCCTGCCCCCAGAGACGCAGGGGCTTGCTTGATTTTTCGATGCTGACGGCCACGCCAGGAATGGCTGTGGCATCGCGGCCCACCCAGTTAATGCCGTTGGCATAGATGCCGCCAGCAGCCGCAAAGCTGGAGTTGGTGAAGCTCGAAACCTCATCGCCAAGGGCCACGTCATCGCGCAGGTCAATGTCCCTGCCCCAGGTCACTGCTGCAAGCGGCCCATGAATCTCCGGGTCAAGGCGCTCAAGCTCCCCGATTAAGAAAGCTCCAGCATCACGGATGGTCTGTTTGTCCAGAGTAAACATGCTCGCTCCTATACGTTAAAGGAAATTTCCACGATGCCGCCCGAGGCTTCACCCATGAAGATGCAGCCTGCCACTTCCACGGTTTCGTCAGCGGTTGCCTGGGTCTCGATGTCGCCAATGGCCTTGCCGCTGGCCGCCTTGATCCGCACATACACAGCACCGCCCTTGGCGGCTGTGCCACTAGCAAGGCGCACGGTCATATAGCCGCTGCGCATGCAGTCCTGCACGCTTCCGGCCACCGCGCACTGATCCTGTGTGGGATAGGGGCGCACCATGAAGCCGTAAACAGCATCCCCTAGAGCCGCGAGCGGAGCCAGCTTGCCGTCAGCATCCAGCTTGGCCGGAGCGCCAAAGGGAATGTCCTTAGCCACGAGGCCGGATTCAATCCTGGCCTGGGCTTTGCGGCTTACATCCCCTGCAAAGCCGCCAGGCATACGGTTAAGATATGCGTTAGCCATTGTTGCCTCCCCTGGCGTAGAATTTGGAATTGAGCGCATTGATCTCGGCTGGCGTCATGGCCTTTGGGCCTGTCTTGCCCTGCCTTAGCAGGCCGTCTGTTGTGCGGCGGTTATTGCTGTTCGCCATAATCGTAGCCACCGCATTAAAGGCGGCGGCAAGTTCGGCAGAGCTTGCCCGCGAGATGGGCTTTTGGCCGAGGATGTCGCGCACAATGTGTGCGCTGTCCGCATCGCGCATGGCCAGGGCAAGGGCGCTCCGGCGCACGGCATCGGCATGATCGCCGCGATTGGCACCCACAAGGCCCATGCGCTGCGCCCGGCGCACAGTCTCGGCATCGGCCAGACGGCGCGGCCTGCGGTCACGGGCTGGTGTTGCAGGCTCCTCATCCTGGGCTTGCTCGGGATTTTCTTCTGGGTCTTCGTCTGCCAAGCCCTCAGGCCAAGTATCCTCATCGGCAGCCGCAGGCTTGAGCGCATCCACGAGGGTGCGGAGCATGAGCTTGATTTCCTCCAGACTGGCGGCAATGTCGTTGTCCGTGATGGCTGCCTGCTCCTCGTCCTGGGCTTGAGTGTCCTCGTCAGCCTGCAGAGGGGCTTCCTCGTCTTCGGTCTTGGCCGCTTCCTCAGCTTCCGCGTCCTTGAGCAGCCTGCGCAGCCTGTCCACCCAGCCTGTTTTCTTGCTTTTTGCCATACTGTCCTCATCCTTGATTTTGCAGCGCCCTCCGGCCCTGCCGTGATCGACCAGGGCAACATGATTGCCCCTGATGTGCGTCTGCCGCCCCACACCGGGGCGGATCGGCTCAAGTTCCGCATCATAGCCATTGGATAGCTCGCGCAAGCCGCTCCTGATGGCCTCGATGGCTTCAGCGTCCGTAACCAGGATGTCGGCAAGCACCAGATCGCTGTTCATGCCCTCGCCACGCCGGACATTGGTCACAATGCCCTTGGCAAGCTCTGCCCAGTTCTCGGGGTTTACGTCCTCCTCCGGGTGATCCAGCGTCAATGGCTTGCCCTCAAAGCTTGCAAGGGCTTCAGGGGCAAAGACCTCCGCATCATCGCGGTAGATGAGTACTTCCTTGCCCGTGAAGCCGTCAGTGATTTCGGCACTGACCTCTTCTGGCAGGTAGCGCATAACGCCAGTACGGCCTAGCGCGGCCTCACGGCAGAGCAGATAGCCTTCGGGCGTCTCTTCCAGATGCTCGGAGAGCTTGACGGTGGTTCGGATTCGCATGGCGGGATGATGACAGAAAGGCAAAAAGAAAGTCCCCCCGAAAAAGTTCGGGGGGACTGGAAGCTGCATACGTGTTTACGGGGTGTTTATCTTGCCCCAGGTTGCGAGATAATGGGTTGACCCTTATGTTGGGTCATCCCGGCCATTAAAAATGCCTTAAACGGAGTTTTTGACGTAGGGGGCAAGATCGGCTTCTGAAGCATGCAGTATTCCCCACCCATGTTCAGACTTTTCATCCTTGAACTCAATTTCGTATTCGCCGCCATCAAAAACATTGACAATAGTTGCCAAGTCACCAGCTTTAATGGAGACGTGTGTACTACCGTAGAGATCATCTCCGCTTAGGTCTCGTACTAGGCGAACACACTCACAATCATTATACGGCATTGCTTTTTTCGGATGGGTATAGGGTTGTAAGGCGCGGATGGGTTGAAATGCTCAAACCATCTGTACTCCTCTGATAAATCCATCCTGTAGTGACGTCAACAGTTTTGCCATTCGGCCCTGTAACTGGAACAAGAACATCAAAGCGTACACCATATTGATCTACCTTCTCGCTTGGTGTTGCCGGAAGATGCTCAAGCCAAGCCATGACCTGTTTTTCAATAATAGCCGCATCCTTTGCTGTTGCACCTATGGTGGCTTTCCAAAGTCTCGCTTTGTCCTTTCCTCTAGGGTGAGACGGATCAAGGGAATATGCCGTCAGCTTCTCCGGCACAAACCTTGCCTTGTCCACATTCATCAGCGGCTCGCCTGGAATGTACGGCACAAGCTCCGATCCGATGGTCTTCTCCCATTGCGTAAGCAGCTTCTTTTGCCCGCTTTCGCGCTCCTCCTCTTGGGTGGGCAGGAATGGCCCGTAAAAGCCCTTGCCGTCACTTTTGGGAATGACCGGCTCAGGGTAGCAGCGGCAGTTGGGAAATTCCCTGGCGTGCCCGGTCATTCCATCCAGCGTGGGCGGCTCGCTCCATTTTACGAATTTGCCCTCCATTGCCCTGTGGCTTGGCCTGGTTGCGCCATCGCGCACGCTGCGCCAGATATAGCCCTCGCTGTCCACGCTCTCGGCCCTGGCCTTGGTAAGAGCCGTTGATGCCTTGCTGACCTCGGTCAAGGCGATTGTCCTCGCCCTGCTCAGAGTTGTGCCGCCAATCTTGTGCAGCTGCGCGGCAATATCCTCGGCACGCATGCCAGTGATCAGACTTTCATGGGCCAGTTCGCCTGCTCTTATGGCTGCATCCAGGGGCAGGGACTTAATCAGGGCCGTATTGGCCTCAATGCGCTCGGCCACAGCGCGGCCCACGCCATCCTGGGCCAGGAAGATCCGCATGTCATAGCCCATGCGGCTGGCCAGGCGCTTGAACTTGGCCGCATTGTCTCTCGAAACCCCCATGAGCATGTTCTCGGCAGACTGCCGCGCCCAGGGTTCGATGATCTCGGCATACTCGCGGAGGATATTTTCGGCGTCACGGGGGTGGTTATTCTTGAGAACGCTGTCGATCTTTGTGGCCAGGCCGCGCAAGACGCGCTCATAGGAGCGTTCTTGGGCCCTGGATGGCTTAAACTCGCTTGTCCTGGCCTTGGCTGCGTCTGCCCAGTTCCAGGCCAGACCAGACCAGGGTGATGCCCACCAACGGAATCGCTGCGCTGCAAGCGCGGTTGCTACCGCTTCGCTGTTTTCAACAGCTTCGCGCGCGCCGCGTGCGGCGCGTTTAAGCCACTGGCTCATAGGGATACGCGCATCTCCTTCCTGTTATCTCACGCGCAAAAGCAAGCCATAAGACCGCGTCTTATGGCGAAGCGCCAGCGCGTATGGTTCGCCAAGCGAACTAATAAGTCCTGAATACATCCGGAGCGGCCTCGGCTTTCTCCAGGGCCTCGATGTCGGCATCGGTCACATTGGCAAAACGGCCCGTGAGCCGCGAGGAGTCCCTTAAAGCCGCAAGGCCCTGGGCTGGAGTGATGATCCCTGCCTGGGTTAGTGCCGCCACAGACTGGGCATCAGCGGTTGCGATCTGCGCCTTGTCGGTTTCAAGCGGCTGCATCAGGTTCTCAAACTCAAAGCTGAAGCCTTCCGGCAAGTCCGCTCCCCAAAGGTGGCGCGAAAGCACGGCAAAGACCATGTCCAGAGCCGGACGCAGATCATCGTCCTGCAAGGTGGCTATGGTGTCATAATATGTGCGCAGGTCAGACTCGCCAGTTGAGAAGCCCTTGGGAGACTGGCCTAGCAGGCGCACAAGCGGAATGCCTGTTGCGCCGCTGATCTGCTCGGCAAAAGCCTGCAAGGCATCATACATGCCCGCAAAGGTATAGCCGCTGGTCATAAAGGTGTCATTCTTGTCCAGGAGCGTGATGCCCTCATTGGACTGCATCTGGCGGATCATCTCAAACTGGCGGAGCAGGGCTGTCTCGGCCTTGCCGCCAGCAGCAAGAATGGCCCGCAGGTTTTCCACGCCAATGACGCGCAAAAAAGACTTGAACAGCAGGTTGGCGCTGCCCTGGGTTGCGCTGTCATAGGCCAGAAGGCGGTCATAAGCCTGCTCGACAACACTTGCGCCCCAGTGCATTTCAGTAAGCCGCTGCTGCCAGGGCAGCTCCACGCCCACAAAGCGCAAGACGCGGCTGTGATGGATTTTTGCCCCGCCAATGGCCTGCTGCAAAACCACATTGTAGTAAACTGGATAGCCGAGCAGCGGCCCAAGCTCCATGATCAGCTCGGAGTCTGGCGTAACCTGCCAGCGATCAAGCACAAAAAGCCCGCGAAAGCTTCCCTTGACGATATTGCTGACATTGAGCGGCGTTGCCAGATCATCACCGTCAATCAGGATCACAGCCAGCGCCCCGCCATAAAGCCGCGCCCACTTGATTGCATCCGAGAGCCGACCTGGACAGCCCATGCGGCGATATGCCCTGGTGAGATCGTCAGTCCTGCCCACTTCCCACTGGGCACGGATGTCTATGCCGCCGCGCACCATATCCTCGGCCACCACGTTGACCATGCGGCCCACAAGCCAGCTTGTGCGGTACATATCCTCAAGCTGCTGGCGGTCATGGGAGAGATACATGCCTCTCTGGTAGCCGCTTCTGGCAAGCATGTTGTCCGCATCAAGCCCTAGACGCGCCGTAAAGTTCTGAAACCCGTCCTTTAGGAATCGCTTCGCCGCAGGCGCGGCTGCGGCTTGCTCCGCTCCACTGCTTTCAGCAGTTCCGCGCGCGCCATGTCTGGCGCGTTTACTGCTCTGTCTCAACATATAGCCCCCAAAAAGTTATCTCACGGCCGCGCTAGCCGTTGCCGCAACGCGGCTTACGGATAGCGACAGCGGTTTCGTTGGCTGACTTGCGCGTTAACTTGCTGCTGTCTCCATCCGTAGCTTCCTTTGTCGCAACGGCTGGAGCAAAAGCAAGAGGCCAAACCGCGTTTTGGCCTCGAAGCGAGAGGCCGTGCGACCGAAGGCGGCGAAGCCGTCCCCGTTGGCGAGTCCACGAGCCTTACGGGCATAGACAGCAGCGCTGCGCTTCCTCGGGCGCTCCCCGCGTTTTTTTTCTAGCCGTTCACAGCCCTGAGATTGCGGTAGCCGTTAGCAGGCTCTGCCTGCTAACGGATAGCGACAGCAGTTTCATTGATGAACCTTAGTGTTAACTTGCTGCTGTCCCCATCCGTAGCTTCCGTTGTCGCAACGGCTGGGGCTTCAGGGTCAATCAGGGCAAAGCCCCGAAATTCATTGCTCTCCGTGTAAATCTGTAGCCACTCAGTCTGATCGCTGCTCAGTTGCTCACCAGCAAGCTGGCGGCTCTTGAGCTTTTTCCAGAGGTGGTACTTGTCTTGCGGATGCTCCGGCAGCCAATGCTCAGCCTCGGCCTGGGCCATGCTTGCGCGGGCAAACTCCAGGGCCGCGTTTACGTCAACACCTGTTGACAGGGATGCCGGATCATCGTGTGCCTGAATTGCCTGGGCGCAAGCCGTGAGCGCATCGCTCTCATGGGCGACAATTTCTGCTTTGGATTCTGCGGCTGCCTCAATGACCCGTGCGCGGTCAGCGTACATGGCCATGATGTCAGCAGCAGCGTTCTTGGCATCTGTGGCTTCACATGCCGCATCCAGTATCTTGCGCTCCCTGGTGATGGCGGCCATCTGCTTACGCTTTTTCTCCCTGGCAAGCTGCATGCGCTCTTCAGCCGCAAGGCCAGTGACCTCTATGGCCACACAGAGAAACTGACCATCCTCGTCAAAGATCCATGCCTTTGTCCTGTCCGTGGGATCAGTGCGCATCTGCACGCGCCTGCCCACGTGCGGGCCAAGAGCCTCTGAATCGTAGCGCAGGCCATCCAGGCGCACGCCTTTCTTGCTGCACTCGCGCCAGCCGCTATCCATCAAAAGCACGTCCAGGGCGCGTTCCTGCTCCGGGCTGATCCGCCTAATCTCACCAGTCCATGCCTGACGCACTTCCCAGGGAGTTTTTCCCCTAAGGCCACTGTGCGGCTTGTGGCGATAAGCATTATCAGCCCAGGCATTGCAGAAGTCCTGCAATTCCTTCGGGCTGATCGCCAGCGAAAGCTGATCCTGCTTGTGGCTCATCAGGCGCTTGGCAAAGGTCTCGCGCTCGCGAATCTCCTGCCGTGTGGCAACATTGTGGCCCAGATAGCAGGGGCAGATTGGCAGGAGATGGTGGCTGAATGTGCGGAAAACGCGCTCAATGGCTGGCTTCAGGCGGGGCTGGAAAGGCGGCAGAATGTCTGGCGTGATCCCCAGTTCCAGGAAAATGCCCTGCATATAGTCGCTGACAAATTCCTTGCCGTTATCGGTCACGGCAACACGCGGCACGCCCCAGTCCAAAAGGCAGCGGCGCGTTAGATTGGCTACCGTGCGCCCACAACTGCGCTCCGCCACCTCAAATTTGACCTCGCGGGAGTAGCAGTTGATAATCCCGACAATGGTATAGCGCTTGCCGTCCGAGAGCATCAGGTCTGCGGGCGTTCCGTCATACTCCCAGCGTTCGTTGTATTCAGTGAGAGCCTCATAGGCCACGCCAGTTGCCGAAAGATCCGTGCCGCGCCACTTGTCCGGGGCTGTTACAAAGGCCACCAGCGACTTGTGCGTGTCCTTCCAGTTTGCGAGCCAAGACTGCAAGCGCCTGAGCGATGGAATTTCAACAGGTGTGCCTTTTTGGGCCAGTGCCTCGATGCTCTCGCGGATAACTTGGGCGCTTACCTTGGGCTGGTAGTAAAACATTCCAAGGATGGTGTTTACCACCAGGTCCTGACTATCAATCAGGGCCTTGCCCTTGCGGTGTGCGCCGTAGTTTCCAGCAAGGGAAGCTGCGCCCTTGTTTTTGGCATCGGCATTCCAGCGGTACAGCGAACTCACGCACAGCGTGGGCAATTCCTGGCGTGTGGCTTCAGAAAGGATGATTTCACCTGCATTATATTTGCTGGCAAAGACCTCAAGAGCGGCAGTAAAGCTCATTTTCAGGCCAGCCGCGAACTTGCGGGCAGCCAGTGTTGCCTCAATCCGCGCATCTGCCCGGCGCTTGGCTGCGCCTGAAAGTGAGGCAAGAGAACGAGAGATGCGACCGAAGGCGGCTTGGCCGTCCCCGTTGCCGCAAAGCGGCTTACGGGG
>QLIP01031695.1_pt1 | contig 19780 bp, 15 predicted proteins | sample 1769771 | NCBI WGS metagenome assembly QLIP01 (sample SAMN09428762, study PRJNA476227) | Gut metagenome, whole genome shotgun sequencing project. | isolation source: cecum | host: Rhizomys sinensis | place: China: Jinsha town of Minqing, Fujian Province | collected 2013-09-23
ACAGCGCTTGCCGAAAGGCATTGCCTTCTTGCGAAAAAAGGGTGTCTGAGACTTGTTTGACGCTGCCATAAACGGAATTGACAATGGGAATGCGGGAAAGAATGTTTTCCCACCACTTCACAATTTTTTGCCCAATCAAATTGGCAGCCAAAAAACCGGTGATGAAAATCACCGTTAAAGTCAAGAGCGTTCCGTAACCCGGCACAGAAATGCCGAGTGTCGAGCGTGGGTCAAGGCTTTTGGGCAGTAAATTTAAGGATTGGTCCAAGGTGTTGACAATGAGGGCAATCACCCAAACGGTGATGACCAAGGGAATCCAAATCAAAAGCCCGGTGATGAAATAGCGTTTCATTTTTATGCCGCTTGGGAAGGGCAAGTGGCGCACGAGCCTTCTCCGCTGACGCAAGGCGGTGGCGCTTTGGGTTGATCTTTAAAATCGGTTGCGTAAAAGCCAGAACCTTTAAATTGCAAATTGCTTGCGGAAATCAAACGCCGATAGGTGTTTTTGCCGCATTGGGGGCAGTTTTCCACGGTCGCGCCATTTATTTTTTTTAAATGTTCGCCTTTTTTGCCGCAAACAGCGCATTGGTATTCGTAAAGTGGCATTTTGAAAATCTTTGTGTAAAGAAAAGGCGCATTTTAGCTTTTGTTTAAAAAATTTTGGTTTTTTGTTAAGAAAAGCCAAAGAATACACACGCAAAAGCACAATTCCAAAATGGCGAAATTGCCCCAGTGTTTTGCCAACCACCCGCCCAAAATGCCGCCGCAAAAAATGCCCGCGGATTGCGCTGTGTTGTAAATGCCCATCGCCAAGCCTTTTAAATCAGGCGGGGCGATTTTGGCAACTCCAGAAGGCAAAAGCGCTTCCAACACATTAAAAGAAACAAAAAACAAAAACAAATAAAAAACCGTATTCCAAAAATGAAAATCGGAAAAATAAAGTCCCAAAATGGGGAAAAACAATAAAAAAATGGCAAAACGAAAAACCAAGCTGAGTTTGCCTTTTTTTTCGGCGTAAAGAATAAAGGGAATCATCACCAAAAATGCACCGAAAATGGCGGGTAAATAGGCTCTCCAATGGGTAAAAGCGGGTAAATCAATTAAAACCAAGCGCGTGGGAATAAAAATAAAAAAAGACGTTTGAATAAGGCTTAATAAAAAAATGCCAAGGTTTAATAAATTTAAATCCTTATTTTTTAAAATGCTTTGAAACATTTTGACTTTTGAAATTTTTTTTAAATTGACCGTGGAAGAAGGGGGAGGGTTGGGTAATTTTTTTAAAATAAAAAAGGAAAAGAAAGAAAATAAAAACACCACAAAAAAAATGCCGTTTAAACCGATGAAGCCATAAAGCACGGGGGAGAGCACCAAGGAAAGCGCGAACATCAAGGCGATGGAAGAGCCAATCATTGCCATTGTTTTGGTTAAATCTTCTTCTGGGGTGATGTCGGTTGCCAAGGCGGTGACGACCCCCGAAAACGCGCCTGCACCTTGAAGGGCGCGCGCGAGGGTTAAAGTCAAAATATCTTTGCTTAAAAAACCCAAAAAGCTCCCCAATAAAAACAAGATTAAACCGATGAAAATCAAGGGTTTTCTGCCAAAAATGTCGGAGGCCATTCCATAAGGAATTTGAAATAAAACTTGGGTTAAACCAAAAGCCCCCAAGGCAAAGCCCACCCAAAATAAATCTGTGCCGCCGTTTAAATTTTGGGCGTGCAGGGCGAAAACGGGCAAAATGATGAATAAGCCCAACATTCTTAACGCAAAAAGAATGGCAAGGCGCGCGCTGTTTTTTAGGGTGGTGGCGTTCATAGGAAAAAGGCTGCTTTATAATGCTTCGTTTTTTCAATTCATTTGGGAATGATAATGCAAGAAAAATACAATCCTGCCGAAGTGGAAAGCGCTGCACAACAAAAATGGCAAGCGTTCGGGCACGTGGTGGAAGATGAAAATCGTCCTAAATATTATTGTTTATCAATGTTTCCGTATCCTTCGGGTAAATTGCATATGGGGCACGTGCGCAATTATACGATAGGCGATGTATTGAGTCGTTATTACCGCTTAAAAGGCTACAACGTTTTGCAACCGATGGGCTGGGACGCCTTTGGAATGCCCGCTGAAAACGCCGCCTTACAACACCAAGTGCCGCCCGCCCAATGGACTTACCAAAACATCGCCTATATGAAAAAGCAATTGCAATCTTTGGGCTTTTTGATTGATTGGGAACGAGAATTGGCAACCTGCACTAAGGATTATTACCGCTGGGAGCAATGGTTTTTTAAGCGCCTTTACCAAAAAGGCTTGATTTACAAAAAATCCGGCACGGTGAATTGGGACCCGGTGGATCAAACCGTTTTGGCGAACGAACAGGTGATTGACGGCAGAGGCTGGCGCTCGGGCGCTTTGGTGGAAAAGCGGGAAATCCCAATGTTTTATATGAAAATCACCGCTTACGCCGAGGAATTGTTAAGCGAATTGGAAAACCTCACCGGCTGGCCTGAGCAAGTGCGCTTAATGCAAAAAAATTGGATTGGCAAAAGCACGGGCGTGCGTTTTGCTTTTCCTTATGATTTCCACGGTCAACCCGAAAAACTTTTTGTGTTCACCACCCGCGCCGACACCATTATGGGCGTGACATTCGTAGTGGTGGCGCCGGAACATCCTTTGGCGTTGGAAGCCGCCAAAAATAACCCGGCGGTTTTGGATTTTATCAACGAATGCAAAGCCGGCGGCGTTTCCGAGGCGGATTTGGCGTTGGCAGAAAAAAAAGGCGTGCCCACGGGGCTTTTTGTGAATCACCCCATATCAAACGAAAAAATCCCCGTATGGGTAGGCAATTATGTTTTGATGAGTTATGGTGATGGCGCGGTGATGGCGGTTCCGGCGCACGATGAGCGCGATTTTGCCTTCGCTTTAAAATATCAACTCCCCATTCGCCAAGTGGTGGCGGTGGAAGGGGAGACTTTTTCCACCGATTCTTGGCAAGAATGGTATGCGGACAAAACGCGGGGAAAATGCGTGCATTCCGGCGTGTTGGATGGCCTCAATTACGAAGAAGCCGTTTCAAAAGTCGCTCAAATTTTAAAAGAAAAAGGCTTGGGCGAACAAAAAACACAGTTTCGCTTGCGGGATTGGGGGATTTCCCGTCAACGCTATTGGGGCTGCCCCATTCCGTTGATCAACTGCCCGCAATGCGGGGAAGTCTTGGTGCCGGATTCCGATTTGCCCGTGGTTTTGCCCGAACAAGTCAACATCACGGGGATTGGCTCGCCCTTACCCAAAATGTCGGAGTTTTACGATTGCCTCTGCCCTCAATGTGGCAAAGAAGCGCGCCGCGAAACCGATACTTTGGACACTTTCGTTGAATCTTCTTGGTATTTCTTGCGCTACTGCTCTTTTGATAATAATGAAGCAATGCTGGATAAGCGCGTCCATTACTGGTTAAAAAACGGCATTGACCAATATATTGGCGGCATTGAACACGCCATTTTGCATTTACTCTACGCGCGGTTTTTCACCAAACTTTTGCGCGATGAAGGCTTATTGGAAAATGTCAATGAACCTTTTCAAAACCTTTTAACCCAAGGGATGGTGGTTGCCCCCACGTTTTATAGAGAAAAAAACGGCAAAAAAGAATGGTTTAACCCTGCTGAAATTGATGTGGAAACCGATTCGCGCGGGCGACCTTTAAAAGCCGTATTGAAAACGGATGGTAAAGAAGTGTTTATTGGGGGCATTGAAAAAATGTCCAAATCCAAAAACAACGGCGTAGACCCGCAAGCCTTGATTGAGCAATACGGGGCGGACACCGCGCGCTTTTTTATGATGTTTGCCGCCCCGCCTGACCAATCCTTGGAATGGTCGGATTCCGGCGTGGAAGGCGCGTTTCGCTTTTTAAAGCGCTTGTGGAAAATGGTTTGGGATTTCAAAAAAGAAGGCACGGTTTCAGATTCCACCGAAAACGCCGATTTAAAACGCAAACTCCACCAAACCATTTTAAAAGTGGAAGACGATTTTGCTCGGCGCAAACAATTCAACACCGCCATTGCCGCAGTGATGGAATTGTTGAATTTATTGGAAAAAACGCCTTTGCCGGCGGGAAACTCCTTAAAAAAAGAAGTGTTGCAAACCGCGCTTTTGTTACTTTCTCCCATCATTCCGCACGTGGCAGAAATATTGTATTTTGAATTAAACGGCAAAAACATTTTGGAAGAACCTTTCCCAAAAGCGGATGAAAAAGCCTTAATTCAAAATGAAGTGCTTTATGTGGTGCAGGTCAATGGCAAATTGCGCGCGCAAATGAAAATTTCGGTGGATTTAAACGAAGAGGAAATTAAACAATTGGCATTACAAAATGAAAATGCGCAAAAGTTTATTGGCGAAAAACCCGTTAAAAAAATCATTGTGATTCCACAAAAATTGGTGAATATTGTGGTTTAAAATGTTTTTCCACGGTCAAGTTAAAATTTTTTTTGAAATTTTTTTTAAATTGACAGGGGAAAAAAAGAAAATGAAAGGAAAGAAATAAAATGCCTTCTCAACCTGTGGAAAAAGTAGAAACTTTTCCCAATCCGCAAAAAGAAAGAAATTACCAAATCAATATTCACATCCCGGAATTTACTTGTTTATGCCCCAAAACGGGGCAGCCGGATTTTGCGCATTTGGTTTTGGATTATCTCCCCAATGAATGTTGCATTGAATTAAAAAGTTTAAAATTTTATATTTGGTCTTTTCGCAACAAAGGCTGTTTTCACGAAGCCGTGACCAATCAAATTTTGGATGATTTGGTGAAAGCGGTTTCGCCCAAATTAATGCGATTGAGCGCGCGTTTTTATGTGCGGGGCGGCATTTTCACCAATGTGGTTGCAGAATATCGCGCACCAGATTTTAAAGAAAAATTTGAATGGCACAATTTTTCTTTGAATAAAAATAGTTTGGAATAAGGAGCAAAAAATGGGCAATGATTTAAATAAATTAAATATACCGGATTTAAATCATTGGCCTTTATTTTTAAAAGAACAAAAACTCCCCGTTTTGCGCTCCACCATCAAAGGCATTTTGGCGGAAAAAGAAAAATACGAAAAAGGAGATTCGGCGGATTCTCGGGTTTTAACCAGAATTATTTTAAATGATCCCGTAATGACGGTGCATTTACTTTCTTTTATGCACCATTTAAAAGCCAAGAGTTTAAGAAATGAAATTCGCACCATTCAAAGTGCCTTGGTGATGATGGGAATGCAACCTTTTTTTGAACAATTCACAAACTTACCCATTATTGAAAACCATTTAAAAGAATCGCCCAAGGCGTTGCTCAATGTTTTTAAAATCATTCAAAAAGCCCAACGTGCGGCAGATTTCGCGCACCATTGGGCAATGCGCAAAAACGATTTGAATTTGGAAGAAGTGCGCACCGCCGCCCTATTGCACCCGTTGGCGGAAATTTTAATCGGCGTTTTTTTTCCGGATTATTTATTAAATTTCTTAAAAACTTTAAAAGCCCATCCGGGAATGCGCAGCCGAGACGTGCAGCAAGCGGTGTTGGGCTTTACCGCCTTTGATTTACAAATGCTTTTAAACGATTATTGGCACTTGCCGTTTTTGTTGAAAGAATTGATGAACGAAGATAAAGAAGGGCTTTCTTTGCGCGTCAAAATGGTGCATTTGGCTATTCGCTTGGCGCGCCACAGTATGAACGGCTGGGATGATCCCGCTTTGCCGGATGATTACGCCGCCATTTCTGCCTTGCTGGGTTTGGATTTGCCCGCCACTTTAAAACTCTTGCACGCGCCCCCCACGGTGAACCTTTGATTTTTTTTTAAAATGCCTCGTATTGCTTTAATTGATGATTCTTTAATCAGCCAAATTGCCGCCGGCGAAGTGGTGGAGCGCCCCGCCTCTGTGTTAAAGGAATTATTGGAAAACGCCTTGGATGCCCAAGCGCAAAATATTGAAATTGTGGTGGAAGAAGGCGGCGTGCATTTGATGCAAATCACGGACGATGGCGTGGGCATTCCCCACAACGAATTGCAATTGGCCTTAACCCGGCACGCCACCTCCAAAATTTACAATTTGGCGGATTTGGAATCGGTGAAAAGTTTTGGCTTTCGCGGGGAAGCTTTGGCGTCCATCGCCTCCGTTTCAAGGTTTTCTTTAAAAAGTAGACCTCAAAATGCACAAAACGCGTTTTTAATTCAAGCAGAAAGTGGGGCGGTTTCGCCCGCCGCGGGCGATTTTGGCACGGTTGCCACAATGCGCGATTTGTATTTTAACGTTCCGGCGCGGCGCAAATTTTTAAAATCTTCTGGTGCGGAATTGGCGCATTGCGTGCAGGTGGTCAAACGCTTGGCGCTGGCAAACCCCAAAGTTTCTTTTCGCTTTAAAAATAATGGAAAAGATTATCTTTATTTTAAAAATGCCCAATCCTTTCCCGAGCGCGTGGCGCAAGTCTTGGGGGAAGATTTTTTAGAGAAAAGTTTTCTTTTAAACGAACAAAACGCCGATTTTGCTTTGTTTGGTTTTTTGGAGCGCCCCTCTTGTGCGGGGAAAAAAGGCAGTGGATTTTGTTTTGTCAATGGACGCTTTGTGCAAGATAAAGTGATGGCGCACGCCTTAAAAATGGCTTACCAAGATGTGCTGCACGGCGCAAAAGATCCTTCCTTTTGTTTGTTTTTGGATTTACCTTGTGAAAATGTAGACGTCAATGTCCACCCCGCCAAAACGCAAATTCGTTTTCGCCAAAGTCAAGCGGTGCATCAATTTATCTTTAACGCGGCAAATAAGGTGCTGGGGCAAGTGGCAGGCGGGCAATCCGCCGTGGATTGGGATGCGCCCATCAACACCTTTAACCTTCCACAAACTCAGCAAAATTTAAATGGAGAAGCAATCAAAAGTGAAAAAAAATTAGCGTTTACCTTGGAAGCCGATTTAACCCATTTCCCAGAAACACCCCCTTTGGGCTTTGCCTTGGCGCAGTTGTTTGGCATTTATATTTTGGCAGAAAACGAGCACGGCTTGGTGATTGTGGATATGCACGCCGCGCACGAGAGAATCGTTTATGAAGCCTTAAAAGAAGCCACAAAAAAAAATGCGCCGCCCGTGGAGCGATTTTTAATCCCCGCGGTGTTTGAAGCCAAGCCTTTGGAAATTGCCTTGGTGGAAGAATTTAAAGAAGTTTTAATGCAAATGGGTTTAGAGATGCGGGTTTTGGGGGAAAAGGAAATTGCGCTTTTTTCTGTGCCCCAAGCTTTGCGGGTGGATGACCCTTTAAATTTGGCGCGCGATGTTTTAAACGTGCTGGCAGATTGGGGGGAAGGGGAGGCGCGCTCTCGGGGAATTGAGGGCGCAAGAAATGAACTTTTGGCAACAATGGCGTGCCACAACGCGGTGCGCGCGCACCGATTATTAAGCAAAGAAGAAATGAATGCCCTTTTGCGCGATATGGAAAAAACCGAGCGCGCCAACCAATGCAATCACGGTCGCCCCACGTGGACCCAGCTTTCTTTAAAAGATTTGGACGCCTTATTTTTGCGCGGACAGTGAGTTTTCCACGGTAAAGCCAAAGATTTTTTAGAATCAAAGTTTGGGATTATTTGATTTTTTGCCGCATAAAATTTGGCTTATGATTACCGCTTTCAAGGTTTATAAAATAAGAGGAGAGTAAAGTATGCTCTTTAACACGCACGGTAAGATTCAGACAGAGAGACAGAGTGAGTTTGAAATCGTCCAAGATTTTAGTCACAAATTAGGGTTACCCAATAAAACGGATGGTTCGCTGTTTATTTACAAAGCCAAAAAAGGAACGGCAACAAAACCTGACGGATATTATTTTTACGAAGGCATTACATTTATATTAGATGCCAAAAGTCCTAATGCGAAATTCAGCGGTCAATTGCAAGACTATATGCATTTAGAAAGCAATGAAAATTTTATTGGCTTTGAATACAACAAAAAAGAATTTCGTTGCTATGTGAATGGTAAATTGCAAGATGATGAGTTGTTGCCACGAGACAAAGAATATTACCGCCTAAAATATTTTCCTAAAAAAATTAACAACGAGATTGTTGTGAATAAAAGTGCCAAAAAATTAGCCAATCTTTTTAGGGATTCCAAAATAGATAAACAGATGAATGTTCCCTTTATTGGAGTGGTGTTTTTGTGTATGAAGTTTGGCGAAGATATAGATTTAACATCAACCGGGACGATTTTAAATACTATAAAAATGGGCATAAACGCTGTGTTGGATGATAACAATATCAATATTGTAAAAAAACAAAAAAAAGAATTTATTTTTAGAATGTTGGGAGATAGTTCACTGAAAACGGCAAGAGACGAGGATGTTTATAGAATCATCCAAGAGATAGCCACTATTTATAACTTTATCAATATCTCGGCAGATGACTATAAGGGACACGATATTATGAATAACTTTTTAAGGGTGTTTCGGCGGTGGAACTCCGCGAATGCCAACGAAAAGGGGGAAGTTTTCACGCCAGATCACATAGCAAATTTGATGTATAAATTAGCCCATTGCACAAAGCACAATACGATATTAGATCCAACTTGTGGTTCTGGCACATTTTTAACCAATGCTATGGCAAATATGTTTAGCGAAATAGATAAAAATGAAGATTTGCACGAGGCGCAAAAAAATATAAAAGAGTGTCATTTAATAGGGATAGAAGCCAATGAATTTAATGTGACGTTAGCGGGCATCAATATGCTTTTACACGGTGACGGTTCATCAAATATCCACTATGACGATTGTTTTAATGCGCTTAAACGATTTGGCAATACCTATGATAGGGTGCTGATGAATCCACCATTTAGCCAAAATGAAATTGAGCTGAAATTTGTGTATGAGGCATTAAAAGGGATGAGAAAAGGCGGGTACTTGGCGAGCATTTTGCCTAAGTCGTGTGTGAAAGGCACGATAAGTGCCAATGTTGAATATTTAGAAAAAATATTTGATATAGCTAAATTAGAAGCTGTCGTATCGCTGCCAAGAAATCTTTTTTACCCTGTTGGGGCGGATACTTGCATTATTGTTCTGCATAAAATGAACAATAGCGCACAGAATGAATCTCTGTTGATAAACTGTTTAGAAGACGGTTTTGTAGTGGCAAATGAAACAAGAAGTGAGGTTGAGGGGAAATGGCAACAAATAGAAAATGAGGTTTTAAATGCGTATTTGCACGGGGCATATAGTGAGTTTAGAGCTTTAAAAAGGATTTTAACCTCACAAGATGAATTGCTGTTTGAAGCATATAGTTCTCATAGACCAATAGATATAGAAAAGAAAGTATTTGATAGATATATTAGGGAAGCAATATCAGCCAAAATTTTATGCAATATGCCGCTATGTCATAAAAATCTCAATGTGAATCCAAAAGAAGCTGTTTTATTTAACCGCTTTGCTATTAGTGCGTTAATTGAAAAAATAAGTAAAGGTAGCGAAAAATCAATTGATAGAACTTTGGAAAACAAATATGAAAATGGTGTGCCACTTGTTGTGGCTAAAAAAGACAATAACGGTATAGGTGGATTGAAGCAAAATCCAAATAAAACATACAGCGATAAAATATGCATAGTCAGCGGTGGAGACGGTGGAGGTGGAAAAACCTATTATTACGATTTTGAATTTTGTGCTACCAGTTTCATAATGGTGTGCGATTTTAAAGAGCATTTAAAACTTAAATTAGACAAATATGCGAAATACTACATCGCCATTGTTATCAGTGAGCGGTTATATAAAACTGTGGGGCACGGTAGGACGATATCTAACGTGCCAAGCGAAATAGATATTAAATTGCCTGTTGATGATAAAGGCGAAATAGATTGCGCATATATGTCAAATTACATCAAGTCGTTGACATTCGCGGAATATTTATAGTTGATTGAATACCCCTTTGAGAAGGTTGATTTGCGCTTGTTTTATCCTTTAACAGTTCGGTTTACTGCTGAGAAATTTCTTTTCCCGAAAAGCTTTTTCTTTATTTTTTATTTTTTAGCGTTAAAATGTAATAGAATGCTTCTAATTTCCACGGTAAACCCTTAATTTTTTTCAAATTTTTCACTTTCTATGGCCGAAGACAGCGATTTAGAAAAAACAGAGGAACCTTCTGAACGCCGATTGGAGCAAGCTCGTGAAAAAGGTCAAGTGCCGCATTCGCGGGAATTGTCCACCTTTTTGGTGTTGATGGTGGCATCCGTTTTGTTTTGGATGATGGGCGAATGGTTTGCCTTGCGTTTTGTGGAAGTGGTGCGCAACGCCTTGAACCCGGACGTCAAAGTCTTAAAAGAAACGGCTTTATTGTTGCCGCGCTTGGCAGAAGTGGGCGCATCCGCTTTTTGGGTGTTTTTGCCCTTTATGGCGGCGTTGTTTGTGGTGGCGTTGTTGCCGCCTTTTTTGTTGAATGCGTGGGTGTTTTCAACCCAAAGTTTAATCCCCGATTTCAAACGGATGAATCCGTTAAGCGGCTTAGGTAGAATGTTTTCGTGGCACAGCTTGATGGAATTGGGTAAAGCCATTTTAAAAGCTTCCTTGGTGGGAGGCGTGGCGGTGTGGCTCATCCAATTGAAATTACCGAATTTGTTTCAACTGTTAAAACTCCCTTTAAACACCGCTGTGGCGAGTATGGCGGATTTGTTGGCGTTTTCCTTTTTGATTTTGTCTTCCACCTTGTTTTTGGTGGTGGCGGTGGATGTGCCTTTTCAATTGTGGCAACACTATTCCAAATTGAAAATGACCAAGGATGAGGTCAAGCAAGAAACCAAGGAAATGATGGGCGACCCGCAGATTAAAAGCCGCATTCGCAGTTTGCAAATGCAAATGGCAAGAAAAAGAATGATGGCGTCTATCCCCCAAGCGGATGTGATTGTGACCAACCCCACACATTATGCCGTGGCGCTTTCTTACAAAACGGGAATGCACGCGCCCAAGGTGGTGGCAAAAGGCGCGGGGGAAGTGGCGCAAAAAATCAAAGCAATCGGCGATGAATCCTTCGTGCCGCGCTTGGAATCGCCTTTGCTGGCGCGCTCTTTATACCGCTTTGCGGATTTGGATTCTGAAATCCCCACCGCCCTTTACGCCGCGGTGGCAGAAGTCTTGGCTTATATTTATCAACTCTCGGAATGGAAAAAAATCGGCGGATTTTATCCCTTGCCCCCCAAAGATTTGCCCATTCCAAAAGAATTTTTCGCGTAGGTGCTTATGCGCCCCATCAGCCGCTTACAAGAACGATTGCATCAGCTCAACGTGACGCACCTTGCTGCGCCTTTGTTGATTTTGATGGTGCTCTCAATGATGGTGCTGCCGCTTCCCGCCTTTGTGCTGGATGTGTTCTTCACCTTCAACATCGCCATTTCCATTTTGGTGTTGATGGTGGCGGTGAATACGCAAAAAACCTTGGATTTTTCTTCCTTTCCCACGGTGTTGTTGTTAACCACCTTGTTGCGCCTTTCTTTAAACGTGGCATCCACGCGCGTGGTGCTTTTGGAAGGGCACAAAGGGGGCGATGCCGCAGGTAAAGTCATTGAAGCTTTTGGGCAATTTTTGGTGGGCGGCAATTACACCATTGGGATTGTGGTCTTTGCCATTTTAACGGTGATCAACTTTGTGGTGATCACCAAAGGTGCAGGGCGCGTGGCGGAGGTTTCCGCACGTTTTACCTTGGATGCAATGCCCGGCAAACAAATGGCGATTGACGCCGATTTGAATGCTGGCTTAATTGGAGAAGAAGAAGCCCGCAAAAGAAGGGCTGCCATTGCGCAAGAATCAGAATTTTTCGGCTCAATGGATGGGGCGTCTAAATTTGTTCGGGGGGACGCCATTGCTGGCATTATTATTGTGTTTATCAATATCATTGGCGGTTTAATTGTGGGCGTTTTCCAACATTCTATGAGTCTAAGCCAAGCGGGAAGCGTCTATACCCTTTTGACCATCGGGGATGGCTTGGTTGCGCAAATTCCGGGCTTGGTGATTTCCATTGCGGCGGGGATGGTGGTCACGCGTGTTTCAGACAACCGCGATGTGGGCGAACAGGTCTACACCCAAATTTTTGCCAACAGCCGCACGTTGGGGCTCACTGCCGCCATTGTGGGCACTTTGGGTTTAATCCCGGGAATGCCCAACTTGGTGTTTTTGTTGATTGCAACGGGCACGGGCGCTCTGGCGTGGAAGCTTTCTAAAACGCCTTCTCCATTGCTTGCCACAGACGCTCCCGTCCCAGTTGCGCCTTCTCGCCCCCGGGAAGTTCAAGAAGCCAGTTGGGCGGACGTGCAACCCTTGGATGTGTTGGGGTTGGAAGTGGGTTACCGCCTCATTCCCTTGGTGGATAAAGCGCAAGACGGGGAATTGTTGCGGCGTATCCGCGGCATTCGCAAAAAATTTGCCCAAGAAGTGGGCTTTTTGGTTTCCCCCGTGCACATCCGCGACAATTTGGAATTGAAACCCAACACTTATCGCGTGTTGTTAAAAGGCGTGAATGTGGGCGAAGGGGAAGCCTTTGTGGGTCAATTTTTGGCGATTAACCCCGGGCGCGTTGCCGGAACATTGGAAGGCAAAGCCACCACCGACCCCGCCTTTGGCTTACCCGCCGTGTGGATAGAACCTTCCTTGCGCGATCAAGCGCAGGCGTACGGTTATACCGTGGTGGATGCCGCAACCGTCATCGCCACGCATTTGAACCACTTAATTTTGAGTAACGCCGCAGAATTGTTGGGCAGACAAGAAGTGCAACAATTGTTGGATCACGTGGGGCAAGAATCGCCCAAATTGGTGGAAGATTTCGTGCCGAAGGTTTTGCCTTTGGGCACGTTGCAAAAAGTGTTGCAAGGTTTATTGGAAGAAGGCGTGCCCATCCGCGATATGCGCACCATCCTTGAAACCTTGGCGGATTATGCCCCGCAAATGAACCAAGCGGATGATTTGATGAACCAAGTGCGCGTTGCGTTGGGGCGCGCCATTGTGCAGCAGCTTTTCCCCAACCAAGACGAATTGCAATTGATGTCCTTAGATCCCGCCTTGGAGCGCATTTTGACCCAAGCGGTTTCTGGTGCGCACGCGAGCATTGAACCCAGTTTAGCGCAAACCTTGATTACCGAAACCGCAAAAGCCACTGAGCGCCAAGAAAATATGGGGCAACCCGGCGTCTTATTGGTGCCTTCTTCCATCCGTTTATTGTTGGCGCGTTTTTTGCGCCGCAGCGTGCCCACTTTAAAAGTGCTGGCGCATTCTGAAATCCCGGAAAATAAAAAAATTAAAATCACCGTCATTATTGGAGCACAAAAATGAACGTCCACAAATTCGTTGCCCACAATGCCCGCGAAGCCTTGCGCAAAGTCAAAGAAACTTTGGGCAATGACGCGGTGATTTTATCCAATCGCGCTGTGCCAGAAGGCGTGGAAATTGTGGCGGTGGCGCAAAAAGAATTGGGGGCAGTGCCTTCCATTACCTCTAAGAAAAATAGCGATTTTTCCGCCGTTTCCCCCAAACGCATTGCGGTGACAGACGATGAAGGCGCAGAATTAAAAGATTACGCCTCGGTGATGGCATCCACTCGCGCGAAAAACCCGTTTCACAACGCCTCTGTGTTGAAATTGGGCGAAAATAAAAATGAAAAAACCTTGGGGCAAAGTCAATTGCCTTCTATGGAACGGATTTTGGAAAGCACCGCGTTGCGCCTTACTGCACAACCTCAAAAAAAAGAAGCGTCCACCGTGGCTTGGAATGATTTTCCGTTGAAATCCACGGTCAACCCCAAAAAAGTTTTAAAACATAAACCGGAGTCCCCAGAAGATAAAACAAAAAAAGAAGAAGAAGCGCGTCACGGCGAAGTGATGGCGGAAATCAAAGCCTTGCGTGCCGTCTTAGATCAACAATTGGCGGGCTTTGCGTGGGGATTTTCCGCGCAAAACAACCCGATGCAAAACGAAATGTTGGCGTGGATGTTGAATGTGGGCTTTTCTCCGCAATTTTCGCGCGATTTATTAAAAACAATGCCCTTGATGCATCATCGTTCAGAAGCCGTTTCGTGGGTGCAAAGTGCGGCGGATAGCGTTTTACAGGTTGCCGATGAAGCCAACGATTTGATTTCACAAGGCGGGGTTTTTGCCTTGGTGGGACCCACGGGTGTGGGCAAAACCACCACAGCAGCCAAATTGGCGGCGCGCGCGGTGTTGCAACACGGGGCGGACAAAGTGGCGCTAATTACCACGGACAATTACCGCATCGGCGCGCACGAACAATTGCGCATTTACGGGCGCATTTTGGGCGTGGTGGTGTTTTTGGCGAAGGATACCCGCGATTTGGAACAAACCTTGTTGGAATTACGCCACAAGCATTTGGTGCTGATTGACACAATGGGGATGAGTCAGCGCGACAAAATGGTGGGGGAACTCAACAAAATGCTTTCTTTTAATCAGGTTAAGCGTGTGATGTTGCTCAACGCCACCGCCCAAAGCGCCACGTTGGACGATGTGGTGCGTGCTTATGGAGGGGAACAACTTTCTGGATGCATTTTAACCAAAACCGATGAAGCCTTTGGCGTGGCAGGGGCGTTAGACGTGATTATGCGGCACAAAATGCGCCTTTGTTATATTTCCAACGGGCAGCGCGTGCCAGAAGATTTGCACTTGCCCAATCGCGGCTATTTGTTGCACCGCGCTTTCAAAAACATCCCCTTGGATTCGCCGCACCATTTGGAAGGCTTAGAGCCGGCTTACAAATTAGGGCAAGCGCGTGGCTGATTTTTACACCGACCAAGCCGAGGGGTTGCGCCGCTTGATGGGTGGGCACGCCTTCCAAGTGATTGCCTTTGGGCAAGGTCTATCCGGCGTGGGGCAAAGCACCTTGATTGCCAATTTGGCGGTGCGCTTGGCGCGTTTGGGCAGAAACGTGTTGATTATGGATGAGCACAACAACCAAGGCGTTTCACACTATTTTGGTAAGCCCAACACGCGCGTTTTGCAAAGTTTAACCACCCACGTGCGGCTCTTGCGCGTGGAAGGGGAAAACATCCAAAGCCCGGACTTTAAACGCCTTTTGAATATTTCCCCGCCCATTGATACCGTTTTGATTGACGGAACAAGCGCGGTTTCTTTTTGGATGCGGCGCGCAGATTCCGTGATTATTGTTGTGAACGCCCACTCGCAAGCGGTTTCCAACGCTTACCAAATGATTAAAAATTTGGCAAAAGAAAATTTATCCTTGCATTTATTTGTAAACGGCGTCAAACATCCCAATGAAGCGCGTTTTACCTTTGAAAAACTTTCCCAAACGTTGTTGGAGCGCGACATTGCACATTTGTATTCCGCTGGATTTTTGCCTTTTGAAGTGGAAATTGAAAAAAGCGCCAATACAGGGAAACCCTTTTTGAAGAATTATCCGGAATCGCCCACTGCGGAAATTTTTTATCATTTGGCGGAAAATATCCAAATGATGGAAGACGGGCGCTATGCGCATTTGAATCAATTTTTGGAAAAAATCACCGCTTAAAAATGTATACCGCAACAGGACAACCGGACAAAGACCAACAATTGGAGCGTTACGCCCCGTTGGTGAAGAGTTTGGCGTTTCAATTGTCCGCAAGGTTACCGCCCAATGTGGAAGTAGATGACCTCATCCAAACGGGGATGTTGGGTTTGTTGGATGCCTTAAATCGCTTTCAAGAAATGGGCGTGCAATTTGAAACTTACGCCACGGCGCGCATTCGCGGGGCAATGTTGGATGGGTTAAGAAAGGATGATACTTTGCCGCGCCTCTTGCGCCAAGAAATGAAAAAGGTGGAAAGCGCGATGGCGCGTTTGGAACAGCAATTCAAGCGCGCGCCCACGGAAGCGGAAATTGCCGCAGAACTTCATATTCCCTTGGGGGAATACCAAAAAATTCTGCAAGACGCCAAGGGTCACCAAGTGCTTTATTTTGAAGATTTGGTGGAAGAAGAGGAGGGGGAAGATTTTTTGTCGCGCCATTTAGCCGATGATTCTTACAATCCGGAAGGGCTGTTGGAAGACAAAAACTTTAAAAAAGCTTTGGTGGAAGCCATCACGCATTTGCCCGAGCGCGAACAATTGATGATGGCACTTTATTACGAACAAGATTTAAACTTAAAAGAAATTGGCGCGGTGTTGAATGTGAGCGAATCAAGGGTGTGTCAAATGCATTCTCAGGCGGTGGCAAGGTTGCGCGCGGCATTAAAAAGCGCAAAAGGTGATTTTTAAAAAAAAAATCGGTTCACCGTGGATGTTCCACGGTGAACGCTTTCATTTTTTGAAAAGGTGCAATTTGGATAAATTCAGCATTCTGGGGATTTTCATCGGCTTTGCCGCCGTGGCGTTGGGGCAGGTTTTGGAAGGCGCGATGGTGGAATCGCTCTTTCAACTGACCGCCTTCATCATCGTGGTGGGGGGCACGCTGGGCGCGGTGATGGTGCAATCGGAATCTAAGGTGTTTCGCCAAGGTTTTAAAATGGCGAAATGGGTTTTTGGGGGCTATCTTGTTGATTTTCAAAGCGCCAAGCGCGAAATTTTGCGTTGGGCGCAACTTTCCCGAAGGGATGGTTTGTTGTCCTTAGAGCCTTTTTTAAACCGCCACCCGGACCCTTTCGTGCGCGAGGGCTTGGAATTGTTGATTAACGCCACCCCGCCTGATTCTCTACGCTCGGTTTTAAACAGCCGATTGGAACAAAACGAATTGGAATTGCACCGCGCTGCGCGCGTGTGGGAAAGCGCCGGAAGCTATTCCCCGACCTTTGGCATTTTGGGCGCGGTGGTGGGGCTCATCCACGTGATGGAAAATTTAACCGAGCCTTCTAAACTGGGGGCGGGCATTGCGGTGGCGTTTGTTGCCACGGTTTACGGGGTGGGCTTGGCAAATTTGGTTTATTTACCCATCTACGGGAAATTGTGTTTTTATATTGATCGCCTCACCGCGTGGCGCGAGATGTATTTGGAAGCCTTGGTGGGCATTGCCGAAGGCGAACACCCTTTGTTGGTGGAGGCGCGTATCAACGGATTCATCCCCTATGCGTAAAAGAAGACATTTGAAAGCCAGAAACGACCGCAACCGTTGGCTGGTTTCTTACGCCGATTTCATCACCTTGTTGTTTGCGTTTTTTGTGGTGATGTATGCCCTTTCTTCTATCAACGAGCACAAATACAAAAGCCTCTCTTCCGCAATTGAAGCGGCGTTTAAATCCCCTTCCGGGCAAGTGAATACCCGCAATTTAATTAAATTGCCTGATTCCCCCAACGCTGCCTTGCCCCAACCCAATGAAGCGACTTTAACCGCTCCCCCAAAAACACCCACGGAAGAAATGAAAAAGAAAGTGCGCCAAACAATGCGCGCCTTGGCGGATGATATTTTGCAAGTGTTAGACCCATTAATCAAAGAAGGGAAGGTGCGTTTATTGGAAACTGAGCGTGGCGTGACCGTGGAAATCAACGATTCCGTGTTATTTGCCATTGGACAAGCAAGCTTACAGCAAGAATCCAAAGAAGCTTTGGGGGAAGTGGCGAAAATTTTGGCTAAAACCACTTTACCCATCACCATTGAAGGGCACACGGACAATTCGCCCATTGCCACCGTGCAATTTCCTTCCAATTGGGAGCTTTCCGCCGTGCGCGCCACCACGGTGTTGCGTTTGTTTAATGCGTATGGCGTCAATGCCGCGCAATTGACGGCAATCGGTTATGGGGAAACTCGCCCCGTTGAAACCAACACCACCCCAGAAGGGCGGGCGCGCAATCGCCGCGTGAGCATTTTGATTGATTCTTCTCGCCCCGAAGCGCCCACGGAATTAAGCGAATAAAAAAAACACGGTCAACGCGGAAAAAAATTCAAATTTTTTTTCACCTTGACCGTGGAGCATTTCAAAAAAAAATTACTGCGGCGCCTTTTCTGTTTTTTTCTCTTTTTCTTTAAAGCAATTGTTGGTGACAAATTGCTCTAAGTTGTCTATTTCTTTGTAGGTTTCGGGTGGAATTTCTTCTTGTGCGGTCAAACCGCGAAAGTTAATCAATTTGTCACGCGCTTGAAGGCAGCGGGTTTTCAATAAGCGTTCTTCCGCCATTTGCACGCGACTTTTTTTCGTTTCGCCAATGCGCACGGCGCCTTCCCGCCGTGAACCAATGGAGCGCACATTTTCCCCTTTGGCGGGGGGAATATCTGAGAAGATGCGATTGCCGTCTTTGTCTTCCCACTGCCACGCCGCGGCAGGCTTGTCTTTGTATTGCGCAAAGGCGTTTCCACTCACAAAGCACACTGCCAAAAGGCATAAAATCCAGTTTTTCTTCATAGCGTTTCTCTCTTTACTTCGTCTACAACCACTTTTTCCACGGTCAACCGAAATTTTTTTAAAAAAACTTAGGGTTTACCGTGGAAAAAATTTATTCGCCTGAATCTTCCACGCAGTTTTCTGCCACGCTTTCTTCCAAACGTTGGATGTCCTCACGCCGAGCGGCACGCCGTGCCGGGTTGGTGGTGGCAGGGGCGGACTTACGGTCAGCAAGACTGGCGCGCGCCGTGGAGCAAGCCCTTTTCTTGGCGCGGGCTTCTTTTTCCGCTTTGGCTTCTTCCTCTTCTTTTTTCATTTGTTCTTCAAAGCGTTTTTGAAAATCTTCGTCCTGCTGGGCGTTCAAAGCCTCACGTTCTTGTAAGGGAATTTCATCGGGCGCGGGAACGTGCTTGTTGATTTGTTTCACATTTTGGGTGGCAGCCGGCGGAGGGGAATCGGAAATCACCACGCGCCCGTCCTTGTCTTTCCATTGCCACGCTTGCGCGAATGCAGCAGTGGAAAATAACATCGCACAACCCAAAGTCAAAAGCATTTTCTTTTTCATAACTCACCTTGCGAAGAAAAAAAATAATGAAAATTTTAATACAAATCAGCCGGTATTTCGCAACCCCGCTGCAATTCCGTTGATGCTCACGTGTATGGCGCGACTCAACCGCACATCTTCATCTTTTATTAAGCGGTGACGTCTTAACAATTCCACTTGCAAATGGTTTAAAGCGTTGATGTAGGGCAGGCGCAATTGTAGGGATTCTTTTAATACAGAATCTTCTTTTAAAAAATCGTGCGCGCCCAAAATGCGCAACAAATGTTTTTTGGTCAAGTGCCATTCTTTTTCAATTTGGGAAAAAATCCGCTCGCGCAAATCTTCATCCTTCACCAACAAAGCGTATTCTTTTCCAATGATTAAATCGCTTTTTGCCAAGACCATATCCATATTGGAGAGCAACATTTTGAAAAAAGGCCAGTTTTGGTGCATTTGTTGCAGGGTTTTAAAGGCGTTGGGAGAATGGTTTAAATAGGCTTCCACGGCGCTTCCAAAACCATACCAACCCGGCAACATCAAACGGCATTGCGCCCAGCTGAACACCCAAGGAATGGCGCGCAAATCTTCAATTTGGGTGGATTTTTTGCGCGATGCCGGGCGCGAGCCAATGTTTAAGGCGGCAATCTCACTCAGAATGGTGGATTCTTGAAAGTAAGTTTCAAAGCCCGGGGTTTCATAAACCAAAGCGCGGTAGGTGGCAAAAGCGTGCTGTGCCAAAAAATCCATTACGGGATAAAACTTTTTACAATCTTCCAAGCGGTTTTCTTGGTCGGTTAAACTCCCCAAAAGGGTGGCCGCCAACAACACTTCCAAGTTGCGTAAAGCGTTGTCTGTGTTGCCGTATTTGCTGCTGATGACTTCCCCTTGTTCCGTTAAACGGATTTGACCAGAAAGCGCACCAGAAGGTTGCGCCAATACGGCTTGCCAAGCGGGCCCACCTCCT
>QLIP01028352.1_pt1 | contig 19699 bp, 16 predicted proteins | sample 1769771 | NCBI WGS metagenome assembly QLIP01 (sample SAMN09428762, study PRJNA476227) | Gut metagenome, whole genome shotgun sequencing project. | isolation source: cecum | host: Rhizomys sinensis | place: China: Jinsha town of Minqing, Fujian Province | collected 2013-09-23
ATAGCTTTTTCCGTCCGGGATGAAAACCAGCGCACCCTTTATTTTTTTGTGGATTCTACGCAATGCGCAAAGGATGACTTTCGGCGCTTAAAAATCTTCACCCGCTTTTTTTTGTGGGAAACGCCACGGTAAACCCCAAATTTTTTTCAAGTTGACCGTGGAAAAAGCTTAAAAATTCCTTAAAGAATCGCTTTTGGGCGGCATTGGCGCGGGCGGTCCCACACGCTTTTTGGGGGAAAGCGGAAGGGCTTTTAATTCTATTTTTTGCTGTTCTGGCGCTTCTTTTTGCGCGCTGATTTCCAACTGTTGCGCGCGTTCGGCTTTTTGGGGTTTGCCCGCGTCAAAATCGCGGTCTATGATGGCTTTGCGCTCCCCTGCAATGCGCCGCTCAATGCTGGCGGTTTCTTGCCCGCGCTCTTTCAAAAGCGCACGCATTTTTAAAAGTTTTTCTAAGGTTGCCGTGGCGGCCATTGATTTTTTTAAGGGTTGCCACGCCGCTTTGGGTTTGGACAAGGCGTTTTGTAATTCCTCTGGCGTGGCGATTTTTTTGGCTAAATCCGGACGGTCTTTGCGCATTGCCCAATCCAAGGCGGATTCGCCCCGGTCATTTTTGATGGTGGCAATTGCGCCCGCTTCTAATAATTGTTCCATTAAATCTGCCCGCCCTTCATAAACCGCCATCATCAAGGCAGTGGAACCGTTGGTGGATAAGGCATTCACATTCGCGCCGCGTTGGATCAAATCCGTCACAATTTCTTTTTGCCCACTGAACACCGCATAATGTAAGGGCGACCACGTGAGGTTGGGCGTGTTGATGGCAGCGCCGTTTTGAATTAAAAACGCCATTGCTTCTTTTTGCCCGCGCCACGCCGCCAAAGACAAGGGGGTTTCGTTGTGGCGATTGCTTAAATTGATGTCCGCGCCGTAATCCAAAAAAAGCTGAATGAGAGGAAGGTTGCCTTCCCACGCCGCGATGTGTAAACCTGTGCCAATGCGCGAGCCTTCAAAATAAGGGGGTAAGCCTTTTTCCAACCATTTTTTCGCTTGTTGAATGTCGCCCAATTCTATGGTGTTGGCAAAGAGCGTGGCATTCGGCGGGAAATCCTCCATACCCCAAGCACAATGCCCACAGAAGAGCATAATGAGCGTAAACTGCGCTATTTTCTTCATCGCGCTTTTCCAATAGTGAATGCCAAGCATCTTTTGCCTCTTTGTTTGCTGCTCTCGTTTGCCTTACACAGCACCGTGTTGTGGATTCCATCCCTGAAAGCGCATTTTAAACCCAAACCCACCCGGCTTACGGCGCACATTCAAATTTTGCCCGAGAAAAAAAATCTTCCTCAAACCCCGCCGCTTATTTTACCGCAACCTGCCCCTCTTTCCCCTACTCTACCCGTCCACTCAAACAATCTGCCCAACAAAATAGGGAAAACTACAAAAGTCCAAACTTGGCAAGAAGTGGTGCAAGAAAAAATACGCGCCCAACAACAAAACGGTTTGTTTTACCCGCCTGAGGCGATTGCCCAAAATTTGGAAGGCGTGGTGGAAGTGTTGATTTTTTTAAACGAAAACGGCACGGTTTTGGCGGCGCGGGTGGAGACTTCTTCCGGTTTTCCCTTGTTGGATGAAGCCGCCCTTGTTGCGGCGCGCGCTTTAAAAAGCTTGCCCTTGGACGCGCCAGAAGAAATTTTGTTGCCCATTGTTTTTCGTTTGGAATAAAAATGCGCGGATTTTCTTTGATTGAATTAAGTATCAGCCTTTTAATCATCACGTTAATTTTAAGCTCCGGCGTGATGGCGTTGAGCGGGCAAAAAGAAATGGAACAATCGCGGCAAATCAAAAAAGAATTGGAAAATGTAAAAGAAGCGCTTTATGGCTTTGCTTTAACCCACGGGCGCTTACCTTGCCCGGCAAATGAAATGGGCGTTGAAAATTGCGCCCTGCGCCACGGTTTTTTGCCCGCGGAAACCTTGGGTGTGCCCGCCTTGGATTTATGGGGGAATCGCTTGCGCTATTTTGTGCATCCGGCTTTTTCCGCCCCGCTTTTGGAAAATGAAGAATGTTCTTTTAATTTAAGCACGGGCGGCAAAGACGATGACGCCGTGCGCAAAACCTTACCCGATATTTTTGAAACCACCAATGGCGTGAAGTTGGTCACCGGTGCAGCCGCCGTGATTTGGAGTTACGGCAAAAGCGGGAAGCGCTTTCGCCACGCCGATGAAAATTCCAATGAAGCGGACAATCTTGTTTTCATCCATCGCCCACCCACGGACGATTTTGATGACATCGTAGAATGGATTTCGCCCTTTGTGTTGAAAGCCAAATTGCTTTCTGCCGGAAAGCTGCCTTAAAACTTCAAAAAAAATTTCCGTTTACCGTGGATGATCCGCGGTAAACGGAATTTTTTTTGAAAAAACCGAGATTCTTCGCTGCGCTCAGAATGACACGGTTTTTTGAAAATTATTCTGCGTAAAAGCCGGCGGATTTCAAGCGATTCATAATTTCCACCACCAAAGCGGATTGATTCATCGTGTAAAAATGTAAGCCGGGCGCGCCTTTTTCCAATAAGCGCCGACACAATTCGGTGATGACATCCAAACCAAAGGCGCGCGAGGATTCAAAATCGCCTTGAAAGCTTTCCAATTTCAAGCGCAACCATCGGGGAATTTCCGCGCCGCACGCATCTGAAAAGCGCGCCAAACGTTCAAAATTCACAATGGGCATCACCCCCGGAATGATGGGGATTTCCACCCCCCGTTTTTGCACCTCTTCCACAAAATGAAAATAAGAATCCGCGTTGAAAAAATATTGTGTAAACGCGCTTTGCGCGCCCGCTTTGACCTTTTGCACAAAGGCATCTAAATCTGATTCTGCCGTTTTGGCGCCCGGGTGGGTTTCCGGGTAAGCCGCTACGCTCAGCGCGAAAGTATCCCCAAAATGCTCGTGGATAAAACGCACCAAATCAACGGCGTGGCGAAATTCGCCGGCTTCTGCCATTCCGGAGGGCAAATCTCCGCGCAACGCCATAATCTGCTTGATGTTCAAATCTTTATACGCCTTCAAAAGCGACAAAAGACTTTCCGCAGAAGCGCCAATGCAGGATAAATGCGGAACGGCGGGAACAGCTTTTTCAAAAGTGATTTCTTTAATGAGCGAAAAGGTGCGCCCACGGGTTGAACCGCCCGCTCCATAAGTGACTGAGAAAAAAGCAGGCGAAAAGGCGCGTAAATTTGCGCGTTCAATTTTTAAGCGCGCGTTGCCGTCTGCAACTTGGGGCGGAAAAAATTCCGCTGAAAAATGAGTTTTCATAGCTTTTTAAAGTTTTTTACAATCTGCGTTGCCGTAAAGCAGTATACATTTTTGCGCGGCGCATTGGCGGATGAAGGCATCGCGCGGTGGTGCGTTGTGGTCTACATTCACCCAAACGGGGCGAGAGCGCAAAACGCGGCTTTTTCTAACAGAACACGAGCGCGCGTGCCCTATTCGCACGGGTGTGCAATGCACCCCATCATAAACTTCCTCCCAAAAATATTCCTCAGTGTATCTGCTTTCCACCGAAGGGGGATAGCGCTCCAAGCCTTCTTGCGTGCATTCGTTTTCTGCCAAACGGTATTCCGCTGTGGCGCACGCCGTCAAAACGGCGCACCCCACAAGGCAAAGGAGTTTAATAGCGGTAGTTCTCACTCTTATAAGGCCCTTCCACCGCCACGTTGATGTAGGCCGCCTGCTCAGGAGTGAGTGTTGTTAAATGGGCGTTTAAACGGGAAAGTTGTAAGCGCGCCACTTTTTCGTCCAAGTGTTTGGGCAAAATGTAGACCCCCAAGGGGTAATCTTTGGTTTTTGTAAACAATTCAATTTGCGCCAGCACTTGATTGGCAAAGCTCGAACTCATCACATAAGAAGGATGTCCCGTTGCGCACCCCAAATTCACCAAACGCCCTTTTGCCAACAAAATCAAACGTTTACCGTCCGGGAAAATCACGTGGTCCACCTGCGGTTTAATTTCTTCCCATTGGTATTTTTCTAAGGAAGCGATATCAATTTCGCTGTCAAAATGCCCAATGTTGCACACAATGGCTTGATCCTTCATTTTGAGCATATGTTCGTGCGTGATCACGTGAAAATTGCCCGTGCAGGTGACAAAAATATCCGCAAAAGGCGCGGCTTCTTCCATCGTCACCACGCGGTAGCCTTCCATTGCCGCTTGCAAGGCACAGATGGGGTCAATTTCCGTTACCCACACTTGCGCTGAAAGCGCGCGCAGGGCTTGCGCCGAGCCTTTACCCACATCACCATAACCGCACACTACGGCAATTTTCCCCGCCATCATCACGTCCGTGGCGCGTTTAATGCCATCCACCAAGGATTCCCGACAGCCGTATAAATTATCAAACTTGGATTTGGTCACGGAATCATTGACGTTGATCGCCGGAAATTTCAATTCCCCTTTTTCAAACATTTGGTAAAGCCGATGCACGCCGGTGGTGGTTTCTTCCGTGACGCCTTTGATTTCCTTTAAGCGTTTGGAATAGTAATTTTTGTCCTTTTCCAAATGGTTTTGGATGGAAGAAAACAACGCTCGCTCTTCTTCATTGCTTGGATTTTCTAAAATCTTCGGATTGTTTTCCGCTTTTTCACCCAAATGCAATAATAATGTCGCGTCCCCGCCATCATCCAAAATCATATTGGCAAAAGAATCGTCCCCCCATTCAAAAATGCGGTGCGTGTATTCCCAATACTCTTCCAAACTTTCCCCCTTCACCGCAAAAACGGGAACGCCTTCCGTGGCAATGGCAGCGGCAGCGTGGTCTTGGGTGGAAAAAATGTTGCAAGAAGCCCAGCGCACTTGTGCACCCAAAGCCACCAAAGTTTCAATGAGCACGGCGGTTTGGATGGTCATATGGAGCGATCCCGCAATGCGCGCGCCTTTTAAGGGTTGGGTCGTCGCAAATTCTCGGCGAATCGCCATCAACCCCGGCATTTCCGTTTCCGCAATGCGGATTTCCTTTTTTCCCCATTCGGCAAGGGATAAATCTTTCACCACAAAATCAGTTGTATGAGGCATTTTTTTCTCCTTTAAAAAAAGCTGAGCGTCGTTTTACGAGCCTGAGAAAAAAATCCTGCAACGCCCCTCGTGGGTGTGGAATTGTAAAGCGCTTTTTTTCCACGGTAAACCCTGCATTTTTTTGAAAAAAACACGGGGTTTACCGTGGAAAAGCTTAATTTAATTTGCCGTGGCAGTGTTTGTATTTTTTGCCCGAACCACAAGGGCAAGGCGAATTTCTGCCCGGGGTGGGGGCAACGCGCACCGGTTGGGAATCCATTTTGGGCTCGGTTTCTTCATTTTCTTCTTTGTAAGATTCGTGGCGATATTCCACATTGTGCACGGAAGACGGCGGCGCGCTTTCTTCCACATCTTCCGGACGTTTAATCAACACGGTAAAGGTGATTCGCGTCACTTCGCGCCTCACCGTTTCCAACAACAATTCAAACAAGGTGAAGGCTTCTTTTTTGTATTCCTGCTTGGGATTTTTTTGGGCATACCCCCTTAAATGAATGCCTTGGCGCAAGTGGTCCAACGCCGCCAAATGTTCGCGCCAGTGAGAATCTAAGCTGCGCAACATCACGTTGTGTTCAAACATACGAAAGATTTCCGCGCCCGCTGTTTGCACTTTTTCGGCATACATCGCGTCCGCCAATTCAAATAAGCGCTTTAAAATATCTTCATCCGTCAATTTGGAATCCGACTTCACCCATTCTGCTACTGGGGCTTCAATACCCAATTCGGCGTATAAAGTTTTTTCTAAGTTCTCTAATTCCCATTGTTCTTCCACGCTTTCTTCCGGAACAAAACGGCGGAAAATATCCGCAATCACGCTTTGGCGCATTGCGGTGATGGTTTCTTCAATGTTTTGGCTTTCTAATAATTCGTTGCGCTGTTGGTAAATGACCTTGCGCTGTTCATTGGCAACGTCATCGTATTCCAAAAGCTGTTTGCGGATATCAAAATTGTGCCCTTCCACCTTGCGCTGTGCGGATTCCAAGGAACGCGTGACCATCGGGTGTTCAATGGCTTCTCCTTCGGGCATTTTGAGCTTTTCCATAATGTAGCGCAGCCGCTCGCCCCCAAAGACGCGCAGAAGCTGGTCATCCAAAGACAAATAAAAGCGCGAAGAACCCGCGTCCCCTTGCCTGCCAGAGCGCCCGCGCAATTGGTTGTCAATGCGGCGCGATTCGTGGCGCTCCGAGCCCACGATGTGTAGGCCACCCGCTGCAATCACGCGGTTGTGTTCTTCCTGCCACTTTTCTTTTAAGGCTTTGATTTTCTCTTCTTTTTCTTCGGCGCTTAACTTTTCATCGTTTTGTATCGCTTCTACCGATTGAGTGATATTGCCGCCCAAAACAATGTCCGTTCCGCGCCCTGCCATATTGGTGGCGATGGTGATTTCGCCCGCCCTGCCGGCATTGGCCACAATTTCCGCTTCCCGCGCGTGCTGTTTGGCGTTTAAAACGTGGTGCGCCAATTTTTCTTTATTTAATAAGTTAGAGAGCAATTCAGAAGCTTCAATAGAGGTTGTGCCCACCAAAACCGGTTGCCCTCGTTGGTGGCAATCGCGGATGTCTTCAATAATGGCGCGGTGTTTTTCTTCTGCGGTTTTAAACACCAAATCGTTTAAATCTTTTCTCACCATCGGTAAGTGAGTGGGAATGACCACCGTTTCCAAGCCGTAAATTTGTTGAAATTCATAGGCTTCGGTGTCCGCCGTGCCCGTCATCCCAGAAAGGCGTTGATACATCCTAAAATAGTTTTGAAAGGTGATGGACGCCAAGGTTTGATTTTCCGCTTGAATGGCAACCTTTTCTTTGGCTTCCACCGCTTGGTGCAAGCCATCTGACCAACGCCTTCCCGTCATCAAGCGACCGGTAAATTCATCCACAATCACCACTTCGCCGTTTTGCACCACATATTGTTGATCTTTATGAAACAAGGTTAAGGCTTTCAAAGCAGCATCCAAATGGTGCATCAAAATGATGTTGGCGCTGTCGTAAAGTGATGCGCCCTCAGGCAACAATCCGTGTTCCGCCAACAATTTTTCGGCGTGCTCATAGCCGGATTCGGAAAGCTGCACCTGATGGTTTTTTTCATTCACCCAATAATCGCCTTCGCCTTCTTCCGTTTGGGCGCGGCTTAATTTGGGCACAACGTCTTTCATTTTGACGTAAAGATCCGTTTTGTCATCGGCTTGACCGGAAATAATCAGCGGGGTGCGCGCTTCGTCAATCAAAATGGAATCCACTTCATCCACCACGGCAAAATGTAAGCCCCGTTGCACGCGCTCGCCAAGGTCATACACCATATTGTCGCGCAGGTAATCAAAACCAAATTCGTTGTTCGTGCCGTAAGTGATATCACAAGCATACGCCGCTTGTTTTTCTTCGTGCGGCATTTGGGAAAGATTAACCCCCACGGTGAGCCCCAAAAAATGGTGGATTTTGCCCATCCAAGCGGCATCGCGCGCTGCCAAGTAATCATTGACGGTAATAATATGCACGCCTTTGCCAGTTAAAGCGTTCAAATAAGCGGGCAAGGTCGCCACCAAGGTTTTGCCTTCTCCGGTGCGCATTTCAGCGATTTTCCCGTAATGCAACACCATCCCGCCAATCAATTGCACGTCAAAATGGCGCATTCCCAAAACACGTTTACTGGCTTCGCGCACCGTGGCAAAAGCCTCAGGCAATAAATCGTCCAAACTTTCTCCGTTTTGGTGGCGATTTTTTAATTTTTCCGTTTGGGCGCGCAAGGCTTCATCGTCCAAAGCTTGGATGGATTCTTCCAAGGCGTTGATTTTTTTAACCGTTTGGCGATATTGTTTAAGCAGGCGATCGTTTCGGCTGCCAAAAATTTTGGTGAGGATTCCGCTCATTTTCTTGCTGAATGCTTGATTTAAAAAAAAGCGCATTTTAGCACGCACGCGCCTTTTAAAACGCCATCCAAGGCACAAAGGTATACGGAAAAGCTTCTTCCAACATCGGCAACTCTACCCCAAAAAACCGATACGCCAACAAGGAAATATCGTAAGGCAGCATTGAAAATTGAATCCAGCGAAACACCCACACAAAAGGCAACACCAACCACGCGATGAAAAAAATTTCCACGGTCTTTTGCGGAATTTTTTCTAAAAAATCAGGGTTCAATAAAATCACTTGCGCCACCAAAAATAAAGAAAGAATGGCAAACACGCGCGTGTGATCCATCGCGATGAGCAACACCGAAAAATACGCCAATAATATGAACCCAAAAACCTTGCCGTGTTTTTCTTTAAAAATATAGAGGGCAACAAAAAACCACGCCGCCGCCAAGGCGCAATAAAAAGTGGCGGGCAAATTAAAATAAATGTATTTCAGCGCCAAGGGGATGTTGTGTTCCAACCAGTAAAGTCGCCCAGAATTGACATTCACGCCATAATGCGCAAACAAAACCACCAATAAAAATTTCCCCACGATTGCGCCGATTAAAACCAAAGCGATGGTCAGCGCAGAATACGCGCTTTTTTCGCCTTGTTTTTCTAAGTAAACATTGAATGCGCCCCACAAAAAGGTGGCGATGGCGATTTTTTCAAAGTCTTGTAAGCCCAAGAAGACGCCCATTAAAAAAGCCCACATTAAGCGTTGGGGCGAAGTTTTTCCTTCTTTATTCCACGTCAACGCCAAGGTCAACATCATTAAAAGAAGAGTAAAAGAATCCGCGCACACCCAATAATAGGCGGTGGAAGAAACGGGCATTGCCGTGAAAATTAAAAGGGATAGGCGCGCATTTTTTTCTTTTAAATGGCGAAACGCCAAAAAAACAAATAAAAAATAAAATAAAGTGGAAGAAGCAAAATAAAACCAAAATAAACTTTTGGGGGAAACACAGCCCAAACTCCACGCAACAAAGGAAGAAAGCCACGTCCACAACAAAAAATGAAAGCCCGGGTCTGCAATGGGGTTGAAAAAAGGATTTTCCGCAATCGCCACTTGCGCTTCAAAAGAAAAGGAAACGCCCACGCCCGATTTTAAAATCATCAACGCCCAAAGCATTAAAACAAAGCGCCAAACGGGCGATTCAAACAACAAACGCGTTAAAAACGGCACGGGGTTTCTCCCATTTTTCAAAATTTTGAAAGCTTTACCGTGGAAAAAGCTTTTTCCACGGTAAACGAAAACTTTTTTTGGATTTTTAGAGGCGGGGAAAAGGGTGGTGATGGGCAGACTTGAACTGCCGACCTATGGGTTATGAATCCATCGCTCTAACCACCTGAGCTACATCACCTTGAAAAGCCGAGAATCGTAAAAAAAAAATAAGATTGGGTCAAGTATAATGCCCATCTTCTTTAAGGACTTTTTATGAAACTCTTTCTTCGCACTTTCGGCTGCCAAATGAACGAATACGATTCGGAAAAAATCACCACTTTACTTGCCCGCACACACGGCGCAGAAAAAATCGCTTCACCTGATTGTGCCGATATCATCGTTTTAAACACCTGTTCCGTGCGCGAAAAAGCGCAAGAAAAACTCTTTCACGAATTGGGGCGTTTCAAAATTTTTAAAGAAAAAAACAAAGATCTTTTAATCGCGGTGGGGGGCTGCGTTGCCGCCCAAGAAGGGGAAAACATCATTCAACGCGCGCCTTTTGTAGACATTGTTTTTGGACCACAAACCCTGCACCGCTTGCCAGATTTAATTAAAGAACACCAAAAAACACAAAAGCCTTGCGTGGATGTTTCTTTCCCCGCGATTGAAAAATTTGATTCCCTGCCCAAACAGCAAGAATCTGCTGGGAGCGCCTTTGTTTCCGTGATGGAAGGTTGTTCCAAATTCTGCACCTATTGCATTGTGCCTTTTACGCGCGGAGAAGAACTCTCCCGCCCCTTTTGGGATGTGATGGAGGAAATAGAAACCCTCGCTTTACAAGGTGCAAAAGAAATTCACTTGTTGGGGCAAAATGTGAATGCTTACCGCGGGGAATGCAATGGGGAAACCGTGGATTTGGCGTTTTTAATTGAAAAAATCGCGCAAAATGAAAAAATAGAGCGCATTCGCTTTACCACCTCGCACCCCACGGAAATGACTAATCGTTTAATAGAATGCTATCCCAGCATCCCTAAGTTGGCGTCTCACCTGCATTTGCCCGTGCAGGCGGGTTCAGACCGCGTCTTGGCAAGAATGAAGCGCGGCTACACCGTGTTGGAATACAAATCCCTGATTAAACAACTGAGAAAGGCGCGCCCCCAGATTTCCATTTCCAGCGATTTCATCGTAGGTTTTCCCGGGGAAACCCCAGAAGACTTTGAAAAAACCTTAAACTTGATTGAAGAAATCCAATTTGATAATTCCTTTTCCTTTGTTTTTAGCCCGCGCCCGGGCACGCCAGCAGCGGATTTTAAAGATGAAACACCGATGGAAGAAAAATTAACTCGCTTAAAACGCTTGCAAGATGCCCTTGAAAAACACGCCCAAAAGATTAGCCAAGAAATGGTGGGGAAACCCGCACGTGTCTTGGTAGAAGGCATCTCTAAAAAAAATCCGCAAGAATTAAAAGCGCGCACGGAAAATAACCGCGTGGTGAATTTTTTTGTCCCTCCCCAAAAACACACGCGCTTTTTGCACCAATTTGTAGAAGTGAAAATCACCGAGGCGCTCCCCCACAGCCTAAAAGGCGAACTCCTTTTGAAAGAATAAGGCGTGAAAACAGCTTTTCAATTAACCCCGGAAAATGTAGCGCAACTCGCTGCCTTGTGTGGCGTCTTGGATGAAAACATCCACACCGTTGCCCGATTTTTAAATGTAGACATCAAAAGGCGCGGGGCGTTTTTTGAAATAGAAGGGGAAAATGCAGCAAACGCAGAAAAAGCCTTGCGCTTTTTTTATGAAAATTTAAACGCCTTAAAAAACATCGGCTTTCACTTAAAAACCTTGGCGTTTAAGGAAGAATCGCCCGCTTTCTTTTTAAAGAAAAAAGCCGTTTGCGGCAAAAGCGCCCAACAAATTGCCTATTTGAACGCCATTGCCCAACACGATTTAACCTTTGGGATTGGCGCAGCCGGCACAGGAAAAACTTATTTGGCGGTGGCATCTGCCATCAACGCTTTGGAAAGAAGGGAAGTAGAGCGCTTAATCCTCACGCGCCCGGCGGTGGAAGCGGGCGAGCGCTTGGGGTTTTTACCGGGGGATTTAACCCAAAAAGTAGACCCTTACCTGCGCCCGTTGTTTGATGCCCTCCACGATTTTTTGGGCGTAGAACACGCCAGTCGCCTCTATGAAAAAGGTTTGATTGAAATTGCCCCCTTGGCGTTTATGCGCGGGCGCACGTTGAATAACGCCTTCATCATTTTGGATGAAGCGCAAAACACCACCCACGAACAAATGAAAATGTTTTTAACGCGCATTGGCTTTGGCAGCAAAACCGTCATCACCGGCGATTTAACTCAAATTGATTTGCCGCCCAAAACGTTAAGCGGCTTAAAAGAAGCCTTGTTGATTTTAAAAAACATTCCCCAAATTGCCACCATCCATTTCCAACCCGAAGACATTATGCGCCACCCCTTGGTTGCCCAAATTGTGAAAGCTTATGAAAAACATCACGCTCAGCCTGCAAAATGAAAGCGGCAAAAGCATTCCACGCAAAGATTTTTTTCTGTTGTGGGTAAAAACCGCTTTAAAAAAAGAAAAAGCCAAAATCACTTTGCGTTTTGTAAAAGAAGGGGAATCCCAAACCCTCAACGCGCAATTTAGAAACAAAAACGCGCCCACCAACATTCTTTCCTTCCCCTATTTATGCACGCGCAAAAAATTGGAAGGAGATTTGTTGCTTTGCCCTTTTGTGATTGAAAAAGAAGCCCAAGAGCAAGGAAAAAGCCTTTTTGCCCATTACGCCCACCTGATTATCCACGGCGTTTTGCACTTAAAAGGCTTGGACCACGAAAATGAGGCGGATGCCCAAATTATGGAAGCCTTGGAAATCCACTTTTTAAAACAATTGGGCATCAACAACCCTTATTTTCCACGGTCAACATAGAAAAATTTTCAAAAAAATTTTGCCTCTACCGTGGAGCGCTTGCTTTTTCGTTAAAGGCTTTTATAATGGCGCTTTTTTGCGCGCCCGTAGCTCAGCTGGATAGAGTACTTGGCTACGAACCAAGGGGTCGGGCGTTCGAATCGCTCCGGGCGCGCCAAAAAAATTTAAAAAACGAGAAAAATAAGCCGAGTGAAATACTCGGTTTTTTTGTTTTTGGGGCGTAGAAAATTTACAAAAACAGCGGATCAATTTCCACGTGGTAGCGCAAATTTTTGGGTTTGGGCAGTTTTTCAATAAGGGGCAAAACTTCATTTAAAAAAGCGTGCAAAGCGTTGCGGGAATTGGATTCCAACAACATCTGCGCGCGCTCACGTTTGGCTAAGCGCGCCAAATTCATCGGCACAGGGTCAAACACCAAGACCTTAGGGTTTTCCGGAAAACTTTTCTGCACCGCTTTTAAAAAATCAAGTGATTCTTCCATCAAAAAAGAATCTGCGCGCAACATCGCCTGAAAAACAAAGGGCGGCATTCCGGCGTTTTTTCGGTTTTGGCACTCCCGCTTTGCAAAGCGCGCGAAATCGTTTTCAAAAATTTCACCAAAAACGGGGTGTTCCACAAAACGCGTTTCAATCAACACTTCGCCCTTTTTTTCCGCCCTTCCCGCCCTTCCTGCCACTTGGGTTAACAAAGAAAAAAGCCGCTCTTCGCTTCTAAAATCGCCTGAAAAAAGTGCAGCGTCTGCCCCCAAAACGCCCACCAAGGTTAAATTTTGAAAGTCGTGCCCCTTAGAGAGCATTTGCGTGCCCACCAAAATATCGGCTTCGTTTTGTTGAATGATGTTCCATTTTTCCAGCCATTGCGCGCGCGTTTTCACGCTGTCTCGGTCAATTCTTAAAATGCGCGCTTTTGGAAACAACAACTTTAAATTTTCTTCTATGCGCTCTGTGCCTATTCCTAAGGGAAAAAGATCTTGGTTACCGCAACACGGACAAAATCGGGGCACAAAGGCGCTCCTTCCGCAGTGGTGGCAACGCATTCTTTCTTCTGCTGCGTGAAACACCATTTTGGCGCTGCAATCTTCGCATTCCATCATCCACGCGCAAGAAGGGCAAGAAATCACCGGCGCAAAGCCCCTCCTATTTAAAAACACCAAACTTTGTTCTTTTTTCTTTAAGCGTTCTTCCAAAGCTTCCAATAAAGGCAAGGAAAAGCCGTTTTTTTTTGGAATTTTTTTTAGGTTCACCGCGGAAATTTGGGGCAACAAGGCTTGCGGATTGGCGCGCTCTTTTAAATCCACCCGCACATAGCGTTTTAACAATGCGTTGTTCCACGATTCAATAGAAGGTGTGGCAGAACCCAAAATGATGGGAATATTCAATTGCCTTGCGCGATACACCGCCAAGTCACGCGCGTGGTAACGAAAGCCTTCCTGTTGTTTAAAAGAAGGGTCGTGCTCTTCATCCACCACAATTAAGCCCAAATTGGGAAAAGGCGTAAAAATCGCCAAACGCGTCCCCAGAATAATTTGCGCTTCTCCCAAAACGGCAAAAAGCCATTCCCGTGCGCGCGCAGCTTCGGTTAAATCGCTGTGCAAAAGCGCGATTTTTGTATTAGGAAAACGCGCTTTTAAACGGCTTTCCAACTGCGGGGTTAAATTGATTTCCGGAACAAGCAATAAAACTTGCTTTTTGACTTCTAAAACCGCCTCTATCTTTTGAAAATACACTTCCGTTTTCCCAGAACCGGTGACGCCAAAAAGCAAAACGGGCGCGTTGTGAGCAGATTCAATAGCGGTTAAAGCTTCTTTTTGCGCGGGGTTAAGGTGAAGGGCTGAACCGCTATCTGCGGCAGGGGCTCCTTTTTTAGCGCGTGGCAAATGCGTGTTTTTTAAAAAATAAAGGGGAACACCGCCTAATAAGACTTCCCCCCAAGGCGTGTGGTAATAACGCGCGGCAAAACGGCAAAAATCAAGGTAATTTAAAGGAAAAGGCGGGATTTCTTTAAATAGGCGCAAAGGTTTTTTAAGTTGAGGATCGCCTTCATCTTCAAAAACTTCCACCGCCACACCCAATTTGGGAAGATTGCCCTTTCCAAAAGGAAGCACCATCAAGCGCCCCACATCATTGGGGGTGAAATCCTCCACCCGATAATCAAAAAAGCGCGCAAAAGGCAAGTTCAATGCCACGCGCACGCGCTTTTCCACGGTCAACCTGTTATTTTTTTGAAAACTGATGCACGCATTCCACCAAAGCGTGCACGTTTTCCGGGGGAGTCCACTGCGTGATGCCGTGCCCCAAATTGAAAATATGGCGCGCGCCTTGGGGCACTTGGCTTAAAAGGTTTTTCACTTCCCTTTCCACCACACCAAGAGGCGCGGACAACACCACGGGGTCTAAATTGCCTTGCAACGCCACTTTGTTTTGAACGCGGGCAAAGGCGCTTGGGAGTTCCACGCTCCAATCTAAGCCTAAACAAGATGCGCCACTTTCCGCCATTTTTTCTAACCACAGCCCCCCGCCCTTGGTGAAAATGATGGAGGGAACGCCAGACGGGCGTAAATGCTCCAAGATTTTTTGCATCCACGAAAGCGAATAATCCACGTAATTTTGTGCGGATAACACCCCGCCCCACGTGTCAAAAATCATCACGCAATCCACCCCTGCTTTGATTTGCGCTTCTAAGTAAAGGCAAACGGCTTGGGTGGTTTTGTCCAAAATGTGAAGAAGCAAATCCGGTCGGGCATAGAGCATTTTTTTGATTTCTTTAAAATCGCGGCTGCCTTTTCCTTCCACCATATAACACGCCAAAGTCCAAGGGCTGCCCGCAAAGCCAATCAAGGGCACGCGCTCATTTAAACTTTTTTTAATGGTGGAAACCGCTTCCATCACGTAATTTAAAGAGAGATTCGGGTCTGGCACGGGGAGATTCAAAATCTCCTTTTCATTTTGCAAAGGCTTTTGAAATTGCGGACCTTCGCCTTCGGTAAAAGTCAATCCCAAACCCATTGCATCCGGAATAGTTAAAATATCCGAAAACAAAATGGCGGCATCCAAGGGAAAACGCTCCAAGGGCTGCAAGGTGACTTCGCACGCCAACTCTGGCGTTTTGCATAAATTCAAAAAACTGCCCGCTTGGGCTCTGGTTTTTTTGTATTCCGGCAAATAGCGCCCCGCTTGACGCATCAACCAAACGGGCGTGTAATCCACGGCTTCATTTTTTAAAACGCGCAATAGGCAATCGTTTTTCAACATTCTTCGCTTTCTTTTTTGAAAAATTCATTTTAAAAAAAATTCATCCTCCGCGGTCAACGGGAATTTTTTTTTGAAAACTTAGTGCCTGCTGCCTTCCTTGACAAAAACACTTAAAAATTATTAAATCACACGTTTTTTTAAGCATAAAGGAATCCCGTTATGAAACGCACTTATCAGCCTTCCGTTGTGCGCCGCAAACGCACGCACGGTTTTTTGGTGCGCTCACGCACCAAAGGCGGCAGAGCCGTTTTGGCGGCGCGGCGCGCCAAAGGGCGCAAACGTTTATCGGTTTAAGTGGACGCTTCTTTTCCAAGCCAAAAACGTTTATTAAAAAACAGCGAATTTTCGGCGGTTTTTAAAGCACGGCGCGTGATTCGCGGAAAACGTTGCACTTTGCATTACCAAAAAATCACGCAAGATTTTCCCCGTTTGGGTTTGGTGGTTTCCAAAAAATCTTTAAAAAGAGCGGTGGAACGCAACCGTTTTAAGCGTATCGCGCGGGAAGCCTTCCGCCAAAACACCCTTCCTGCTTGGAATTTCGTCCTGCGTTTTACAGAAAAAAACGCCCGCTTAACCCCGTTTGCCAAACAGGATTTGCGGCTTGAAATAGAAGCGCTTTTCCAATTGTTGCGCCCGTAAAAATGAAAACGCTTTGCATTTTGTTGATTCGCGCCTACCAATTTTGTTTAAGCCCACTCTTGGGCAATTGTTGCCGTTTTCACCCCACTTGTTCAGCCTATGCCGTGGAAGCCTTAGAAAAATATGGCGTATGGCACGGCTTAAAATTGGCGTTGTTGCGCCTTTGCCGCTGCCACCCGTGGCACAAAGGCGGTTTTGACCCTTTACAATAAAACCACTATGGACACTCGTCGCCTCGTTCTGCTCTGCATTTTCTTTTTTTCTTCTTATTGGCTTTGGCAAAATTGGCTTCTTTATAAAAATCCAGATGCTTATTTGGCTGCCGCCCAAAGCACCTTCCCTTCTGCAAACGCCCCGCTTCCTTTGCCTTCCGCGAACGCCAATTTAAGCGTGCCGGAAGAGGTGAGCGCCCAAAACGAAAAAACAAACACGTTTACCGTGGAAAATGACCTTTACCGCGCCACCTTTTCTTCTGAGGGCGGCAGTTTGGTGGATTTTTATTTAAAACGCTACCGCGACCAAACGGACAAAACCAAAGATTTCCACTATTTCAACCCCCAACAGCATTACGCCGCTCAAAGCGGTTTGGTGGGCACTAATTTGCCTTCACACAAAACCTTGTTTAAACGTGTGGATGGCGAAGGCGACCTTATTTTTAAAGACGGGCAAAATCAAGCGCAAGTGATTTTGGAAGCGCCCACTCAAAGCGGCGTGCGCGTGCAAAAAATCCTCACCTTTACCCGGGATAGTTACCAAATTTTGAATACGTGGAAAATTGAAAACCAAAGCGCAGAAGAATTGAAAAATCTCAGCGCTTATTTTCAATTGTTAAGAGACAATTCCGGGGAAGAAAACACGATGTTTCTTTCTACCTTCACGGGCCCGGCAATTTTCACGGACAAAGACAAATACCAAAAAATCAATTTTGCGGATATTGCAGACAAAAGCGCCAAATATGCCCAAAACGCCGACAACGGCTGGGTCGCCTTGGTGCAACATTATTTTGTTGCCGCGTGGGTGCCGCAGGTCAACATTCCGCGCGAATTTTATATGCGGCAATTGGCGCAATCCAACATTTTCCGCGCAGGCGTGGTCTTGCCTTTGGCGAATGTTCCCGCCGGGCAAACCCTAAATTTAGAAGTGCCCCTTTACGTGGGACCCCAAGAGCAAGCGCGCCTATCCAAACTCCACCCGCAACTTCCCTTGGTGGTGGATTACGGCTGGTTGGCAATGATTGCCGCGCCCATTTTCTGGTTGTTGGAAGCCATCCATTCTTTGGTGGGCAATTGGGGCTGGTCTATTATTGTTTTAACCATTTTAATTAAAGCGGCGTTTTTCCCGCTTTCTGCGGCATCTTACAAATCTATGGCGAAAATGCGCGTGATTACGCCGCGTTTAACACAAATTCGCGAGCGCTATAAAGATGACCGCGCCGCAATGAACCGCGAAATGATGCAGCTTTACCAAACGGAAAAAATCAACCCCTTGGGCGGATGTTTGCCGATTTTGGTTCAAATTCCCGTTTTCCTTGCCCTTTATTGGGTGTTGCTGGGCGCGGTGGAAATGCGCGGCGCGCCGTGGTTGGGCTGGATCACCGATTTGGCGGCGCAAGACCCCTATTTTATTCTGCCCGTTTTGATGATTGCCTCAATGGTCGTTCAAATGCGCCTTAATCCGCCTCCCACCGACCCCGTGCAAGCCAAGGTGATGATGATTATGCCTTTTGCCTTTGGGATTATGTTTTTGTTTTTCCCCGCGGGCTTAGTGCTTTATTGGGTGGTCAACAACATTTTGTCCATCGCGCAACAATGGCACATCACGCGCCATTACGAACACTTAACACACCCGCCCAAAGCCGCCAACGATGCTTAAAAAAATTTTCCACGGTCAACCCTTTGTTTTTTAAAAAATTTGAAAGCTTGACCGTGGGGAAAATTCCCTTTCGTCATTCTGAGGGAGCGCAGCGACCGAAGAATCTCCTGTCACAAAACCGAGATTCTTCGCTGCGCTCAGAATGACATCTGGGGAGTGCGTTTAAAATGCGACTCGGTTTTGTGGCACCGTGGAGAAAATTCCCTTTCGTCATTCTGAGGGAGCGCAGCGACCGAAGAATCTCCTGACACAAAACCGAGATTCTTCGCTGCGCTCAGAATGGCGTTTTCTTTTACGTTTTCTTTTTCCTGTTACAAAACTGAGATTCTTCGCGCAGCGAGGAATGACATCTGTGAGGGGCGAAGAGATTCTTGCGGGTTTTGTCCGCAAAATGAAAGTGAAGGCATTACAATGCAATCTTTTTTTTAAAAAAACACCCAAGGAGGAAACAATGAACCGGGCATCCACTTTTTTAACTTTTTTGAGCACGCTTTGTTTGGCGTTTTTTTGAGCGCTTTCAAAGACGCGCCCGCCAACACGCCAGAAGACGTTGCGCTTCAATATACGCGCGCGCTCTATGAAGGCGATATAGACAAAATGGCGGGGCTCGTCTTAGGCATTGACTCCACAAAACCTGAGGATATTGCCGCCTTCAAAAGGGATCTATCCGCGGCGATGCCTGAGTTTTTAGCGGCTTTGCCTGCGATTGCCGAACAAACCAAGCAATTGGGAGGGCTCAAAACCGTGCGCCCAGACCCAGAAAAGAAAACCATCATGCACGATGAAAACAACGCCACGGTTTTTGTGGAAGCCACTTTTGCTGGCAACGAATCCCTTGAAGAAGTCCATGTGGCTGATGGAGTGAAGGTTTCTGGGGGGTCTTCGGGGAGCAGCGAGACCACTCTTAAAGGAGGAGTAAACTTAACCAAAGAAAACGGAAAATGGAGAGTGAAACTCTACTAAACGCCAAGGCTTTTTACACTTTTACCCCAAGCGCCTTTTCGGCGCTTTTTTCCACGGTCAGCGCGGCGTTTTTTTGAAAATTTTGAAAGCTTGACCGTGGAAAAAACTCCCTTTCGTCATTCTGAGCTCGCGCAAGCGAGCGAAGAATCTCGGTTTTTGTGGCAGGAGATTCTTCGCTGCGCTCAGAATGACATCAGGAGACCGAGATTTTTCACATTCGCAGAATGACACTTGGGGAGTGCGTTTAGAATGCGGTTTGGGCGGATGAAAAAGCCGCATTTTGGATTTTCTGCATTGCTCCATTGCCTTTTTCCGCCAAATCCAAAAGGCGGTTGAGTGTGGTGCGGTTAAAAGGAATCCCTTCCGCCGTGCCTTGAATTTCCACGATGTTTTCCCCCAACATCACCACGTTCATATCGGTTTCACTGGTGGAATCTTCCGCATAATCCAAATCCAAAACGGGGAAATTCTGCCACACCCCCACGGAAACCGCAGAAAGAGCCGATTCTTTTAAAGGATTTTCTTTGAAAACGCCGCTTTCCACCGCCCTTAAAACGGCGCATTTCAACGCCACAAACGCCCCGCAAATAGAAGCGCAACGCGTGCTGCCATCGGCTTCTAAGACATCACAATCCATCAAAAATTGGCAATTGGGCATTCGGGTTAAATCCACCGCAGAGCGCAAACTGCGCCCAATCAAGCGCTGAATTTCCTGCGTTCTTCCCGTTTGCGCACCTTTGACCGCCTCGCGCGCGGTGCGTTTTTGCGTGGCGCGCGGAAGCATTGCGTATTCCGCCGTCACCCAGCCTTGATTTTTCCCCAAAAGCCAAGGGGGCACAGCATTTTCCAAAGTGGCGGTGCACAACACCCGCGTTTTCCCCAAAGAAAATAAGACGGACGATTCCGCGCTGCCGGT
>QLIP01039784.1_pt1 | contig 19690 bp, 12 predicted proteins | sample 1769771 | NCBI WGS metagenome assembly QLIP01 (sample SAMN09428762, study PRJNA476227) | Gut metagenome, whole genome shotgun sequencing project. | isolation source: cecum | host: Rhizomys sinensis | place: China: Jinsha town of Minqing, Fujian Province | collected 2013-09-23
ATTAATGGGATAGGGAACGGATTAATTAAGATCATAACCGGACTTCGCCGTTGCGGCAAATCATACCTGCTATTCAATCTCTTTGCCGACTATCTGCTTTCGCAAGGGGTGGACAAAAACCATATTATCAAAATCAACCTTGAAGATCTGAGAAACGAGCCACTAAGAAACCCATTCAAACTACTGGAACATATCGACTCCATTATCAAGGACGGTTCAATGTATTATATCCTGCTGGACGAAGTGCAGCATGTAGCAAGATTTGAAGATGTCCTTAACAGCTACCTATCGGTCGATAATGTAGATATATACGTTACCGGAAGTAACTCTAAATTTCTATCGTCCGATATCATAACCGAGTTCAGAGGGCGCGGCGATCAGATTCATGTTTACCCATTATCGTTTGCCGAATATATAACCGCTGACGCCCGCGAAATCAGCACTGCCTGGAGAGATTATATCACCTATGGCGGTCTCCCACATGTGGCTCTCCTCAGTGACAACCATAAAAAAAGTATATATCTTGAAAATATCTTTCAAACCGTGTATAAAAAAGATATGGAAGAAAGATATAAGATTATAAAAGACCGGGAATTTGACGAGCTAATCCAAACCATGGCATCAACAATCGGGAGTCCATGCAATCCCAATAAGCTGTCCAACACCTTTAAAACCAACAACAATTCCACACTCTCAAGCGCTACCGTAGCCACCTATCTTGAATATCTGCAGGAAGCATACCTGATAGAAAAGGCTGAACGTTATGATGTTAAAGGGCGCAAGTACATTGGGTCCCTGTCAAAATATTATTTTACAGACATTGGGATTCGAAATGCCATTCTCAACTTCCGACAGCAGGAAGAAACCCATATCATGGAGAACATCATATATAACGAACTCCTGATACGTGGCTTCACAGTCGACGTTGGCACAGTTCCTCACCGCTACAAAGAGAATGACTCTTGGAAACGCACAGAGTTTGAAATAGACTTCGTAGCTCAAAAAGCTGATAACAAGATATATATTCAGTCGGCATTTGCAATTCCAGATTCCGACAAAATGGCTCAGGAATCATCATCTCTGCGACATGTAAAAGACTCTTTCCGAAAGATTATCATTGTCAAGGATAATATTAATCCCTGGATGAATGAAGACGGCATCCAGATTATAGGATTATTCGACTTTCTACTAAATCCGAACTCGATATAATTTAAAAGTCTCATTTCAAAAAAGTGGCAACATTGCCACTTTTTTGAAATGAGACTTTGTTTTTGGGGGTTCTTTTCGGTTTGTTTTTCGGTTTGTTTTTGTTTTGGTGGGTTTATTCACCCATGAGCTTGGCGAGTGTGTCGTAGAACTGGGGATGCTCTCCCATGGTGATATTGGCAATTTTACCATCGGGGGTGATGATAACCTTGGTCGGGAACCCTTTTACGATATACTCCTTGCAAATCCCTGTATCGACAGAAGCTACCGGGTTATAGAGATTCACCCAGGGGAGTTTATAACGTTCCAAACCCTTTTTCCATGCATCTTCGCTCTCGTTGCAGTCAATGCCGATTACCTCTAACTTACCTGCATATTTGGCATATGCCTCCTTTAGAGCGGGGAAACCCTTGATGCAATATCCGCACCATGTCCCCCAGAAATCAAGGATTACCCACTTGCCTCGGAAGTCGGAGAGCGAAACCTCCTTACCCTCCGGGTTTTTGAAAGTAAATCCGGGTGCATCAACATTACCCGACTGCAACTCCTTGCGCTGACGCTCCTCTGCCATCTGCGCCAGGATACCGTTTTTCTGTGCCACAAGTAGAGGATAGAGCGTCGACTTCTTCATATCGTCAGTGATAGTCTCAAACATCTCCAGGAATATATCGCTGCGCAGAGACTGCATGGCATAGAGCGATGCTGGAGCCTTGGGATTCTCCTTGATGTAGTTGCGGAAGAGGTCGGAATAGGACTGCGAGAGTGCCGCAAGCTTCTCTTTGTTCCCCTCGGGATCCTTATATAACTCCCCATACTGCTCCAAAACCTTGCTGCCGGCCTGGTCGAGCGAATAGATACCCTCCATAAGGGGAGTCCCCTTGATAGAATAGGCAAGCGGAGCTACAGATGTAACATTTATTGCCAACTTTTCACCGGGTTCTGTGTAGTAAAGCAACCCGGTTTTCTGATCAAGCATAATCAGGCAGCGCATGGCACCTTTCTTCTCGACAGGGATTGTAACCTTACCCTTTGCTACGCGGATTGAATCCACATTGGGTTGCGGACGCTTGTCGCGCGGCATGGCATAGTCTGCCACCGAAATCTTCTGCACTGCAATCTTCTTCCCGACCATATCCTTGGGAAGTGTTAGCGTTACCTGCGCCATGGCTGCGGAAGCCATGGCGAGGATTATGGTTAAAATACTGACTCTCTTCATTTTTTGTTATCTTTAATGTTATTTGATTTAGATTTAAGGTTATGAAGTTGTTTAAAGGTTTGTCGGTGCCTCACCGGCTATCTTCGACCAACCCGGATTCTGGTAGACTACCGTGCGCTCTACAGTTTTATCGGGAGATGCATCGATAAAAGCCTTGCACCCGATTGGGTAGAGATAGTGGGCGCGAGTCCAGCGCAGACCATTCCACACCAGGTTGTTAAGACGACTTATCTGATAGGGGCGCACATAGTCGCTTTCGGAGGCTGCCGACATTGTACCCCTCCCGTCGTCGGGGCTGACAAGTGCCGGGAGGAAGTTTCCATTCTGCCCCTTGATGCCAAGAGGGCTCTGCGAATCGGCATATACTGTCCCCCAATACTTGATACCCTCAATCTGATATGGTGTATCTATCATCTGGTCGCAAGCGCACCAGCGACGCAGGTCGAGTTCGCGCAGAGCCTCGCCGCAAAGTTCATTGCGACGCTCACGGCGCACGTTATAGAGGAGTGGGTCCACCAGTTTGCCGCGGGTATAAGCACCCCAGTCATACTTACCCTCCTGGCTCATCACGGTGGCATTAACGGTTTTCATAACGTCGGTGTCAACCTTGGCACGGGCGCGGAGAGCCTGCCAGTATGACGTGGCAGTCGGATCGAGCTGACCGTCACGCTCCAACTTGGCTTCCATATAGTTAAGAAGGGCCTCGGAAGCACGGAAAATAATAGAACCCGTTACTGACTGGTTACCTCCGGTACATTCATTAAAGTTATAACCCTGCCCCTTCTTGATGGCATAACCGGTTACGCACTTGGTTTCGCTCTGACCGTAGAGCAGCCACCCCATGCTGTATTTAAGCGGTGTGCGACCGTCGGTGCCATAGGTGCGGATTGAGTTGTCACCCTTGGTAAAGATGCGGATACGCGAGTCGCGGTTCTGCAGAGTGGCGTCGACACCCTGATTCTCCCAAGCCGGATCATAACCCGACCCCTGTGCGTAGATAGGGAGGCCGTTGCTCATAAGGTATGAGCAGACCATGCCGCGAGTCCACCCTGTCCCACCCGCATCCTGCTGGAAGGGGGATTGGATATTGGTTTTCTGACCCAACTGCAGGTTGTAGCGCTTAAACAACAGCACTTCGCTGTAATTCGAGGGGTTCTCAACGCAGAACATGCAATAGTACGGATTTTCCACCTTAAAACCTTCCGACATACCCTCGGCTGTGGCTGTATTGGGGACGAGGTTTCCGACAAACTTATCTGCCACAAGCTTGGCAGATGTCATTGCCTCGGTCAGGAAATATTTGATTTCACTATCGATATTGAAACCTGCAATAAGCGCCTGGTCGCCGGGCCACCCGGGACCACCGGGCACCAGTGCCGTACCCTTGTGGTTCTTGAGCCATGTACCCTCAAACAGAGCCACACGCGAACGGAACAGGTTGGCACAATCCTTGTTGACTCCATTCTTCCCCTTGGACGATGTTTCGGGCAGATATTCCGCTGCTTTTGAAAGGTCGTCGAGAATATAGCGGGCCACCAGGTGACGGGGCTGCCGCAAAGAGGCTTCCAGCAGCACATCCTCCTTGTCGGGGAGCACGCCATCCACAATGGGATAATCGCCAACGAGACTATAGCGTTGCCAGTAGGCAAGTGCACGGAAGAAATGAGCCTCACCCATGGCCTGGTCTATCTCGCTCTGTGCGCCGCTGATTTTGTGTGCATCATAGTTCTTCTGTGCATACTTGAAGAAGAAGTTGATTTCGCGGATGGTGGCAAAATCCCAGTTGTTGAGACCCGCAGTGGTGCGCCACTCTCCGGGGGTGTAAAGGAACGATGCTGTCGCACTGACCTGATTGTCGGTGCCGTTGTCGGCCGAGAATGTACCCAGTCCGGTGCCGAAGCTGGAGTGAGTTATAAAATTTCCGTAGAACGGAAGTGTGTATGACGACAGATTTTCGGCAGTATTAAAGAAATTCTCGGGCACTATCTGGTCCTCGGGAATCATGTCGAGATAATCGTTGCAGGCAGTGAGCGATGATGCGACCAACAACGCCGCCGCCATTGATAAGCCCTTTATATATGTTTTCATTGTTTTCGTGGTGTTAGAAAGTTACGTTAAGACCGAATGACATCACGCGCGACAAGGGGTAGGTCTTGCCAAACCCGTTGGATCCGTAGGCATCGATAAGCTCGGGGTCCCCTGTCTTGGTGAATTTGGTAATGGTAAACAGGTTCTCTCCCGACACAAACACGCGCACCTTGTCCATGGCAACCTTGCGAGTAAGTCGCTGCGGAATTGTGTATCCGATGGTGAGGTTCTTGAGACGGCAATAGCTTGCATCCTGAATATAACGGGTCTGGTTGCGGGTGTTGCGGCTGCCTCCCCAGTTTGCTGCCGGATAGTAGGCATCCAGATTCGGCCCGAGAGGGTCCTTTGTGTCGGCGGGCCGGAAATAGTCAAGATGCTCCTCAAGGCATGTAGCCTGATATTTAAACTGACCGACACCACCCCAGAACGGAGCTCCATAGGCAAGGTAGTCGCGCTTCATCACACCCTGAAAGAATGCTCGCAGATCAAAACCCTTCCAGCTTGCGTCCAGATTAAGTCCGAAGCAATAGCGGGGTGTGGTGTTCCCGATTATCGAGAAGTCGCCCGGGTCTTCGAGTGTGTACTTGCCGGTGCTGATTACACCGTCACCGTTGATGTCGGCATACATTATATCGCCTGCCTTCCATCCGGTGCCGAGACGGTTCTGACCGGTGCGCGGTGTGGCGGGGGCATGACCATACTTCAACTCATAGTTACGATCCAGCTGGTCGAGATGGGCATTCATCTCCTCGTCGGTTTTGGCAATACCGATGGTGGTATAACCCCAGATATTGTTGGGCTGTGCACCCTTGTAATACTGAAATATGTTGTTGGCGGGGTTGGGATAGAAATCCACCGTCTCAACATGGTCATAAAGGTTGAATCCGATGCCGTAGGCAAAGTCACCGATAAGGTCGCGCCATGAAATCTGCAGCTCCCAACCCTTGGAAGTCATCGAGAGGTTGTTTACATCCGGAACGTTGGCACCGAGTACATCGGGGAGCGTTTCGCCGGGGCCCACCATGTCTATTGTCTTGCGGATATAGTAGTCGGCAGAACCGGTAAGGCGATTGTTGAACAACCCCCAGTCAAAACCTACGTTATAGGTCTCGTTCTTCTCCCAGGTCAGTGTGCTCGACACCAGAGCAGGCATGGTCGATGTGGTCCACTTGCGGTCGTTCCAGATCCAACTCGAAGACGCCGGATTGTAACCCATATTTGCGTAGGTCGGATACCAGCTCATGGTGTTCTGGTTACCAAGCTTACCCCACGATGCTCTAAGCTTAAGGAGGTTGCAGACATCTGTCATCGGCTCCCAGAAGTTTTCTTTGGCTATGTTCCAACCCAAAGAGAACGAGGGGCTCCAGTTCCAGCGTGTATCGGCACGGAATCGCGACGAACCGTCGTAGCGGAGGTTAACCTCTGCAAGATAGCGCCCCTTAAAGTCATAGTTCACACGTCCGAACCACCCTGCAGTGGCCCACGACTGTGTGCCACCACCCACATTCTTGTCGTTGCCGTCGGTCTTGGACAGAAACGGGAGGTTGTTGACAATCCCGGTGTTGCTGGCATTTATAGCTTCATAACGGTAACGTTCGCTCTGAAAGCCTGCCATCACCTTAAAGTTGTTGTTCTCGTCGAGGCTGAATGTGTAATCGCCAAAGATGTTGGGATTGAAATAGTTTGAACGACGGTTATAGCCTGCCACGTATGTACCGGGGTTCATTCCCAGCGGGTTTTCCTCATAGGGATTTCCGTCGCAGTCCCAACCATAACCCTGAAGCTGATACTGGTGTGTATTGTCGTGCGAATTGCGGTAGTTGAATTCGGCACGGATGTTCATCCCCTGTATAGGGGTGCAGACAAAGGTAAACTGCTGATCGGTCTGATCATTCTGAGTCTTGTAGCGACCTCCGTTCTCGAGTACATCGATATATGAATACACAAGTGGATGACCGTTGGGGTCGTAGGCCGGGATAATGGGCCAATACTGGATTAGATTGTAATAGAACATATTGAAGCCAGTGGTAAGCATTGACGGTGAGTCATACTGCTGGCGTGTCCATCGGTTGTTATAGATGAAACGAAGATATTTGTTGAGTTTTACATTTACCTTGGCATTAAAGCTGTAGCGCTGTGCGTTGTCGTTACCATACCGGAGATTGCCGGCACGGTCCAGAAGGTTACCCGACAGGTAGTAGTCGTAAGCTTCGCTACCCCCGGTGATGCTCAGATTGTGCTCCTGCGAAAAGGCAGTCTTGCCAAAGTGCTCGTTGAGCCAGTTGGTGTTCCCAATAGGGAGTAGCGGAGTGTTGTACTGAAGCTCCCACTGGTTGCTGGCAGGGTTGCGAAACATGGTCACCATCGACGGGTCGGTCTGCGCCTTTTTGATCTGTGCAAGTTTTTCGTCGCTAAACCACACACCGCTGCCGGCATTGATTGAACACTGGTTCATATAATTGGCCCATGTGTACGAATCGACCATCTTGGGCATATTCACCGCCTTGCTCCAGCGAAACGAGTCGGAATAATTGACTTTTGCCTTCTGCTGGCGTCCACTCTTGGTGGTTACAAGGATTACACCCCCTGCGGCTCGTGAACCGTAAATTGACGATGCCGAGGCATCCTTAAGAACAGAGATATTCTCTACATCGGCAGGATTCAATGCACTCAGGTCACCCTCCATACCGTCGATGAGTACCAACGGGTCAACACTGCTGCCGGTACCGATGGTTCCGACTCCGCGGATGTTCATGCTGCGGGTGGAGTTTAGCTGACCGCCATTGTCGGCTCCCGACACTTCGAGACCGGGGACCATACCCTGCAATGCCTCTACGACACTGTTGATGGGGCGGGCTGCAAGTTCCTTTCCCGACACCGATGATACGGCTCCGGTCAGGTTACCCTTCTTCTGAGTACCGAAACCCACTACCACCGTCTCATTTAGCACGTTATAGGTAGGCTCCATTGCTACATCAAGGTTTCGGCCGTTCCATGCTACCTCCTTGGGTTCGTAGCCAACATAGCTGAGAAGAACGCTCGCACCTTTCTCGACATCCGGAATCGAAAATCCACCCTCGGCGTCAGTAATAGTGGCGGCATGCGTACCGGCAATGCGCACCGTAACCCCCGAGAGTGGCTCCCCCAGTTCGTCGTGAACATTGCCGGTAAGTATGCTTGCGGAGCCAGCCACCCCTTTCTTGCGCACCACATGGATAAACTTGCCGTTAACTACGCTGGTGAGCGGATGCCCGGCAATAAGCTTCTTTACTGCCGCGGGTGCTGGCATGTTGTTGATGTTGACAGTTACACGAATAGGATTCAGCACTTCGTAGCTGAACACAATCTTGTAATCTGACTGACGCTCCACTTTCTTGAGCGCATCGGTGAGTTTTTCGTTGACACATTTCAACGTCACATTCTTTTCTCTCCCCTGCGCATTGGCAGTCGAAGCAAATGGAAGTGCAAGCAGAATACAGACCAGCAGCATCCAGCCGCGGTGTCTGAATCGGTTTGTTAGTGCTTGGTTCATTGGTCTCATCATGGTTGGTTAGAGGTTTTGTAGTGTATTTATGGCGCCGTTTTAAAGACGTTGCATATACTAATACACCATCTCCCGAAATCGGGTACCACTTTTTTGAAAAAAAAATTAATTTTTCCTCAAAAAATTATTTCATACCTCAAATATAGCTAATTTTTGCAAAACAATCTAACACAAAGTTCGCAAGCAAATCTTGAGTACTCTAATATTTACCAACCATCCAAACTCAAACACAGTATCTTCACAGAGTCGGACAGAGAGAGTGTGTTGCAGAATTTGCTCAGTATGGCGTGTCATCATAGCGTGCTATACTGAGCAAGTTCTGCAACACCCTCTTGCACGCTATGATAGCATGCTATACTGAGCAAGTTCTGCAACACCCTCTTGCACGCTATGATAGCATACTATACTGAGCAAGTTCTGCAACACCCTCAGAGCGTTTCTGAAAGAAACTTAAATGGTTAGCCGGTGGTTGAGGGGGCGCAGCCGCCGACACCACCGGTTGGGTCGATATGCGTCCGATATTCTGAAAAGAATAGATATTTTTCTGCCATGTTTCCGTGATATCTTCGCGATGTTTCTGCGATGTTTCCACGATGTTTCTGCGATATTTCCACGATATCTCCGCGATGTCTCTGCAATTTTTTCGTGGCGTCTCTATTCTTTCAGAATAACGGATATACCCTGACCAAAACCGTGGGTGTCGAACGCTCAGCGTTCTCAACCCACGGCTACCCATCCCCGTTTCTTTCAGAAACTCTGTGCCAGCAATCGTAAGATACCAGACGCGATTGCAAATTGACTAAAACATAAATAATTGACTTATATTTTGGAAAATTAGCTTATTTTATTTAACTTTGTTTTTCAACTATGTCAAATTTCGCCGACAACAATAACATGGGTCTCACTACCGAGGAGTTCAACGGAATATTCAAGCAATATTATTCCGACCTGTTCTATTATGCCTATGGATTTATCGACAACCAGGAGACCTGCCGTGATCTGGTATCGGATGTTTTCGGCAATGCATGGGAAACTCGACATAAGCTTAAAATCGACACAATCAAGAACTACCTCTATACCTCGGTTCGCAACGGATGCATACGCTATCTGCGCCATGAACAGGCGGCACAAAACTATATCGAACATATCATCATCGCTGCCCAAGCCGATGATAATATTCAACCCGAAGAATATGAAGCTCGCATAACGCACATGAACAGCGTTATCGATGAACTACCCGAAAAAACCCGCTTCGTACTCGAACAGTGCTACTATCAGAATAAAAAATATACCGAAGTCGCCGAAGAACTTGAGATATCTACAAACGGTGTCAAAAAGCATATCATGAAGGGACTTTCGACCCTGCGACTACGACTAAAAGAAAAATTTCTTCCGGATAGTGGTACCCGAAATGACTCGATTGCGTATAAATCTATATGACCTAATCCAAATATGACTGAAAACATAAATGACATAGAAGATATTCAGCTCATTTTAGATTATAAAAGAGTTGAAGCAATGCGCCGACATACCGCACCCGATGTTGACCAGGAACTTAACCGTTTCTGGCAGAAATACGGTGCGGGGGACTCTGTTACGTCGCAAAACCAAGCTACTGATACCGACCAATACGAACTGCAGCGGACGACTGCAAAAAATAACCTGAAGTGGAAAAAATGGCTAATTGCCGCCTCGGCAGCCGCTGTTATCCTCATCGGGGTTTCATTTACCATATTCTTCTCGGGCAATGACACCGATCGACTACAAATATACACCGCTTCGGCATCGGCAAAATCATCAATGCTCGAAATTGACGGCAAAGATGCTATAATGATAACCGGTGACCGCCCCGACAAGACTCTATATGCACAGGGTATCGTGGCGACCAGACACGGTATCGACATGCGAAAGTCAACCGCCGGACACGGCGCCAAGCATCAGCTCTCGCTAACCACCCCCTGTGGGCAGGATTATACCGTAACACTTGCCGACGGCACGGTAGTGGTCCTAAACGCTGGCAGCCAAATATCATTCCCCGACGAGTTTGGCAAAGGGGAGCGAGTGGTCTACCTTAAGGGTGAAGCGATGTTTGACGTGGCTCACGACCCCAAACATCCGTTTATCGTAAAAACTGATTTCTTTGAAACCAAGGTACTTGGCACCAAGTTCAACCTCCGCTCATATAGCAAAGAGGATTCGCACGTCACACTTCTCGAAGGGAAGGTGACCGTGTCCAAGTCGCAATCGCCCGAAGTCACCCTCGAGCCCAGCGAACAGGCATCGCTCACCCAAACCGGGGAAATCAAGAAGCAGAAAGTGGATACCTACCCCTATCTGGAGTGGCAGAACGGGTATTTCTATTTCGACAACGCATCGCTGGTCGAGATTATGAAAGAGTTGGGACGCTGGTATAACGTGGATGTAGTGTTTAAGAACGAGAAGCTACTTGACTACCGCATTCACTTCGCCGCCAGCCGCGAAGAGTCGCTGATGGAAGCGATTCGCAACCTCAACACCCTCGACTCGTTCAACGTATCGCTCGACGGCCGCCGCCTCACAATCCAGTAAACTCCCCAAGAAAAATGTCATAGACCTCGATTATACACTGAACATTAGCTACTTATGCAAGACATGGATAATATGAGAGTTCAATAGCTTTTTCTGGAGGGGGAGAAGGGTGTGTTTGTAGAACCAGTAGCGGGGATAGCGAGGCAACTCACGGCGGACAAACTGCTCAAAGTCGGGTGTGACTGCAGCACACTCATCCATCGAGTCCTGTAAGCCTCCGCGCCTTATTGTCCTCAATATTTTATAAGCGAGCGATTGGCGGATATATGCCGGGGTGTCAGAGTATAAGTTGATATTCTGGTAAAGCATCTGGCACATCTCGAGCGAGGCGCGGTTGCTACCCGTGCCGGCAATGATGGTGCTACCCCCATGTTTGCGAAATTTGGAAAGATTCTCCTGCACCACCGCAACATCCCCTTGCACGGCAATCTGAATCCAGAAATCCCAGTCACCGTTATACCGCATTTTGAGGTATCGCTTGTCTGAAATTCTCTCCCATGCCGACCGACGGAACAGAGCCATCGACGCATTATAGCAACGGTTCCCACCGAGCATCTTGTGCTGTATGAAATCCTTGCCTCGGTATACTCTTACCTCCCTGTCTGCCGGCGAGTCATCATACTCACACTGACCGCTATCTACCCCCGAGGCATCTATGATTCGCGACATCCCAATGGTGAGTACTACACCGGGGTTATGCTCCATCACCGCCACTTCCCGCTCAAGCAGATGTGGCTCCGCAAGGTCGTCAGCCTCCGCTATCCATACATATCTGCCTCGAGCCAGAGCCAACCCTTTCTCCCACTGCACAAAAGGGGAGCCTGAGTTATGGTCATTGACTACTATCCGCGACACATGCGGATTGTTACAATAACGCTCCATTACCTCCACCGAATTGTCGGTAGAACAATCGTCGAGCAGTATCACTTCAAAATCCTGAAACGTCTGGTTTAGTATGGATTCCATCCGTTCTGGCAGATAGCGGGCATAATTATAATTAGGGACTATTACGGAAACAAGCGGAGATGGTGCGCTCATACGGTTTGATTTCTAATTTAATTTTTCCTTAAGATATTGGTCCACTCCGGCACGCGCAATCACAATCCCGGTACGCGCATTGGCCTTGGCGATGGCATGGTTGCGGTTGCTATGCTCTTTTGATGCCTCGCGATGCCACAGATGGTACCCGATGGCCGTAAATTTAAGGTATCTCTTCCCGAGCCCGTAATTTCTGAAACGGAATGCAAGGTCAAGGTCCTCACCTCCCCACCCTTCAAAATTCTCGTCATATCCGTTTACGGCTATGAAGTCCTCTCTAAAGAAAGACATATTGCAACCCAGCACATTGTCCCGCCCCTTGCGATAACGGGGTGCCAGATAAAGGGACAGCGGTGAAAAACGGAGTGTATTGGCACGCTTGGACTCTATTTCAGTCGAAAACACCGTTACAGGCTCCAAGGCACGACGTTCGCAAAGGCGCTCGGAAAACTTACGGTTCAACTGCACACGTCCCCCCTTAAGGAAGTGACCTTTACGGGCATGCTTGAGGTGGTCGGCAATAAAATCCTTTTGCAGAAATATATCGCCATCTATCTGGATTATATATTCCCCTTTTGCCACAGCCACACATTTATTGCGAATCTGCGCCAGCCGGAACCCTTCGTCCTCCTGCCATATATATTTCAGCGGAACCGGGAATATCTTCTGATACCTCTCCACAAGCTCGCGAGTCTCAGGACGCGAACCATCATCGCCCACTATAACCTCGTCGGGGAGTGTGCGCAACCGCATCACACTCTTAAGTGAAACCTCAAGAGCATCCGGGCGGTTATATGTCGATATTATAAGCGATGACGTCATATCTTATTAATGATTTGATAGTAAGAGAGTTTCAACCTAACATTAGTAATTAACAATATTTACACCGCGGAGGCTACTTAACCATATATTTTAGCAGATGCCCCACATGCTTTGGGGTGAGAGGATATTTCATAAACCGCTTTTTAACCTCCGCATCCCGGACCCCGTTTTCACGCATTGCTTTCATAAACCGGAAGCAGGCTCGCTCTTCCAACCCATCTACCTCCGAAGGTGTCAGCACAAGATCCGACGAAAGACGTGGCAACATCCTCCCCCATTTACTTTTATATATACCCAACGTAGCTTCAACCCATTTACGGTCGAATTTACCCCGGCTATTATGGAATGTCTCTATATTGCAGCAGACATAGTTGGTATGGTCAGCACCTATACCTAACGAAAAGTCAATGTCATAGCAATGGAACCCCTGTAAGGCATCCTCGTCAAACGGAGCCTTCTCCCACGCATCGCGCCGGCAAAACATGGCATATCCATCGACTGCGACAACCTCACGAAACGGTGACTCGGGATTGGTATTAATATCTATCCTGTCGCCGCACTCCACATAGCTGGCAACACAAAACTGTGGCACCATATTCCAGCATCCGGGCACGTTGAGCAGTCCGCGGGTGCCGGCAAATCCGATGACTCCACAGTCGGGTTCGGCAAGTTTACAGATTATCTCCTCCCCCCATCCATCGGTTATAAATCCTGCATCCTCGTGCATGAACAGCAGATAGGGGTATTGTGCTTGCGCAGCACCATGATTGTATGCAGCTGCAATCGACAATCCCGCCTCGGCATTGTCTATGGCAATAAACTCAAAAGGGGTATCGGCACCAATTGTGGCACGAATATTCTCAACGAGTTTATTTCTAAGTTCCCGGTTGACGGAACATGTAACTACTGAAATCATCTGGGTCTTAATCAATTGTTGATGCCACAGGGGGTGGCTGTCAACCTCTTTTCGCGGGCTTCGCGATAAAGCCGCTTATTATTTTCCGAACTCCAGTCCAGCCGGTCGTGACAGCGGTGCAGCATCAATGCATAGTGCGATGCCTTGAGGGCTTTCATCCCGTTGTTGCGACAGCGCAGCTCAATGTCACAGTCCTCTCCGGTCCCGGGGTCCACATATCGCTCATCAAAACCGTTCACCGCCAAGAGTTCATCCTTGTAAATACCGAAATTGGCACCTAATATCCCCTGTTTTTTTACTCCCAACGGGAGTCCGAGCAGGAATGGATAGCGCACGGTACGCTTAAGCTGAGACACCTTTCTATCCCCCTTCAGCATCTCGCGACGAGCACGATTAAAAAAATCGAACTCGAGCATTTCCCAGCTCTCGATAAGAGCCGACACATTGGGGCTGGTTTCTACACGGCGGCCACCCATCAGCACACCGCGACGCGCCAGACGTCGGTGGTCCTCCACAAACCGCGGATGCGGTATGCAGTCTCCATCGATAAACACCAGATACTCCCCGGCAGACATCCTGACGGCGCTGTTGAGAGCCTGGTTTTTACGCCACCCTTTATCTTCATGCCAACTGTGACGAACTTTCAATTCGGGATGAATCGAGATATAGTCTGCAATTGCAGCCACAGTCTCCTCATTGGAGCCGTCGTCGGCAATCACCACCTCAAAGTTGGTGTCGCTCTGCATGGCCAGTGCATCGAGGATTAGCCGCAACCAATTGAAATGGTTGTAAACAGAGACGATTACTGTTATCTTACCTGTCATCATTTTTTCGTTAAGGAGAGATACTTATCTATTACAAGCAGCGATATCAGATACTCCCGGCGACGGTCGTAAAACTGCTGCGCCCACTTTTTTGATTCCTGCGAAATTCGCTCAGCCTCTTCCGGATGCTCGGTATAATACTGTATCTTTTTCCCTACATCCGAAAAGTCGGGAGCTATCTCTATATAATGTACCCCGGGCTGAAGTTGCGAATGCATCAGCCACCCTTCTACTCTGGGTCGGGGCATTACCGGCACACAATTGCTGGCCATAATCCATTGCAGCGCCGAACTCATGTCATACCCCTCGAGTGCAAGTATAAACTGATATTCAAAGTGTTCTGCCACCGATATAAACGGTGTGCTCCACTTGGAGGGGTGACTGCGGTTGGTGTCTCCGAGATCAAAGAGCGGATGGTCGGCCCACTGCTCAAAGAAGCGGATTCTATCCGGCTTGTCATAAATATCACCTCTGAACAGCAGTTGCGGTTTCTTGTTGCGGAACGGCACACTGTCCTTGGGGCGCATAAAATGGCGAGCTGAGTCCAGATTGAGCACCACGGCATTTTCTGGTGCCGAGTCATCGAGCCTGCGAGCCTTGATCAGTGTCGGAGACGGTGGATTCTTGCGGACATCACCATCCTTAAACGACAATCTTGTCTTACTCGGCCAGCAGCGCAACCAGCGCCAGGCATCTATTGCATAACGGCTGTGAAAATAGTATGGGGTAACAAGCCCGACAGTGGCACGATATTCTCCCGGAATTTCAAAAGGCTCGGTCAACTGGCAGTACACATCGCGTCGCCAACGCAGATAGTCGGCATCGGGTCGTTTCTCCCACCCCTTTAAAAGCCACTTTCTATACAGTGCCAGCACTCTGTGCGGTATCAACCGGAACAGATACCCCTTCAGATAATAAACCGATGCCAACTGCTTACCGGCGCGATAATATTTGTTCCACAGGTTCATTTCGTCCGCATTATCTGGTTATAACTCTCCATCTCCTCGTGGCTCCATTTGCTTTCGAGCGGACGGATAATATCAATGTCCCGATACTCGGGAAACGACGTGCGGAACGTAAGGCGCGAATAGTGATGATGGTACACCCCGGGCACCACCGACATCGGCTTTATATCCCCATACTCTTCTGCGCGACGCAGAGTGCGGTAAAACAGGTCAAAATCGGCTCCCTGCATTGTCGGGTCCCAGATTTTGAATATCTCGAGTGCACGGCGACTCCATATCACGGCACTCCCCGCAAATCCGGGGACCGGGACACCCTGATGACTCTCTTTGTGCTTACGGGCAAATTCGTTGAAATTGCCGTATGTTAGTCGCGCCATTAACCTGAGCACCCACGGTTTGGCGCCGAAAAGCTTCATCAGCGGATACTTGACACGCTTATAGCGTCGGTTTAGTCGTTTCGACTCCTGGCGATTGCCGGTATTGTCGTTTGAGGCAAGAGTAAGCACCTCATACCCATCCTTGCCAAGGACCTCCATTATATCGCGGTCCCAGCCATAAGGTAAAAGAATGTCGTTATTGAGAAAAGCAAGGGTATCACCCTGTGCCTCCTCGATACCTCGGTTTTGGCAATAGGGGTAGGAATAGTTACCGTCGTTGCGTATTACCTTGACATTTGGTCCGGCGTTTTCAAAAAATTCTGCAGATCCGTCGTTAGAGCCATTATCTATAACAATAAGTTCCCAGTCAGACAACGTCGAGTTACGAACCGAGTCCAGAAAGACCCGGTTCATTCCCAACTGATTATATATTGCAGTAATAATGCTTACCATCGTTATCTTCTTCGCAAAAAATTTCCAGCCAGCTACCTGCTGCCTACCACCAACTACCTTATGATTAGCCGACTTGGGCGCCGGGGGCTACCGGACCGGTGGGACCGACTACGACAAGGTTTCCGTCGGAGTTCACGGCCGAGAGAATCATACCCTGCGACTCGTGACCCATCATCTTGCGGGGTTCGAAATTAGCGATGAAGCAAATTTCCTTACCTACCAGCACTGAGGGGTCGGGATAACTCTGCGCTATACCGCTGAGGATGGTGCGCTGACCCATCCCGTCTTCGATGCGGAACTGCAGGAGCTTTTTAGACTTCTTAACCGGTCCGCATTCAAGCACCTTGCCCACACGAATGTCGACCTTGTCAAAATCCTCATAGCTGCATGTCGGCTTTACCGCCTCGGGTTTCCAGGCAAGTGCCTCGTTTGCTTTCTTGGTGTCAAGAAGCTTCTGAATCTGAGCCTCGATGGGTGCATCTTCAATCTTTTCAAACAGGAGAGTGGGAGTCTCGATGGCTGCCCCATCGGATAGGAGATTGAAGTCACCAACCATACTCCAGTTGATTTCCGAGATATGAAGCATTTCGCAGAGAGCCTTGCTCATGAAGGGTGTAAAGGGCTCAAACGCCACTGCCAGGTTGGCACAAAGCTGCAGCGAGAGGTTCAGGATGGTCTTGACACGCTCGGGGTCGGTCTTCCAAAGCTTCCACGGCTCGGTATCGGCCAGATACTTGTTGCCGGCACGGGCAATGTTCATACCCTCCTTGAGAGCCTCGCGGAACTTGAAGTTGTCAAGATTGTCGCTCATACGCTTCACAGTCTCCTGAACCTCGGCAATGAGTTCCTCGTCAATGGGGAGCAGAGCACCGCGTTCGGGCACCTTACCTTCAAAATATTTGTGGTCCAGAACCATGGCACGGTTCACGAAGTTACCGAGGATAGCCACGAGTTCTGAGTTATTGCGTGCCTGGAAATCCTTCCAGGTAAAGTTGTTGTCCTTCGATTCGGGGGCGTTGGCGGTAAGCACATAACGGAGCACATCCTGCTTGCCGGGGAAGTCCACCAGATACTCATGAAGCCATACGGCCCAGTTGCGCGAGGTGGAAATCTTGTCGTCCTCAAGGTTCAGGAACTCATTGGCGGGGACATTGTCCGGCAGGTTATAGCTGCCGTCGGCCATCAACATAGAGGGGAACACGATGCAGTGGAACACGATGTTATCCTTCCCGATAAAGTGGAGCATGCGTGTCTCGGGGTCCTTCCACCACTTGGTGTAATCATCACCCACCAGGTCAATGGTATTGGAGATATAACCGATAGGGGCATCAAACCAGACATAGAGCACCTTGCCGTCGGCTCCTTCCACCGGCACGGGGATACCCCAGTCAAGGTCACGGCTCACAGCACGGGGCTGGAGACCCATCTCAAGCCATGATTTGCACTGCCCGTAAACATTGGGCTTCCATTCCTTATGCTCCTCAAGAATCCACTTTTCGAGCTTCTCCTGCCACTTGTCGAGCGGAAGATACCAGTGAGAGGTTTCCTTCAGCACCGGTGTGTTGCCGGTAATGGCCGACTTCGGGTCGATAAGGTCGGTAGCATTGAGCGATGTTCCACAGGCTTCGCACTGGTCGCCATATGCATTAGGGTTGCCGCAGTGGGGGCAGGTACCGGTAACATAGCGGTCGGCGAGGAACTGCCCTGCCTCAGCGTCATAAAGCTGCTGTGAAGTCTTCTCCACAAACTCCCCTTTCTCATAGAGGCGGCGGAAAAAGTCCGACGCGGTCTTCTTGTGCGTGTCGCTGGTGGTGCGGCCATATACATCAAACGAAATGCCAAGTCCTTCAAAAGAATCCTTGATGATGTTATGGTAGCGGTCCACAATATCCTGGGGTGTAACACCCTCCTTCTTGGCCTTGATGGTGATGGGCACACCGTGCTCATCGCTGCCACCTATCATAAGCACATCCTCACCTTTAAGGCGAAGATAACGGGCATAGATATCTGCAGGGACATAAACTCCGGCGAGATGGCCGATATGCACCGGTCCGTTGGCATACGGCAAAGCGGTGGTGATAAGGGTTCTTTTAAATTCTTTCATTTCCTGATTATATAGCTTTTAATTTCTTTATTCACTCTTAAGGATGCTCTAAAACACCCCTATTTAGTCATAATTACAAAATTACAAAAAAAATCCCTATTACTCAACTTTTTCCGCAACCGGCACCGCGTATGCCCCTAACGTGGGTGCACCGCCGGCAGTGCGGCTGGCTCCATCCATGTCGGTTTGCGTATAGGGATTGAGAAAACTCGCATCCCCTTTCCCTATGACAGGGCTCCCTTCGCGTACTCTGTAATTAAAAATATACTTGGAGCGGTCGGTTAGGAAATCGGGGTTGCAGTCCCACAGACAGTTGATAAAATTCCCGTCGTTCTCACCCTTGGATTTAAACGAGACGTTGCGAAAAAGCACTTGCGACCCCTTCAAATCCCCCGGGGCGATATCCTTGCTGAGTCCATAGATTATGGAGTTTTCAAAACGGGCGCGCATCAGCGGCATCGAACTCTGTTTCAAGTCCTCGGGGAGCAGATGCGACAACACTACTATAGGCTGCGAGATGGCTGAGAAAAGATAATAGTTTGCAAACGTGCACTGCACAAATTCATGCACTCCACCCTCAAGGGAAACTACCGCATTTGCGGCGTCCGAGAAGCAGACTCCATAGGCATCCACCCGGGAATGACGCGAACTCAGCACACTCCCCTGCGAATTATGAAGCCATGAGTTGACTATCAGCAGTTTCTGCCTGTCGGTCACACCACATGAGTCCACCTCCACGCCGCTCACCGTAGAGCGCATATCCACATATTCCATCCGGTTGTCGAACGAGCCAGCCTCAATCCTCACCCCCTGCCATTGTCCGGCAAGCAGGTCATACCCGATATCGGGGAGTAGGTTGTCAAGGCGGTCGCCACGCAGCTGAATCATTCTCCCCGCTTCACCAACTGCATTTAGTCTTCCCTGCACCACAAGTCGCGCCTTGTCATGAAACAGCACCTGCGTGCCGGGGCGGATATTCAGCGTTGCTCCCGGTGCCACCACAAGCGAATCGAAAACCACCACCGGCAGTTCATTATCGAGTGTCAACTCATCTGTTACCGTCACCCCCCTGAGTCGTTTTATGTTCTGCCCGTAGGCTTCAAGTAGCACTGTCTGTGTCACTCCGTTGGTAACAAACTCCAGCTCATCCTCCACCCTCTCCGGAGCATTGGTGGGTGCCGTGGGGATGTAACACTCTATAAAGGCATAAATCGAATCGCGCCCCCATATCTCGACGTCCCTGAACTCCTTGCCGCTAACACCGTCAATATTGATTGAAAAGTTGGAATTCGGATTCTTAACCCTTATCGACGTGATGTTTACCCCCTTCTTGGCTCGATTGGAGATTACAAGACGCGCCGTGGGGGTGCCGAGGTCGGTAAACACGGTATCAAAGCTCACCGTATCGCGCGAGAATGTAAGCACATCGGATGGGGAATAGCTCAATTCATCGGTGATACAAGATGACGACCCCGCCACGACACCCAGCAAAACAGCCACTATATATAAAAGTTTCCGCATTTTGTTAAGACCTCGTTCCCCAAAAAATGTTAATGCCAGGGGTCGCAT
>QLIP01027261.1_pt1 | contig 19675 bp, 15 predicted proteins | sample 1769771 | NCBI WGS metagenome assembly QLIP01 (sample SAMN09428762, study PRJNA476227) | Gut metagenome, whole genome shotgun sequencing project. | isolation source: cecum | host: Rhizomys sinensis | place: China: Jinsha town of Minqing, Fujian Province | collected 2013-09-23
CGTAGGGACGCACGGCTCGTGCGTCTGGTGGACAACTAATTAACAGTCAGCATTTTACGTCACAAGGCGAGCCTGCTGCTAATCAATAGACTACCGCCGGACGCACGGGCCGTGCGTCCCTACAGCGGAGGCGATGTGCTATTTTGACACACCCTCTTGTATAATCCGCAAATGCTGGTGCCCTCATGGACTGCTGGCTATGGGCGGTTAGCGGTGGAGGAGGGCGTTGAGGGAGTCGCGGAGGGGGGCGTTGCGGCGGTGGAGGAGCCAGGGTTGGAATTGGGTGAGGCCGAGGGGGAGGGTGTAGTCGAGCGTGGGGTGGGTGTGCGCCATTTCGCGGGCGGTGCCTTCGTTGGTGACTACGTAGCGCACGGAGTCGGAGCCAGAGGCGAGCTGGAGGAGGAGGTGCTCGGAGGGGAGGTCCACTTCGTGGAGGCGTATGTTGACTCCAGTTTCGTCCATGAGGTGGCGCAGGCGCGAGGTCATGGAGGTGGCGGCGCTGACGTAGATGTCGCGACCGTCGAGCTGCTTCAGGGCGCGGAGCTTAGTGGCTGAGTCGGCGCGCTGCACGAGCACGAGGCGGTCGGTGTAGATTGGGTCGGTGAAGATAAATTCGCCCGTGGAGTCGGCGGCTTGGGGGTAGTCGGCCACGAGGAGGTCGTAGCGTCCTTCGCGTAGGCCGCGGAGGCCTTCGGAGGCTGTGGTGATGGGGTAGATGCGATAGGCTATGGGGAGGCGGCGCAGGGCTTGGTAGTCAACGCCGTCGAGGGTGTCGCCGTGCATATAGAATGAGCCGGGGGCGTATTGCATGGCCACTCGCAGCGTGTCGCCTGGGGCGGCGGGAGAGGCTGGGGGGAGGTGGCGGTTGCCCCGCAAACTGATCATTAACCCAACGGTGGCGGCCACCAGGAGGAGGTAGGCGCTGATGCGTCCCTTGGATTTGGGGTGGAGGTTGTTCTTCATCTGAGTGTAAACGCTGGGCTTTGGGTGATTGTTTTAAGGGAGTTTCTATAAATTGACCGCCTAACGGCTGATGAGCTGCTTTTGGCTTAAAAATCAACTCATCTCAATTTATAGAACCTCCCTAAACTAATTATCAAAGCCTACTTATAGGGCGGAGAGGAGTGCGCGCCAGAGGGGATCGGCGGGAATGGGTGCTTCGAGGTGGATTGGCTGGTGGCTCACGGGGTGGATAAAGTCGATGCGGTGGGCGCGGAGGCTGATGCTGCCGTCGGGGTTGGAGCGTTTGGCACCATATTTAAGGTCGCCTTTAATGGGGCAACCCATGGCGGCGAGCTGGACGCGAATTTGGTGTTTGCGACCCGTTTCGAGTTGCACTTCCAGCAGGTGGTAGCGGTCGGTGGAGCCAGCGAGGCGGTAGCTCAGGCGTGCTTCCTTGGCTCCGGAGCGTGGGCGGGCGTGGGCGGTGGATTTGTTGGTGGCTTCGGTGGAGGTGATGTAGTGCACGAGTCGGCCTTGGAGCTCGGCGGGGCGTTGGGCGGTGATGGCCATGTAGGTTTTCTTCACTTGGCCGAGGCGAAACATTTCGTTGAGGCGCGTCAGTGCCTTGGAGGTGCGTGCAAAGATGACGAGGCCACCCACAGGGCGGTCGAGGCGGTGAACCACGCCGCAAAACACGTTGCCTGGCTTTTGGTATTTCTCCTTAATATATTGGCGGACGGTTTCAACGAGGGGTTGGTCGCCCGTTTTGTCGCCCTGCACGATTTCGCCGGGCTCTTTGTTGACCACAATGATGTGGTTGTCTTCGTAGATTACTTCCATGGGTGCAAAGTTACGAAAATAAAGCGAAAAAGTCCGACCTAAGGCCGAACTTTTTCTATCGAGGGGTTGATTTCTTAGGCGAGGGAGGCGATGAAAGCCTTCATTTCGGGGGTGTGGGCTTCTACGCTTTGGAGGAGTTTGAACTGGGCGTTGGAGCGCACGAGGTTGTGTTCGGGGTAGAGAATTTTGTAGTAGGTGTCGCCGTTGATGTAGTCGGCCAGGAAGCGGACGGTCTGCATGTAGGGGAAGAGGGCGGCAGCGTAGGGGAGGTTTTCGATTTCGATGGGGAGGAGGAAATCCTTGGCGGTGGAGAGGTAGCCAGTGGTGAAGGCCTTGAAGATTTCCATGTTGAAGTTGACGTTGTCGAGGTTTTTGTCGTCTTCGAGGCCAGTGTTTGCGCCGGTGCGCATGAAGTCGCCGAAGTCGGAGAAGATGAATGAGGGCATTACGGTGTCGAGGTCGATGACGCAGAGCACGGTTTTGCCGTCCTGGTCAAACATCATGTTGTTGACTTTAGTGTCGCAGTGGCAGATGCGCTTGGGGAGTTTGCCTTCGCGGTAGAGGCGTTCGGCTTTACACATTTCGTCGGCGCGGGCTTCGAGCTCGTCGAGGAGGGGTTGCACTTCCTTGACGCGGCCTTTGGGGTCGGCGGCTACGGCTTCACGGAGCTGACGGAGGCGCAGCTCCATGTTGTGGAAGTCGGGAATGGTTTCAACGAGGGTTTCGGGAATGTCGACGAGCATTGCTTGGAAGCGACCAAAGGCTTTGCCAGCGTCGAGTGAGCTTTCGGGGGTTACGGCTTCGAAGGTTTGAGCGTTGGGCACGAACACCATTACGCGCCAGTATTTTTCGCCGTCGAAGTAGTAGGTCTTGCCGGTAGTCTTGGCGGGGACGAAGGTGAGCACCTTGCGGTCGATATCGGTTTCGCCAGCGGCTTCGAGTTTGCGGCGGATGTGGCGGGTGACGGCTTCAATGTTGTGTTGCAGGCCGTCGACGTTGGTGAAGATGTTGTGGTTGATGCATTGGAGCACGTAGTTGGGAGCGTCGCCTTCGGTGCGCACCACGTAGGTGGTGTTGATCAGACCGTTACCAAGGGGTTTGATGAGTTCTACTTGGCCTTGGATGTCGAATTGGTCAACGATTTGTTGCAGTTTTTCCATGGGAGATTTTGGGAGGATAAAAAAATTTAAAAAGGGAGGTTCCGGGATTAGAACCTCCCTTTGGGATTGCTGTTTGGGTTAGTATACTTCGGTGCCGATGGGTTCGCCGTTGAGCACTTTGGCGAGGTTGCCGGGGGTGTCCATGTCGAACACCATGATTGGCAGGCCGTTTTCTTTGCAGAGTGCTGTGGCGGTGAGGTCCATCACTTTGAGGCCACGGGTGTAGACTTCGTCGTAGGATATGCGGTCAAACTTGGTGGCTGTTGGGTCCTTTTCGGGGTCGGCGGTGTAGATGCCGTCCACTCGGGTGCCTTTGAGCATGATGTCAGCCTCTACTTCCACTGCACGGAGGGCAGAGCCAGTGTCGGTGGTGAAGAAGGGGTTGCCAGTGCCGCAGGATAGGATAGCCACTTTGCCGGCGTTCATCGCGTCGATGGCGCGCCACTTGCTGTAGTGCAGGCCAATGGGGTGCATGTCGATGGCGGTGAATACCTGGGCGGGTTGGCCTATGGCTTCGAGGGCGGAGCTGAGGGCCAGGGAGTTGATGACCGTGGCGAGCATACCCATTTGGTCGCCTTTCACTCGGTCGAAGCCGCGCGAGGCGCCCTGCAGGCCTCGGAAAATGTTACCGCCGCCGATGACTATGGCAATCTGCGTGCCGCCTTGAACGGCTTGCTTGATTTGCTCGGCATATTGGCTGAGGCGGGTAGTGTCAATGCCGTGGCCCTGCCCGGCGGCGAGAGACTCGCCGCTGAGCTTGAGCAATACGCGGTTATACTTCATAAGTAGACTTTGATAATTAGTTTATATCATATTCGAAGCCATATGCTGCCATATTTGGCTTTTTGAAGAAGGAGCGTAGGCGCGCTACGTGACTGATGAAAAAAGTCGAAGATGGTGGCAGAGGGCGAGAAGATGCTATAAACTAATTGTTAATGGATACTTGATTAGAGAATGCTGGCAATGTTGAAGCGGGCAAACTCTTTGTCGTTGCGAGCCTTGGCAGCCATGGAGGGGTCGAGCTTGATGGCTTGACGCAGAGCGTTGAGCAGCATGTTCTCGTTGTTGGTGCGGGCACCGAGCACGGCGGTGAGGTAGTAGGTGGTAGCGTCGGGGGTGGCGATAGCAGCGAGGGTGCGCTTGGCGGCAGAGTAGTCCTTCACGAGGATTTGAGCCAGGGCGGCGTTGTTGCTGTTAACGTTGGCCATGGCGCGAGCGGCAGCAGCGTTGTCGCCTTGCTTGAGGTAGTAAACGCCCAGACCTTCGCCCACTTCCTTGAGGGCACCAGCGTGGCCAAAGTAGCCTTGAGCGGCGTCGTAGTTGCCGTTAACCAGAGCCACGAGGCCGAGGTTCATTTGGGGTTCGGCGCTGGCGGGGGCAAGACGTTGAGCTTGGGCGAGAGCCTTGGCAGCAGCGTCGTAGTTGCCGAGTTGATATTGAGCCATACCGAGGTTGTTGAAGGTGCGGTAGTCGGTGGGGTAGAGTTCGGCAGCCTTAGCGTAGATGTTGGCGCGGCGGCTGTTGTTGTCGGTGAGGGTAGCGAGATAGAGGATTTCGTCTACGCTGAGGGTGGAGGGGTTGGAGTCGAAAGCGGCAGCGATTTCTTCGTCGGACTTGCCGATGATGTTAATCTTAGCGCTCAGGCGGCTATAACGGAGCTTGGGAAGGATTTCTTCGGCGAGCTGTTCGAATACGGCGCTGAGGTTGTGGATTTCGCGTTCGCGCTGTTCGGGGTCGGTGTACATGCTCAGCACGCTGAGGATGAGTTCCTTGTCCTGGATTTTGCTTTCGCTCACGAGGCGACGGAAGCCTTCCCAGTCTTCGGGGGTGAAGTCGGCAGTGAGTTCGCCGAAGGTCACGCCCTTGAGCTGCTTGTCCATGTATTTCTTGGTGGTTTCCTCACGCTTTTGGGCGAGCTTGGTGTTGAAGTCGAGAGCACCGTCGGGCGAAGCGTAGCTAGAGATGTTGATTTCGGTGATTTCCTGACGCTGGTCGCTGTTGGCTTGTTGGATGCGTTCGTTGAAGCTTTGCACGCCAGCCGAGCGGAGTTCGGAGTCGCGGAGGTTGGCTTGGTTGATGAGGAAGAGAATGTCGGCGTCAACCTTGTCGGCAATCACGCGTTGGAACTTGTCGGCAGCCACGGCGGGAGTAGCGCTCTTAGCGGTGGCCCAAGCAGCGGTGGCAACTACGCCGTCGGCGATAGCCACGCGGGGAAGCACGTATTGCTTCTTACCTTGGGTAACGGTGAAAGCGAGTTCGAGACGCGAAGCGTCCATAGCGGGCTGATAGCCGAAGGATACGGGCATGGTGAGGGTGGTGCCGTTGGTGTAGCTCACAACGGGGTTGTTGCCGCGCACCTTTTCGCCTTGGTAGGTGTAGGATTGCGAAGCAGTTTCGCCGCCTTCATACACGAGGTAGGGGGTAACGGTTACTTGAGCGTTCTTAACGAAGAACTTGGCGGGGATGCGAGCCGACACAGATGCGGGCACTTTTTCGCCTACAACTTCCAGGGGGTTGGGGTTGACGGTGAAATACTCCGATTTCATTTCGCCAAGCTTTTTGGAGCAGCCGGTGAAGGTCATGCCAATGGCAAGAGCTGCTACCGCATAAAATTTGTTGTTCATTGGTAGTTTGTATGTGATGAAAAAAATTTTGTGCAAAGGTAGTCATTTTTTGTGAATTTTGCAAATTTATTTCAATAGAGTGTGGTTTGAGATTTGGTGGAGTGGGGGATTGTTTGTAACTTTGTGGGTGATTATGAGAGATTTTCGTGGGAAACAGAGGAACTCCTCGGTGGAGCTGTTTCGGATTTTGTCCACTGTATTAGTGGTGATTGTGCATTGGGTTGGGGCGTTCCCGACTCTTCCTGCGGTGTATGTAGGCGGCACGACGCAGGCCGTTGGTCAGGCCATTTGGGAGAGCATAAGTATAATGTGTGTGAATTGCTTTTTGGCCATCACGGGGTGGTATGGTTTGCGGCTCCGGTGGCGCCATGTGGTGTCGATATGGTCGGTTGTGGCCTTTATATATGTGCCGTTTTATTTGCTTGACACTGCGCTGTATGGCCACTTTGAGTGGTTGACGCTGCTGGATAAATGCGTGGGGCTGCTGCACACGAGCTACTATGTGCAGGCCTATTTGCTGCTGATGCTGCTGTCGCCGATGCTCAATCTCTTCATTCGGGAGTATCGCAGTCGGCTTGGGGCTTATGCTCTGGCGCTGTGGGTGGTTGAGATTGTGTTCGGGTGGCTCACTGACGCTAAGTGTATGGGTTTTGGCAGGGGGTATCACGTGATGCACTTCGTGACGATCTATTTGCTGATGCAGGCCTTGCGCCAACACTCGAGCCGGGTGCGCTCGGCGTGGTGCGTGTGGGTGCTGTTGGGGTCAATTCTTGCCACCTGGATCATTTACGTCACTGGCGGCCAGAATGCGTTCTGCTACGCCAATCCCTTCACGGTGACGGCGGCTGCCGCGTTGTTCCTGCTCTTTGAGCGTCGCAGCTTCTATAGCCGCTGGATAAATATGGTGGCGGCGGGCTCGCTGACGGCCTTTCTGATGCACATGACCAAGCCCTGTTTCGGCTGGTGTAAGTCGCTGGACCTTTGGACGCTATATCACCTGCCCTATTGGCTTTATATTGTGGTGATGATTGGCGTGGCGCTGGGCATTGTGTGGCTTGGCGCGGCTTATAATCAGCTGCGAAGAGTGGTGATGGGTCCCTTGGAGCGATGGTTAATTGGGGCGCGGATTGTTAAAATTATTAAAAATAGTGTTGGTTAAGGAAATTTTGTGTACTTTTGCAGTCTGAAATGCAACTATTATTATTGTAATGAAAAAAAACATTTTCCTCGCATCGAGTGCGATTTTGATGCTAACTGCTTGTCTTGCAGCTTGCTCCAACAAATCTGAGGGCGGCAAAGAGGGCGAAACCGAGATTGCGGCCAAAGAAGAATTGGCAGCAGGCGAAGGTCATTCCACCCCTATGGCCACGTATATTCGCTACGTAGACACTCAGCGCATCCTCCAGGAGTATGCTTTGGCCCACGAAGTGTCGCACGCCGACTCTACGGCCCAAATTCAGCTTGCCTCGCTGCAACAGCAGCTTGCGGGCACCCTGCAAAAGCGCGCCAAGGACTTCCAGGACAAGCTCGATCGCGGCGGATTTATCAACCAGCAAGCGGCCGAGGCCGAAGCTGCCAAAATCCAGAAGGCTCAACAGGATGCCGAGACGCGCATGGCTCAACGTCAGCGCGACTACTCCATGGACATCATGGCTAAGCAGCAGGAGCTCGACGACTCAATCAAGAGCGTTGTGAAGGACTACTGTGTGGCCAATAAGCTCGACGCCGTGCTCAACTCGGCTGCTGGTCTCTATTTCAACCCTGCGCTCGATGTCACCGACGAGATTATCGCCGAGCTGAATCGCCGCTACAAAGCCTCAAAGTAAGTGGATAAGAAACTCGTAATCATCCCCACCTACAACGAGTGTGAGAATGTGGAGAGCATGATCAACACGGTCATGGCTCTGCCTTTGAACACCGACCTGCTGATCATTGACGATGGCTCGCCCGACGGCACTGCTGCGCTAGTGAAGAAGGCTCAGGCGAAGTATCCGGAGCGTCTGCACCTGATGGAGCGCTCGGGCAAGCTCGGCTTAGGCACCGCCTACATTGCTGGCTTTAAGTATGCCTTGGAGCACAACTACGACTACATCTTTGAGATGGATTGCGACTTCAGCCACAACCCCAACGACCTGCAAAAGCTCTACGATCTCTGCATCTCTGGGCAGGCCGACTTGGCCGTGGGTTCGCGCTATAAATCGGGCGTGAATGTGGTGAACTGGCCCATGGGTCGCGTGCTGATGAGCTATTTTGCCTCCAAGTATGTGCGTGCCGTGACGGGCATCCCCGTGAGCGACACCACCGCTGGGTTTGTGTGCTACAAGGCCAATGTGCTGCGCAATATCGACCTCGACAAAATCCGCTTCAAGGGCTACGCTTTCCAGATTGAAATGAAATTCAAGAGCCACATGAAGGGCTACAAGGTGGGCGAAGTGCCCATCGTATTCACTAACCGCGTTCTGGGCACCAGCAAAATGAGCTCGGGCATCTTTGGCGAGGCATTTTTTGGTGTGCTGGAGCTGAAACTTCGCTCGATATGCGGAAAACTCTGATCAAAAACGCCCGAGTTGTGCTCCCCCAAGGGAAGCCACAGCTCGGATGGTTACTTATTGAAGGTGAGCTGATTGCCCAAGTGGGCAAGGGCGACTCACCTGCCACAGTGGAAGCCGACGAGGTCATTGACTTTGCCGGCGACTATCTTATGCCGGGCATGATCGACACTCACGTTCACTTTCGCGAACCGGGGCTGGAACACAAGGCCTGCATAGCCACCGAAAGCGCGGCGGCTGTGGCGGGCGGCGTGACCTCCTTCTTTGATATGCCCAACACCAATCCCCCCACGGTGACCCTCGAAGCCTGGGAGGACAAGATGCAACGCGCTGCGGCCCACTCGCTGGCCAACTACGCCTTCTATATAGGCGCCACCAACGACAATCTCGACAGCGTGCTGCTCAAGATGAACCCCACGCAAGTGCCGGGCGTCAAACTCTTCCTCGGCTCCTCCACGGGCAACCTCCTGATGGACTCGCAGGACGCTCTTGACCGCTTGATGGCCGAAATCGACCTCCCGATAGCCGTCCATGCCGAGGACAACGCCCGCATAGCTCAATTGGCCGCTATAGCTCGCGAAGTGTTTGGCTCGCAGCCCATTCCAATGGAGTGTCACTCGCTCATTCGCGACTCACGCGCCTGCTTTGACTCCACGCTCTTAGCGCTCAACATGGCGCTCAAGCACAACGCCCGCCTCCACATTTGCCACCTATCCACGGCGGCCGAAGTGCGCCTGCTGCGCGAACTCAAAACCGACCGCATCACCGCCGAAACCTGCGTGCACTACCTCGAATACACCGACGGCGACTACGACGCGCTCGGTGCGCGCCTCAAATGCAACCCCGCAGTGAAGGCCAGCTCCGACCGCACCGCCCTGCGCAAGGCCGTGAAGGAGGGCGTCATCGACCTCATCGGCTCCGACCATGCGCCCCACCAGCTGAGCGAAAAGGAGGGCGACGGACTCACCGCACCCTCGGGCATGCCTGGCATCCAATTCCAACTCCCTCTGCTCATGGACCTCTACCCAGCCGACGTGGTGGCTCGCATCACTGCCGCCGCGCCCGCCAAGATATTCGGCATAGACAAGCGAGGCGCAATCGCCCCGGGCATGTATGCCGACCTGGTGCGCATGGCCGAGGTGGACGAATACACCATCACCGACTCCATGTCGCAGAGCCGTTGCGGCTGGACTGCGCAGGCTGGCTTGCCCTGCCGCCACCGCGTGGAAGCCACATGGGTCAACGGCTCCATGGCCTATCCCTCCCTCGCCGCTAAGGCTGCCCGTCCGCTCACCTTCACCCACTAAGACTATGAAGCAATTTCTCAACCGCCTGCCGGTAGTCACCAAAAACCTCCTGATCATCAACGTGCTCGTGTGGCTCGCGATGATCTTGCTCCCTCATTCCTTTGCCGACGCAATTGAGCGCAACTGCGCCCTCCACTACTTCATCTCGCCCAACTTCCGCCCCTGGCAGCCGCTCACCTACATGTTTATGCACTCCACGCAGAGCCTGAGCCACGTGCTCTTCAATATGTTTGGCGTGGTGATGTTTGGCAGCATCCTCGAACGCGTGTTTGGCTCCAGTCGCTACCTCTTTTTCTACCTCACGGCTGGCATTGGCGCTGCGCTCGTGCAGAGTGGGGTATATGCAGTGTGGATTAGCACCTTAACCCCCAGTTTGCCCGAAGGAACAACGCTCAACTTCGTGGCCACCGAAGGCGCACGCCTCATGGCGCAAGGTTTCAACTGGACCGACCCGACGCTCATGCGCCTCAACGAACTAATCAACACCCCCATGGTGGGTGCCTCGGGCGCACTCTTCGGTGTGCTGCTCGGATTTGCCATGCTCTTCCCCAACATGCCGCTCTACTTCTTCTTCATTCCCGTGCCTATCAAGGCCAAATGGATGGTGTTGGGCTATGGTGTCATGGAACTCTTCCTTGGGGTCACTGGTTTGGAGGCAGGCGTGGCCCACTTTGCCCACCTGGGCGGTATGCTCATAGCCCTGCTGCTAATCATCTACTGGCGTAAAAAAGGAGTGATCCAGAATGGGCCGCTCTACTAACCTCTGCCTCCTTTGGCCCAACCTCGGGGGCTTCGTGCTGCTCCATTTGGCTATAGCTATTTGGGGGCAAGGAGCGCTCGACTGGTTTGGCATGCGCTCGGCTTGGCCTTGGCCCTGGACGCTCCTGACCTATATGGTGACTCAGGGCAGCCTGCGCGAACTCTTCTTCAACCTGCTCTGGCTCTGGGGCTTCTCTGAAATCTTCATGATGGTGGGCACGCGCCAACGCATGCTCGCCTCCTACATTGGCGGCGGACTCATGGGTGCGCTGACCTACCTCCTCGCTGCCAACCTCGGACTCGCCCCCGGCGGCATTCTGCTTGGAGCCAGTGCCTCCATTTGCGCCTTGGCCGTGACGGCCGCCATGCTTGCCCCGAGCTATGGCGTTCACCTACTGATACTGGGTCGCGTCACCCTCAAAACCATCGCCTGGATTACCCTCGCCTTTGCTGTGCTGCTCCCGCTGCTCATGGGCAACATTTCTGGGGCGTGGGCGCATGCTGGCGGAGCACTCGGCGGCTACCTCGTGGCCATAGCCATGCGGCGCGGTTGGCTCCCACGCTTCTCCGTGAGAAAGTTTCGCCGCCCTAACCCCAAAAAGGAGCCAACGCTCGACGACCTGCTCGACAAAGTGCGCCGCTCGGGCTATAACTCGCTCACACTCAGCGAAAAACGCAAACTCATAGAGTATAGCAACAAACTATGAACCAATTCATCGCCTATGCCCGCCGCGCTATGCGCCCCTTCTGGGTGGCATTCAACACCCTCATGGCCTGCATCTGCCTATTTGCAGGCTATGCGGGCTGCATCAACCCCGAAGCGATGCCCTTTGCCTCGCTGGCGGTGATGACTTTCCCATGGTGGTATGCAGTGTGTGCTATTCTGTTGGTTATCAACCTGATATTCAGCTGGCGCATAGGCCTGGTGAACCTCGCGACACTCCTGATAACCCTGCCGCCCTTCCTCGCCTTCTGTCCGCTCCACTGCGGCTCCACAACCCTCTCCCCCGACGAAGAAGCCCGCTCCTTCAAGATTACGAGCTACAATATCCTCAGCTGCGTCGACACTGAGCGCAATGACTACCGCAAATATAACCGCACCCTCCACGAAATAATCCACTGCGGAGCCGATGCCGTGGTGCTCCTCGAATACGACAACTTGGACGCGATTGAAAACGTGGCTCCAGCGGCGCAAATCGACTCTTTGCATACCACTTACCCCTACTTCCTGCGCGGCGGCCGCGGCACCGTGTGCTACTCCAAGCGTCCGATTAAGTTTATGGAAGGTATGGAGCCCGACATATCGTTTGGCTCGGTGGAGTGCTTCATCACGGAGTGTGCCCAGCGTCCAATCATGATTATGGGGGTGCATTTGGAGTCGTATCGCCTCAACAAACACAACAAAGAACTCTACGAACAGCTCACCGACCAGCAACCCCACCGCGCCGAGGTGGCTGAGCTGCGCGAGCAACTCCTCTCCAAGCTCTATACCTCGTTTGGCTACCGCAAGCAGCAGGCCGAGCAAATCTGTCGCTACATGGAGGGCTACGAAGGCGACGTGGTCATTTGCGGCGACTTCAACGACGTGCCCAATTGCTACACCCTGCGCGAGATAGAGGCCGCTGGTGCTACCAACGTATATACCTCCGTGGGGTGTGGACCGCAAATCACTTACAACGACCCCCGCTTCCCCTTCCGCATTGACCATATGCTTTATCGCGGCAACCTCCGCGCCACCTCAATCGAGCGCGGCAACACTCCCAGCAGCGACCACTATCCCCTCACCACCACCTTCGTGTGGGAAAATCATCACCCTTAGCAGATGTCTGACAATAAAATAACACCCGACTTAGTGCGTGCCGATAGGCGCGTGCTGGAGCTCCTCTCAAATTCATTCCCCAATATTGGTTCGGCCTCCACTGAGATTATCAACCTCAAGGCAATTCTCAACCTCCCCAAGGGCACCGAACACTTTGTGGCCGATATTCACGGTGAGAGTGATGCCTTTGTGCATATCCTCAAAAATGCCTCGGGCAACATTAAGCGCAAGGTGACTGAGCTGTTTGGCACATCGCTCTCCACCAACGACATACGCGAGCTGTGCACCCTCATTTACTATCCCGAGCAGAAACTCGAATATATCACCGACGACGCTGACCTCAACGACCTGTCGGACTTCTACAACATCACCCTCCACCGCCTGGTGACGGTGCTCCGCTCCGTCTCCTCCAAGTATACCCGCTCCAAGGTGCGCAAAGCCCTGCCGCGCGAGTTTGCCTACATCATAGAGGAATTGCTCCACGAGTCGGCCACCGATGAAAACAAGCAGGCCTACTTCAACCAAATTGTGGAGACGATTATCTCCACTGGTCAGGCCGACGCCTTTATCGTGGCCATGTGCAACGTTATTCAGCGTTTGAGCATCGACCAGCTGCATATCCTCGGCGACGTTTACGACCGCGGCCCTGGCGCTCACATCATCATGGACAAACTCATTGAGTATGACCGCTTTGACTTCCAATGGGGCAACCACGATGCCCTCTGGATGGGTGCCGCAGCAGGTAGCGATGCCTGCATAGCCAACGTGCTCCGCATATCCCTGCGCTATGCCAACCTCGCCACTCTCGAAGATGGCTACGGCATCAACCTCGTGCCGCTTGCCACGTTTGCCATGGAGGTGTATGGCTCCGACGACTGCGCGGAGTTCTGCCCCAAGGGCGAACTGGCCGACCGTATGCCCGACAAGAACCGTATGCTCCTCTCGCGCATGCACAAGGCCATAGCCATACTCCAATTCAAAATCGAGGCCTCGCTCATCGACCGCCACCCCGAGTGGCACATGGAAGGCCGCAAGCTCCTCCACCTCATTGACTATCAGCGCGGCACAATCCTCCTCAACGGCAAGGAATACCCCCTCACCTCCAACTCCTTCCCCACCATCAACCCCGCCAACCCCTACGCCCTCACGCCCGAGGAACAAGACCTCGTGGCCAAGCTCCGCCACTCCTTCCGCGTGAGCGATAAGTTGGCTCGCCACATCAAACTCCTCCTGAGCCATGGCTCCATATTCGGCGTGTATAACTCCAACCTCCTGTTCCACGCCTCCATGCCGCTCAATGCCGACGGCACGCTGCGCCCCGTGGAAATCCAAGGCGAGCAGCTCAAAGGGCGCAAACTCTTTGAGCGCATCGACCAGGTGCTCCGCGCTCCCTTCAACTTCGACACTCCCGCCCCGCAGCGCGCCTATGCTCTGGACTACTACTGGTATATGTGGTGCGGCCCCGACTCCCCCCTCTTTGATAAGTCGAAGATGGCCACCTTTGAGAGCTACTTCATAGCCAACAAAGAAACCCACCACGAGGAGAAAGGTCACTACTATGAGCTGCGCAACGACGAGCGAGTGTGCGACATGATTCTCGATGAATTTGAAATCAACAGCAAGCACCGCCACATCATCAACGGCCACGTGCCCGTGCGCATCAACAAGGGCGAAACGCCCATTCGCGCTGGCGGCAAACTGATGGTGATTGACGGCGGATTTGCCCGCGCCTACCACGCCACAACTGGTATGGCGGGCTATACGCTCGTGTTTCACTCACGCGGCTTTCAGCTCGTTAAGCACGAGCCTTTCACCTCGGCCGAAGAGGCGATTAAGTCGGGCAACGACATCGTCTCCACCACCGAAATCGTGGAGCTTACCACCAACCGCATGCGAGTGAGCGACACCGACAAGGGGAAAATCCTCCAAACGCAAATCAACGAACTCACCGAGCTGCTCTACGCCTATCGCCACGGCATAATCAAAGAGCGGCGCGCCAAACTTTAACGCAGATTTGCGAGTGTCGCAATTTTTTTGTATCTTTGCCGAAAAATATTCTAATCTATTCATATTTATGCGTAAAACCCTAACTCTAATCCTTGCTTGCGTGGGGCTTTGGGCTTCGGCTCAAACGGCTCCATTCGATGGTAAGTGGTACCGTCTGCAAGCCCCAGTTAAGGCTGCCGCTCAGGTTCAGAACAACTATATGACCCTGCTGAGCGAGGCTAACAGAACACACTATAACCCTGCTTCAACCTATCTTGCTGGCCAGCTTTATTCGGCGGCCAAGGAGAACGTGTCTGGGGCTAACGCCATGGACCAAATTTGGAAATTTGTGGCCGATCCCGCTGGTAGCGGCAAGTATGCCGTTGTCTGCATGGCTGCCCCCAACGGCTGCGTAAGCTCCACCCCCACCGCCTCCTCTGGCGCTGGTCGTTGGACCTACAACACCACCGTCACCGCCCTCGATTATGGCTTCACCTGCACCGCAGGCGAAGATGGCACCGTCAAGATGCAAGGCGCCGACGGCGGCTTTGTGAACCAAGCTGGCGTGGGCCAAAGCTATGGCGTGAACCGCTTCGACGCCACTGGCACCCCCGACTGGCGCTTCCACGAAGTGACCGAAATCTACGTCACCGTTTCCACCACCACTGGTGCCCTTTCTCAAGGCTCCTCCGTCTCCACTAACTGGAAAGGCCACTGGACCTCCACCGCCACCCCTGGCGTGAAGCTATCCATGGTTGCTGGTAACAATCCCTCTAACAACGTCAACAACATCAATAATGCCTCCAGTGGTTGGCTCGACATCTATGCTGGTCTCGCTGGCTTGGATTATAGCTACTTCAAGCTGGTGCCCAACCCCACCACCTGCGACTACTACGTGAGCGGCTACTCCTTCAACGCCCTCTACACCAACACCGCCACCAACATGGTGATTAACTGCAACGACGGCGGCGACCAAACCCTCACCAAGGACGTGCCCCTGGCCGTGAGCAAGACTCTGGAAGAAGGCACCGAAGCCAAGGTGGCTCTCAAAAACCAAAACCACGGCGTGAAGTTCCAAGACTTCGTAGTGGTGCTCTCGCGCAAAGCCTCCGCCACCGAACCCACCCCCGAACCCGTGTTCCAGCCCTTCGTGCCCACCACTATCAGCAACGGCACATTCGCTGCCTCCACTCTCTGGTACAACCTCCAATTCGCCACCAGCAAGTGCTCCATCGGCGCTCAAAGCAACGAGGGCGACGTGGTGAAAGTGGAAGAAGTGGGCTGCCGCGCAAGCCAAGAACACCAGTGGTGCTTCGTGAAGCAAGCCGATGGCACCTATAAGATCTACAACCGCGCCCATGGCACCGCTCGCGTGCTCGCAGCTGCCTCCAACCCTGCCAACGAAGCTATCGTGACCATGGTGGCCGACGGCAAGAGCGGCTACACCTGCACCTGGAATATCCAAAAGGCACTCACCACCTCCTCGGGCACTGCCCTCGACGCTTGGTTCACCTCCAACAACGGTTTCTTCCTCGTGCTCAGCGGCTCCGCAAACGCCATTCCTAATAAGTTTGCCAACCTCGGCGACCTCAAGTTCTGGACCAGTGGCTACGACGGCAACTCGGCCATCGTGCCCGTGATTTCTGCTGGCACCATCGCCATGAACCACTCCAATGGCTCGCTGTTCCGCAACGGCTCGGAACTCCAAACCGAAAATAAGTGGTGCGACACCTGGAAATATGCCGCCTCCACCCAACCCGCCATCGCCTTTGGCTGCGGCAAAAACAACATGACCACCGCCACCGCGATGGCTCAAACCGCTGCTCCCTTCACCCTCAACGCCAGCGACTACGTCCTCGCCTCGGGCGGTTCTTCGGCCACTTACACCTTCTCCACCGGTGATAACCACTTTGCCACCCACCTCAAGGCCACTCTCGGCATGTATAACAACTCTGGCACCGCCACCATCACCGTGGGCGGCCAAACTGCCACTATCACTGGCAATCAAACCCACACCTTCGACGTTGACTTCACCCGTGGCGTGCCCGCAGCTATCACTATCAACTGCCCCAACAACACCCCCGTGGTGCTCAAGTCGTGTGAGGTAACCCTCCAAGTTTACGTGGCTCCATTCATCAACAACGACTTCGCCACCACCCAAAACCTCTTCCCCCGCTCCAACGTTGAACGCCGCATTCCCGCCATCGGCACCGTAGGCGCAGGCGCTCACGCTGGCCGTCTGATCACCGTCTACGACTACCGCTTCAACGGCGGCGACATCGGCGGTGGCAACATCTCCCTCGAAATCGCCACCTCCGACGACAACGGCGCAACCTGGACCACCCCCGCCTACGCAAAAGATGCCGCTGGCAACAACGTGACCCACTGGAGCGGCCCCTGGAACAAAACCAACTCCGCTGAATGGACCGCCGCTTGTGCCGACTCCAACGCCTCCTGGACCTGCGCCTATGGCGACGCTGCAATCGTGGGCGACCGCGAAAGTGGCAAAGTACTCCTCATGGCTGTGGGCGGCTGCAAAAACTTCTTCGCCTCGCGCTATGCTCAACCCAACCAGAGCGTAATGTGGACCTCCGAAGATGGCGGCGACACCTGGAGCCAACCCCGCAATCGCACCTACCACATCTTCGACCTCGTGAAGAACGCTTGCACCGGCGTGAACTCCAATGGCAACATCGACGGTATGTTCATCGGCTCGGGCCGCATGATGCAATCTCGCTACGTCAAGGTGGGTCAATACTACCGCGTATATGCCGTAATGTCCACCCAACACAGCGGCGGCAACACCCGCAACTGGGTGCTCTACACCGACGACTTCGGTGAAAACTGGCACGTGCTCGGCGGCACCGCTCAATGCCCCGTGCCCTACACTGCCGACGAACCCAAGGCTGAAGAACTCCCCGACGGCTCCGTGCTCCTCGCAGCTCGCGGCCAAAGCGGCAACCGCAACTTCAACATCTTCCGCTACACCAACATCACCAAAGGCGAAGGCAAATGGGGCACCCACCTCAACACCAACCTCGGCTATGGCTCAATCAACGCTTGCGACGGCGAAATCTACATCCTCCCCGTGCGCAACAAGGAAACCCAAGCCACCCACTACATCGCCCTGCAATCGTTCCCCTATGGCGGCGGCCGCAACAACGTGTCGATCTGCTCCAAGGCCCTCATCACCCCTGAGGACTACGACCAAGTGAGCGACTTCGGCTCATGGGATCTCCGCTACCAAGTATACAGCGGCTCCTCGGCCTACTCCACCATGACCCTCAAGCACGACGGCTCGCTCGGCTTCTTCTTCGAAGGTGCCCCCGGCGCTTACTCTGGCCTCTACTGCGACCTCACCATCGACCGCATCACTGGCAACAAGTATGAATACTACCCCGACCAGGACAACAAGGTAGCCGCTCGCATGCTCTCTGAAATGGCCGCACTGCGCCACGCCACCACCCCCGCTCCCGAAGCCTACGCTGCCTTCCAGGCCAAGCCCACCCTCAGCAACTACGTAGCCCTCAACCGCGCCCAACTCGGCACCGGCACCCCCGACAGCTACGAATATGACTCCACCGACCACATCTGGCCCGGCTCGCTCGTGCTCAACCACCGCGCTGCCACCATCGGCATCGGTCAAGCTAATGGCGTGCAGCTCACCGCCACCACCCTCAAATCCACTGAGGCTCCCGCTGTGACCTGGACCTCCTCCAACTCCAGCGTGGCCGAAGTGAGCAACACTGGCTTCGTCACTGGCAACGGCAACGGCACCTGCACCATCACCGCAACTGCTGCCAACGGTCTGACCACCACCTGCGCCATCACCGTGGACCAAAACACCTCCATCGCTGACCTCGCCGCCGCAGCTGCCGCAGCCCCCTGCTACGACCTCCTCGGCCGCCCCGTCAGCCGCCCCACCCGCGGCCTCTACATCCAAGCTGGCCGCAAACTGATCCGCTAATCCCCCCCTCCTCCCAATAAAAAAGCACCCGCGCTGTTGCGGGTGCTTTTTTATGCCCATAACAACATCGTCAGTTGTATGGACGCATGGCCCGTGCGTCTGGCGGTGGTCTAACCCCCGCAGCCCTACATAAGTCGATGGCAAAGAGGCCATTTTGACAAACCCTCTTTTTAGGCTCATGTAGAATAAATTGCTCTTTTTGAGCGTCTAATCCAAAAAAAAGTTGTAACTTTGCACTGTCCAATGGAAGAGAAATGCCGTTGGATAAGAAAAGTGTCAAAACTTTCTTTCTCAGCAAGACGAATCGCCAATTCAATAACAGACTGAGATTGAGTAAGATTAGACGCTCTTTCTGTATTGTCGTATCCTGCTGCTACGACCACATTGGTCGTACTTCATCATACACAATTCAGAGGGGCAGTTTATTCTACCCTCATGTATCATTCAGTCTGTGGGCTTTGGCGAGCCTGTTCTTGCTGTGATAGAGGTGAGATAAATTCCCCTCTTTTCTTTTTACCTGAACTAATCGCTAAATTTGGGAATTATAGGCCAATCGAAACCAATCACAATGGACCATAAACCCAAAGCTCCCAGGCTCTTTTATATTGATAACCTGCGCGTGCTCGCTTGCTTCCTCGTGCTGTTGACTCACTCCACAATGCCAAGTAGCAACCCCGACAAGGAGGGATTTTGGATGTTCGGCCTCTCATTCATAGGCTCTCCATCGTCCGAACTCTTCTTAGCTCTGTCGGGCACAGTCTTGCTCCCCGTGAAAGTGGGTTTTAGGGATTTTTACAAGCGCCGTTTTGCTAAACTATTGCCTCCGCTTATCATCTGGTCGGTGTTTGGCGTGTGCCTATATACTCAGACCAAAGGACTCCCATGGAGCGATGCGCTGACCGCCATAGCGCGTATGCCGTTCCAGCCCACACTCGGTGTATATTGGTTCGTTTATGCAATAGCGGGGCTTTACCTTTTTGCGCCATTCATCTCGCCTTGGCTGAAAGGTGCATCGAAACGCCAAATTGAATTTATGCTCGGTCTGTGGCTTATTAATATGACTATGCCGTGGGTGCTCAATTTCTTCCCTGACCTGACCAGCGAATTTATCACCAATGGCAACTATTATTGGACTCTGTGTTACTTTGGCGGCTTCCTTGGCTATTGGATTTTAGGCTACTACCTCAAGAAATACCCTATTGCTATTGGCTGGAACATCAAATGGTGCACTCTCCTGTGCTGCTCCTTGGTGTATCCGATAGCCATATTCCTAATCAAAAGTCGCGGAACAGACACGGCTACGCTTCTCGACAACCTTCAACTCGGAAGTGCCGCGCTGGTTGCCCTGCTCTACACCGTGATGCAGAACATTCGCTTCAGCAATGCCTTGCAGCGCATCCTTTCCAACATCGCGAAATACTCATTCTGCATCTACCTGACCCACATTTATATTGCACGCGACTGCTTATGGGGATTATTTGAGGGCAGCACACTGCACGTTGTGCCACGCACCCTGACCATAGCCCTGCTCACAATGCTCGCAGGCTATATCCTAACCTACGTAGTTGCCCGCATCCCCAAAACCAAATTCATTACCGGCGTATAATCCGCTGCCTTTCCCCCGCGCCTCTGCGGCGACGCACCCTCCAAAATGTAGGAGGGTGTGTCAAAATGGCGCCATCTATTTTCGATGGCCCGCGACTGTGGATTATTTGACCGCCA
>QLIP01026770.1_pt1 | contig 19667 bp, 19 predicted proteins | sample 1769771 | NCBI WGS metagenome assembly QLIP01 (sample SAMN09428762, study PRJNA476227) | Gut metagenome, whole genome shotgun sequencing project. | isolation source: cecum | host: Rhizomys sinensis | place: China: Jinsha town of Minqing, Fujian Province | collected 2013-09-23
TAACTTAATACTTCTAACTTATAACTTAATTCTTACTCCTTACTACTTCAAAGCTGGTTTATCTTTTTGAGGAATTCCTCTTCAGAGAGGATGGGCACGCCGAGCGATTCGCATTTCTGGAGTTTGGCGGGTCCCATGTTTTCGCCTGCAAGCACAAATGATGTCTTTTTCGATATGCTGCCGGCATTTTTGCCTCCCTGACTTACGATGATATCTTTGTATTCGTCGCGGCTATGGTGCGAGAATGTTCCGGATATTACGATTGTTTCCCCCTCGAGCAGGTTGCCTGCGGGTTTGAGTTTATCTTCGGCTACACTCATCTGGAGTCCGGCTTCGGTGAGGACACGGATATTCTCTTCGTTTACCGGTTCGCGGAGGTAGTCGTAGATGTTTTGCGCTATGATTGGTCCGATGTCGGAGATTCTTGATAATTCTTCGACTGTCATCTCTTGCATATGTGCCATTGAGCCTACTGCCCTGGCGAGGCGCTTAGAGGTTGTTTCGCCCACGTTTGGTATCGACAGGGCGTATATGACGCGCTCGAAGGGGATGTTTTTTGAACTTTCGATACCGGCCAGAATTCGTTTTGCCGATTTCTCGCCCATGCGGTCGAGCTGGTTGAGCTGCTCTTCTGTTAGGTGGTAGAGGTCGGAGATGTTTTTCACCAGTCCGGTTGAGTAGAGGAGTTCAGCGGTCTCTTCGCCGATGCCGTCGATGTTCATCATTCGTCGGGCACAGAAGTGTTCGATGCGACCTGTGATTTGCGGTCGGCATCCATATTTGTTAGGGCATACCCAGGCGGCTTCACCGAAGATGCGCACCAGTGGTGTGCCGCATTCGGGACAGTTCTTTACAAATTCGATGCGCGATGCCTCGGGATTGCGTTTCGAGAGTTCGACGCCAGTGATTTGGGGTATGATTTCGCCCGCTTTTTCGACATATAACCAGTCGTCGTGATGAATGTCGAGCTCTTTGACAATATCTTCGTTATGTAGCGAAGCGCGTTTCACGACCGTGCCCGAGAGCAATACGGGCTCAAGGTTCGCCACCGGCGTCACGATACCCATGCGTCCGGTTTCGAACGAAACGAAACGGAGTGGCGTGCAACCGCGTTCGGGATTGAATTTGAAGGCTACGGCCCAGCGTGGCGACTTGGCTGTGTATCCAAGATTTAGTTGTTGGCGAAGAGAGTCGACTTTGAATACGAGTCCGTCGGTGGGAACGGGTAGCTCCTTTCGGTGTTCGTCCCAATATGTGATGTATTCCTCCACCTCTTGTAGGGAGTGGAGCTTTTTCATAGCTTTCGACACTTTGAAACCCCATCGCTGAGCCGCCTCCATATTGGCGTAATGGCTGTCGGAGGGGAGTGTGTCGGCAAGGAGATAGTAGAAACGGGCATCGAGATGTCGGCGCGCAACTTCGCGGGGGTCCTGCATCTTCAACGTTCCGGACGCGGCGTTGCGCGGGTTGGCAAAGAGGGGCTCATCGTTGTATGCGCGTTCGGCATTCAGTTTTTCGAATACCTCCCACGACATCAGAATTTCGCCACGGATTTCGAATTCTTCGGGCCAGTCGCCGGGCTGCAGCTGCAGCGGGATGCTGCGGATGGTGCGCACGTTGGCTGTTACGTCGTCGCCCTGCGTTCCGTCGCCACGTGTCACGGCACGCAACAGGCGTCCGTTGCGATATGTGATTGAGATGGAGGTGCCATCGAATTTCATTTCGCCCGTGATGGTGAACTTTTCGCCCGAAATCGATTTGTCGACACGGTTGAACCACTCGTCGACTTCGCCGATAGAATATGTGTTGGCCAGCGACATCATTGGGCGGGCATGCACCACATGCTCGAACTCTTTCGTAAGGTCCGATCCGACGCGTTGCGTGGGCGAATCGGGGTCGAAATATTCCGGATGTGCGGCTTCGAGGGCTTCCAATTCCTTTAGAAGCATATCGAAGTCTTTATCCGAAATTGTCGGCGAGTTCAAGACATAGTAGCTATGGTTATGACGGTTGAGTTCATCTCTCAATGCGTCGATTCTCTGCTTTGTTTCCATATCCGGAATTGTTTGGGTTGCAAGGGGAGATTAAAGATAGGGGTATTTTATATCCCAGAGGAAGAGTGCCTGGGGAGGCATCGAGGTGCCGGCCGAACAGCGATCTTGTTCGTCAAGAATTCGACGAATGTCGTTGGCGGTTAGTTTGCCGCGTCCGACGTCGACAAGCGTACCGACCACAGCTCGCACCATGTTGCGCAGGAATCGGTCGGCTTTGATTGTGAACACGATTCCGGGCACGCCAAAATCGTTGGTCCAAACGTCCCAACGTGCTTCGCGCAAGTCGCAGATGTTGGTTTTGACATCTGTATGCAGTTTTGAGAAGGATGTGAAATCCTGTCGTCCGATCAGAATGGCGGCAGCTTCGTTCATTCGGTCCATGTCGAGGGGAGTTGGAGAATGCCAAGAAGACGCGCTCAGAAACGGAGACTTTTCGAACGTAACGAAATATCGGTATTCACGTTCGGTGGCGTCGAAGCGGGTGTGCGCATCGTCGTGAACCGGGATGAGATCTTGGAGAGCGATTCCCGGGCCGCAGAGCCGATTCATTGAAAGGAGGAAACGCTTTTTGTCGGCAATCTCGGTGTCGCAATCAAAATGGGCATACATAATACGCGCGTTTACACCGGTGTCGGTTCGACCGGCACCGGTGATAGGAGTTTTGACGCGTAATATTGTAGAGAGAGCCTTTTCAATCTCCTCCTGAACGCTCGATGCATTGGGTTGGTACTGCCAACCATGAAATCCTGCGCCTCGATACGCCAGTTTAAGAAAGTATCTCATTCAAGATGTTTAAACTTATTTACGAACTTCGAAGTCGAATAAACTTCGAAATTAGATGTCACGTTCCAGGTATGTTATGCCATAGAGTCCCGAACGGTAGTTGTTAAGGAACTGACGTCCCTCTTCGGGTGTGATGACGCCCTTTTTCATCGAGGCGGTTACCCACGATTCGAGGTTGCGCACAAGTTTCTTCGGATTGTATTCCACATAGTCGAGCACGTCGGCCACAGCCTCTCCGTCGATGATCTGCGAGATCTCGTAGCCATCTTTGGTGGTTGTGATATGCACGGCATTTGTGTCGCCGAAGAGGTTATGCAAGTCGCCCAAAATCTCTTGGTATGCGCCGACGAGGAATACACCCAGGTAGTATGGCTCGGTCGATTTCAGATCGTGTACCGGAAGGGCATACGATGTGCCCTGCGGCGAAACGAAGCGGTTGATTTTACCGTCGGAGTCGCAAGTAACATCCTGAAGGGTTGCTTCGTGGGTGGGCTTTTCGTCGAGGCGGGTGATCGGCATGATGGGGAACATCTGGTCGATGGCCCAAGAGTCGGGAAGCGACTGGAAGAGCGAGAAGTTGCAGAAATATTTTTCGGGCAACATACGCGCCACTTTGCGCAACTCTTCGGGCGGATGCTTCATGGAACGGGTCAAATCGCGGACATCGCGAGCTACCGACCAGAAAAGCTTCTCGATCTGAGCGCGCGAGCGCAAATCAAGCAGTCCGAGGCTGAAGCGCTCCAAAGCCTCCTCGCGAATCTGAAGGGCGTCGTGCCAGTCTTCGAACACTCGCTGTTGGTCGATTTTGTCCCAGATGTCATAAAGCTCACGTGCAAGCTCGTGCGAGTTCTCATCGATCACTTCATTGTCGTTCCAAATCGGGAGTCGGGCCGTTTCGAGCACCTGAATCACCAGCACAGAGTGGTGGGCTGTCAGCGAGCGTCCGCTCTCGGTGATGATGTTCGGTTGCGTCAAGTTATTCTTGACGCAGACATCTACGAGCGCCGAAACCGAGTCGTTGACATACTCCTGAATAGAGTAGTTCATCGAATTTTCGCCGGCCGACGAGCGTGTGCCGTCGTAGTCAACGCCCAGACCGCCGCCGATATCTACGAAATCGATTTCAAAGCCCATCTTCGAGAGCTGAACGTAGAATTGAGTGGCTTCGCGCAAAGCGTTTTTGATTCGGCGAATCTTGGTGATCTGACTGCCGATATGAAAGTGAATCAGTTTGAGCCAGTGTGTAGCTTTGTTCTTCTCCAGGAATGAGAGAGCATCGAGAAGTTCCGAAGAATTCAGACCGAATTTGCTGACATCGCCGCCCGATTCCTCCCACTTGCCCGAACCGGAAGAGGTGAGTTTGATTCGAATACCGATAGTCGGTGTGATGTTAAGACGCTTGGCAACATCGGCAATAAGTTTCAGCTCGTTGAGTTTCTCGACCACCAGAAAAATTCGGCGACCCATTTTTTGAGCCAAAAGAGCCAACTCAACATAATTCTCATCCTTATATCCGTTGCAGACGATGATTGAATTTGTATGAGTGTTTACAGCCAGCACGGCATGAAGTTCCGGTTTTGAACCTGCCTCCAAGCCGATGTTATATTTATTGCCATGGCTCACAATCTCTTCGACCACAGGACGCATCTGGTTTACCTTGATGGGGTAAACGATGAAGTTTTTCGCAGTATAGTTATACTCGGCGGCGGCTTTTTTGAAGCACTCCGAGATTTTGCGAATACGGTCGTCGAGGATATCGGGGAAGCGCAACAAAAGCGGTGCGTCGACATCGCGAAGCTGCAGAGTGTCCATCACCTCTTTGAGGTCGATCGATGGTCCGCCTTCGCGCGGAGTTACTTGAGCATGTCCCAGCTCATTGATAGAGAAATATCTCAATCCCCATCCCTGAACGTTGTATAATTCTTTTGAATCTTCAATTCTCCACTTTCTCATTCTTAATGAAAAGTCTATATAGGTTATATTTTGAAGTAATGAATACCTCGATAAATTAAAAATAAGGTCGCCAAGGGGCGAAAAGTTTTTGTCGAAGTTTTGTTTGTTGCAACTTCGATTTTAAGCTTCGGACTTGCGTCCGAGGATTTCGAATTTGTCGACAATAATCTCAGTCTTGCGTCGGGCAATCTTGAGTCGGTCGGTATATTCGCGAGTGCGAAGTTTCCCTTCGACATATAATCGAGTGCCTTTCCGGATGTAGTTCTCGGCCATACGGGCATTATCACCCCCCATGACAAGAGAATGCCATTCGGTTGTTTCGACTTCCGAATTGCCGTATCGATCGTTGGTTGCCAACGACAGAAACGCAATTGGGCGATCTTTCTCCGGATACCTCACATCCGGATCGTTGCCCACATATCCGAGCAGAATGACTTTATTAACCGACATAAAATATAAACGTTTTAAAAGGAGGAACTCTTCATGGAGAGTCCGGTTTTTTCATGTAAACCGCAAAGAAGGTTCATAACATGCACCGCCTCACCGGCGCCGCCTCGCATTCGAGGGTCGGCAACGATCTGAATCTCCAACGTCTCTTCGTTAGGTTTCTGGATTCGGAATACACACTTGTCGGTGTTGGCTGTTTCGGCCGGGGTGATTGGTTGTGTAACAGCAAATGCGAAGTTGTGATCGTCGTAAATCTCATACATCTCCATAAGGTGCTGAATGTCGATGTGACAATCGAGCCGGAGATTAATCTCCATATGGCGGTCGTTCTCGAGCGTTGCGACTTGCACTTGAGGCTCATGGTCGAAGCTGCGTTGCACTTGTTTGAGAACGTATGCAATTTCAGCCGCGGCATCGGGTCCGTGCTCATCGATAATGTCGGCCGGAGCACTGACAGAGATTTCGAGCGATTGATTGAGCAGTATGTGCAGTGCCAACGGGAAGAGGGCCACCAACGTTGCTGATGCAATCGGGTTGGGGATGACCGCAGTCATCGCCCCGCGCACCAACGGCTTGCGGTTAATTTCGGGCAATGCATATATGACTTTGCTTGCGTCGGGCTGTTCGCTCTCTTCGAGCGAGATATCGCACGAGTTCTCAACGATTGGCTCGAACGGATAGAACGAAACAATCTTCATCTCGGGGAATGCGACGCGAAGCGACGCATAGTCGGCCGGCGATATCTTGTTGCAAAGAAAGAGGATGTTGGTCGACGGATCGATCGCGTTCGACGACGACACTTTAACCGGCACCTCGCCAATCAGGCCACTATGAATTGATGTTACGGGCAGTCCTTCATGACCGCTCGCTTTGACGGAGAGAATCTCCACCTCCGGATGGTTCACCAAAATACGAATCAGTTCGCCGGCCAAGCGAGACTCGGCCCCGGAAACGGTTACTTTAATCATTTCTGTTTTTGTATATTTGAAGCTGTTTAAGAAGTTGTTTAAACTTATTTACGAATCTTAAAATGAAGTTGTTAAGCAACTACTTAAAATATGTTGGTTTTTTGATCGAGCGGTAGGAAGTTCGAAAAAATCGATCTTGCCTTTTCGTGTGTCACATCCTCTCGAAGAATTGCAATAATGGTGTCAGATCCGGGAATTGTTCCCAAAATCTCAGGTGTGTTGCTCATGTCGATGTCATAAGCCAAGCCGGCAGCATAACCGTTGCGGGTTTTGATGACGGCAATATTTCTAGAAAAGGTCAAAGAGATGAAGCCGCTTTGGTAGTTGGCGTTCATTTGAATCTGACCCTGCGCAAGCAATCGGTCTTTAAGCGAATTGCTCTCGGGCAATACGTACATGTAGCCACCGCGTTCTGTGGGAACTTTTGTGGTTTTGAGCATCTTCAGATCGCGCGATAATGTGGCTTGGGTAACGTTATAACCCGCGGCTGCAAGCTCTGCGGCTAATTCTTCCTGACTTCCGATGCATTTGTTTTTTATAAGGTCGACCATTAATTCGACCCGTTTTTTGCGATTCTTCATAAAGTTGCTGTTGAATGATATAGAAGTTGTGAGAACATTTTTGCTCTATTTGGCACATTAGTGGAATTCTATTCTGATCCATATATACATATGCACCGGTAACTTCAATGCAAATATAGTTAATTTTTTGCAATTATGCATATTTATGCTAAAAAAATTCGTAAATTCTTTATAAAGTCCCTTTTATTGCACTTTTGAGTCGGCGTTCCGCCTCCCACAGAACTCAAAGCGGCGGATGGAGACCCCATGAAAGACAGGGGCGCATAAATGCGCTTGCACTCGACACAAAGCGGCGCGCCTGGAGAACACGGCGGGTAGCAAGGGGCGCGCCTGGAGAACACGGCGGGTAGCAAGGGGCGCGTCGGGGCGGGTTGCAAGGGGCGAGTCGGAGGTCATGGGTGACACGCTTCCCAGCGTGTCGGTTCTTTCTTGCATATCGTGTCGGTTCTTTCTTGCATATCGTGTCGGTTCTTTCTTGCATATCGTAACACAGGAAGAAGTTGCGCCTGAAGGCGCTCGTTTTTTTAGATGTCGCGCTTGGAAGCGCAACCCCCATGACCTCCGACGCGCTCCTTGCTACCCACCTTGCTGGCCGCCGCTCCAATCCCAGTGCCGCTTGCTTCGCTCTCATTGCGTGCCGCCGCTTCGCTCTCATTGCGAGCCGCCCCTCCGCCGCCCTCATTGCGAGCCGCCCCTCCGCCGCCCTCATTGCGTGCCGCTCCTTCGCCGCTTTGAGTTCTGTGGGAGGCGGAACGCCGACATGGGTCGCCCCGTTGTTCCGCCGCTCCCGTTTTTGCCGCTTTGGGCGCCGCTCCGCCGAGGAAGCGGCGGAGGCTAAAAAAGGTAAGAAAGGGCAGTTTGCCCCCCAAAGAAAAGAGCGGGCGGCTCAGGGATTTGAGCCGCCCGCTGTGGGGGTTGACGTTATGTCGAATTAAGTTTAAAAGAACTTAATTATTTTGCAATCATCTTTGTACCGTCGGAACCGATGTAGATCTGACCCTTCACAAATTTTGTTGCCTGACGACCGAAGATGTCATACCATTTTACTTCGGCCGGAGTTGTTGCGATGCTTTCTACGCTTGAGGGGAACTCTTTGCCAATCTCGTTGTTGGGGTCGGCTATGTAGCTGTACTGATCGTCTGTAATCAATTCGAGCGGGAGGCTACGGTAGATGATGCTGTAGTCGGCACCGAATGTAGACTCTTCGTACATTGCACCGATTTTGCCGTCGGGCTGAATGGTGAGTACTGAGTAGCATGAGTTGATTTTCGAGAGCTGGAGTGTGCCGTCCCAGTTGGCAGCGAACTGCTCGGGAGTCTGGAATTTTGCCACGCCGTCGAGTGCTTTCCATACGAGACCTACGTTTGTGCGGCCCGGACCGAACGGAATTGACTGAATTGCGATGAGGCACTTAGTGTTGTCAGCTTTCTTGATAGCGGGAACCATGATGATTTCACCGTTGCAAGCGTTGATGGTGTTGGGCATGCCGAGCTGTGAAGTGGTGTTGGTGTCCCAGCTTCCTTCAGCCTTCCAGTTGTTTGTGAAGTGGAAGATGTTGAAGTTGCGGTTGCCATAGCGGTTACGACCTGCGATGAGGATGTCGCCGTTGGGCAATTCTTCTACTTTCGACTCGTCGCCACTGCCGATGATCGGAGCGGCAGCAGTGCCGCCAAGTACTTTCCATGACTGACCGAAATCGTCGGAGTAGAGAACCCAGTTGCGGGTGTTGCCACCTTCGTTCTGGCTGTCGATTGCCATGTAGAGACGATAGTAGTTGCCTACTTTGCAGTAGCGGCTCTGGTGGATGCGACCTGAACCGATGAAGTGGCCGTCGATGCAGCCGTATGTAGCTTCGCCATCAAAGAGCGAGTAGATGCTTTCTGTAACGTCTTCGACCGGAGTCCATGTTGCACCGCCGTCTTCGCTGTACCAGCGAGCGGTCGGGATCGGAGTTGCACGACGCGAAGTGAAGAAGGGCACTTTGCCGGCACAGCTCAAAAGGAGCAGTTTGCCTGAGGTGCGATCGGCAACAACAGCAGCGTCGCCATAACCGCACGAGAAGCCGTCGGAAGCGTCGCCCTGTGCAACGGGGTTGCCATCGGCACCGCGCATCACGTCGGGAGTCGACCATGTCTGACCGTTATCGTCCGAGTATGTCTGGTAAAGGTCGATACGGCCGTAACCGATATCCGCTTTGCTGTAGCGGTAGTCGGCGAAACCGATGATGCGACCTGCCTTCGGGCCGGCCGGGACTGTGGCTACAGCCGGGATGCGGTATACAACCGGGTAGTCGTCCGTGCCGTCATATTTGCTGATGATTTTGGGTTCAGGAAGGTTTGAGGCTGCACGTTTGGTTACGGTAACTTCGAATGTGCTCATCACAGCACCTGTGTTCGAGCCGCCCATTACGAATTTAGCCGGGTCCTCTTCGGTGAAGTCTGCTTCGAGAGTCTGAGCCTGGGCCGTACATGTGAGTGTGGTTCCGCCCATTGTGACGGTGGCCGGTGTGGCGGGAGTCTCGGTTGTGAAAACTAATTTTACATGCGATACGAAGAAGTCGTTTGTTACCTGGAAGCTGTATGTCTTTCCGGCTTCAACGGTGCCGGGATAACAGATAAGGTACGGACCGAGTGTTCCTGCGGCAGTTTTGTAGGTCATGTTGTTGCGCAGACCACCTGTGGTGATATCAAGTTGCGGGTCGGTGTCGGTCGAACGCCAACGGCAGTTATAGTTTGAGGTCGCACCCGAAGAGACCGAGAGCGTACCGGTAGCTGCCGACACAGAGATTACCTTTGTGATGTCGGCAGCCTGAATCGCGCCCCCCATCCAGATGGATGTAACGGTGAGGACGCCGATGCTAATGAGTTTTTTTAGATTCATAAGCCGTAATTAAGTTGTTATTGTTAAAATGTTGTTTGCTTTATGACGCAAATTTAATGATTTTCTTTCAATTATGCAAATTTGCGTTAAAGCGGGAGTTTGGTTGATTAGGTGATTTTTGGTGTTGTTTAATCAATCTTTTTTGTCGCTATTCCGAGAGTTGGTCGAGTTCGGTTTTGATGCGCGCGGCCTCTTCGTAATCCTCTTCGGCGGCGGCTTTCTGCATCATTCGTTTGAGGTAGCTGATGCGTTCTTCGCGGCTCTCCTGTCCGGGAGGGGTTGAGGTTTGGCTATGGTTATATCCGGCCTCTTCTACCATCTCGGCCGAGCAGTATATTGGGGCGTCGAAGCGGATGGCGAGCGCGATGGCATCAGATGCGCGAGAGTCGATGGTGCGTGTTTCGCCTCCGTTTGTGATAACGATGTTGGCGCCAAACACTCCCGAGGGGAGAATGTAGATCTCAACTTCGAGGAGGTCGAGTCCGAATTCGGCGAATATGTTGGTCATGAGTTCGTGGGTTATCGGTCGCGGCGGAACGATGTTTTGCAGATGGCATTCGATTGATTGTGCTTCGGGATATCCAACCACAATCGGGATTCGCGTTGGTTCGTCTTTGACTTGCAAAATAAGCGCATAGACACCAGATTCAATTTGGTTGTATGTGATGCCAAGAAGCTCAAGTTGGTATCGTTTCATTGCAGTCTAATTCAGTCTTTTTTAGAAGTTGTTTAAACTTATTTTTTATTAACATTTGCGAGAGATTTTTGAGCTGATTTTTTCACTCGAAGAGGAAGCAACCTTTCGGTTGGTTCCGATGAGAGGGTAAAAAGCAGCCAAAAAGATCCGCAAAGGTTAATAAAAGAATAAAATTCAACTCCATTTTAAGATTCGTAAATAAGTTTAAACAACTTCTTAATTATGGAGTGATATCATTCCCGAGCCGAGACAGAGTTCGCGATCGGGGGTGTAGATGATTGCGAATTGACCGGGTGCAATGCCTTGCACGTCGGAGTCAGACTCGATGGTGCACGAGCCGTCGTCGTTGAGGCGTATGGTGCCGGAATGGAATTGGGGCACGTGTCGAGTTTTGAATGCAATCGGTATCTGTCGTTGTTGGTCGGTGAAGGGCGATTCTGTGATCCAGTGCATCTCTTCGACGTTGATTGTGCGGCCATATTGGCGCTTGGTGTCGAAGCCGTTTGAAACGTAGATTACGTTGTCGCGCACGTTCTTTTTTACCACATACCAGGGTCCGCCGCTGAGTCCGAGACCTTTGCGCTGACCGATTGTGTGAAACCAGAATCCGCGGTGTGTGCCGATTTTGCGTCCGTTCGAGATGTCGATTATCGGACCGGGGCGTGTGCCGAGGTGACGCTCTATAAAGTCGTTGTAGTCGATTTTGCCGAGGAAGCAGATGCCTTGCGAATCTTTGCGTGTGGCATTGGGGAGGCGCACCTCTTCGGCACGGCGACGCACTTCGGCTTTGGGGAGGTCGCCGAGCGGGAACATGAGGTGCGACAGTTGGTCGTAGCTGATGCCGGCAAGGAAGTCGGTTTGATCCTTGACCGGGTCGACAGCCGTGGCGAGGTATAGTTTGCCGTCGCGTTCCTTGATCGAGGCATAGTGTCCGGTGGCTGTTTTGTCGAACTCCTTGCCCCAGCGCTCTTCGAAGAATCCGAATTTGATGATTTTGTTACACATCATGTCGGGGTGGGGGGTGAGTCCGGCTTTGACAGTGTCGAGTGCGTAGCGCATCACGTGGTCCCAATACTCTTCGTGGAGCGACACCACTTGCAGAGGCAGACCGTATTTGGCCGCAATCAGGGTGCACATCTCGATGTCTTCTTCGGCCGAGCAATCGCCCTCGCCGTTGTCCATGCCGATTCGGATGTAGAAAAGGTGGAGTTCATGCCCTTGCTTATAGAGCATGTCGACCACGACGGCGCTGTCGACGCCGCCCGAAACCAATACTGCAATTTTCATACCTCTTCTAAATCCGTTTCGCTGTGGTTATGCTGGTGAATGAAATGGAGAGAGAGGAAATAGTCGACTGAAATTTTGCCAGGGCCAACGAGGATGAGGAAGAAGTAGATGGCGGCAAACATGATGGGCAGATAGCCTAACTGCCACCAATTCAGCATCCAGGTTTCGGTGCTGACAGCGTTGTTCAGCAGATAGTATTCGGCGATGATCATTGCCACAAGGGGTGGCAGTGTCATAAGACGTGTCAGGAATCCTGCCATGATAAAGAGCGAACATCCAATTTCGATTGCAATCATCAGTATCATCGAGGCCTCCGACCCAAGCCCCAGAACGTGGGGGAAATTAATGGTGGGCGATTCGAGAGCGCTGATTTGACGGATACCAAATTGCATGAGCATAATGCCCACAAAGAGACGTAGAAAGAGGCGTCCCATGTTGGTGTAAGAATATCCTGAGGAGAGGATATAGAATTTCTTAAAAATGTTCATAATTCTTATTGTTTAGTCGTTTTTCGTAGCCTGATCTTTAACAATGGCCATTACCTGTTCGTATGAAGCGGTTTTGGCAAGGATTTTACCATCTTTGCCGATGATATAGAAGTAGGGAGTGGCGCGCAGATCGTAGGTGCCGCTGAGTCCTTCGGCGGCTCCCACCACCCATTTTGCGGGGTAGTCGACCAATTTGGTCTGCCAGCCCTCTTCGGGATCGACCGTGATGAACATCATGTTCACCAATCCACGGTCGACGAGCGACGAGAAAGCCACATCGGTGTCGAATTTGAGTTTGGCCATGCGACAGTCAGCGCAGTCCGGATCGCCGAATTCGATTACTGTGAGGAGTCCGATGGGATTGAATTCGCCGGGGTTGCCGACGGGGGTTGTGAATTTGAACGATGGTGGTACGTCGCCCGGCTTCGTGTGCGAAAGAATCTGATGCTGAATGGCAAAACGCTCTTTCATCGGTTTCTTAATCTTCTTGTTTTTCAATACGGCGTCGAGGAATTTCAGATACACGGCGTCGTACCATAGCTGGGCGCGAGTACCGTACAGATTCTCTTCGGCGGCCTTTGCGAATTGATAAAGCAACGTCGGGTTCTTTTGCATCTGAAGCAGAAGGTTATCGATCGACTTCGTTACTTCGGCCTCCGATGCCCATTGCATCGGGAAGGTGTATGTCTGAAAGGCGTGGTTGAGCGCAGTTTGATTCACCGGCTCTTTGCTCTTCAAATCCATAGGCTCCCAGAAGTGTTCCATCATCCAGTTTGAACGTTGGTCGATCGGACCGATTGAATCCGGAGCAAGAGGGTATTCGAACAGAGGTGGAATCTCAACCACCTCGGCCTTGATGGCGAACGACGATGCTGCGAGTCCGAGCAGAAGCGAAGCAACTGTTCGGCGTGTATATTTTGATAGTGTATTCAGATGTTTTCGATTCATGAAATTACATGTGTTAATGAAGTTGACTTCAAATAAACGTTTAAAGATATAAACGTATTTTAAGGTGAAATATTTGATTACGAAGATTGGTTTTTTTGATTATGAAGATTGGTTTTTTCGGAATAAACCCAATACCACGCCCGTGGCGACGGCAACGTTTAGCGATTCGGCATGGTTCGTGGGGTCGTAGGGCGGAATCAGCAACGGGTGCGAGATGCGTTGGCGCATTGCCGCAGTGATCCCTTTCCCTTCATTTCCCATTAAGATGAAACCTCGGTTCTGCAAGTCGGCCTGATAGATATCTTCGCCGTCGAGAAGGGTGCCAAACACAGGCATCTCAGGGTTTTGGTTGAGGATATCTTCGAGTTGACAGTAGCATACGGCCACTTTGCCTAACGATCCCATAGTGCTCTGAATCGTTTTGGGATTGAAGATGTCGGCGGTCTCTTTTGAACAGAAAACTGTATCGATGCCAAACCAGTGGCAGGTGCGCAGAATCGTGCCGAGATTGCCGGGGTCCTGAATGCCATCGAGCATGAGGTATAACTTATTATGGTCGATCACTATCTCTTCGGGCTGCAAGCGTGCCGGCAGACGATAGATAGCTATTATGTCGGTGGGCGTCGAGAGTTGCGAGAGCTGTTTAAGCTCTCGGGGCTCAAGGTCGTAGACAGGGATATTGGCGGGAATTGCGAACGATGGTGTGAATGAAGCAGTTTTGATCAGGGCTTCAATTTCGAATCTCGATATAGAATCGCTGACGCTTTTTGCCCCTTCGACAGCGAAGAGTCCGTGGCGTTCGCGCATCTTTCGGCTACCCAACGAAGCATATATCTCCCTTTTGCGTTTTGATAATTCCATAGTTTGCTAATTATTGTGCGAATTTAAGCATTTTTTTATTCATTTATGTTCAAATGGGGTGAATAATCACGAAATTTATTGAATTTATGCTTAACTTTGCATCATTATGAAGTATATAGGACCTCACGTAAGTGCGAGTGGGGGCGTGTCGAACGCTCCGCTCAATGCCCAGGCGCTGGGTGCAAAGGCATTTGCCCTTTTCACCGGTTCCAATACGCGCTGGGCGTCAAAACCGATCTCCGACAAGGAGGCAGAGAAGTTTAAAATTAATTGCGAGGCATGCGGATTCACGCCCGCTCAGATATTGCCCCATGATAATTACCTGATTAATCTCGGATCGCCCGATGCCGAGAAGCTTGAGAAGTCGCGTAAGTCGTTTCTCGAGGAGATGCAGCGATGCGAACAGCTGGGCTTGACCCTGCTCAATTTCCACCCGGGAAGTCATTTGAAGCAGATAGCCATCGACGACTGTCTGGACCTGATAGCCGAGAATATAAACAGAACCTTGGAACAAACAAACGGTGTGACGGCAGTGCTTGAAACCACCGCAGGTCAAGGCTCGAATCTGGGACATCGTTTCGAGGAGCTGGCACATATCATCGACAAGATTGAAGACAAGAGCCGCATCGGCGTTTGTCTCGATACATGCCACTCATATTCCGCCGGATATGATTTGCGTTCGGAAGAGGGTTACCGCGAAACATGGCGCCAGTTCGACGAGGTGATCGGAGCGCAGTATCTGCGTGCAATCCACCTGAACGATGACATGCGTGAGCAGGGTTCGCGCATCGACCGCCATGCCGAGATTGGCAAGGGAACGCTGGGCGAAGACTTCTTCAAGCGATTTGTCAACGACCCCCGTTTCGAGAACATACCCGTTATCCTCGAAACGCCCAACGAAGAGAACTGGGCCGCCGAGATTGCATGGCTCTACTCGCAGATTAATTAACTTTTTTTTAAGTCAGTAGGATGCGACTTTAATATGCCAGGTTTGTTATAAAGGTAACATTAATAAATTTAGCGTTATGAAAAAGTTATTGTATCTATTGTTACTTTTGCCGCTGAGCTTCTTGGCTTCATGTTCGAACGATGATGAATTGCCATCGGTCGATGTCTCTGTTACGATGTCGAATGCCGTACGTTACGATGGTAAAATTTATGTCGTAGAGGGTCAGCCGTTATCAGTCGACTCAATTGGAGTGAAGAGCTTGAACGGCAAGGCAACAGGCATTACGGGTGTGAACTATGCTCTCGACTATGTGGGAATCGGTTATAACGTAGTGTCGCCGTTTGGAGCAAAAATTCCTGCTGCATATCTTCCGACAGGAAATCATCTGTTGACACTCTCGTTCGATGTCCTTCAGGTCGACAAGACAATCGCGTTTACTCGCGTTTCAACCTTGGTTAAAGTTGTGCCGGAGTCAGAATTGCCCGCAGGCACCACACCGGGTGTGATTACCCTCAACTACACGCTTAATCCGAAAGAGTAGGAGAGTGAGTAAAGAATCGTTTTAAAGATATAAGAAGCTGCGACGCAAACATTTGTGTCACAGCTTCTTTTTTTTACAATATTGGTTTTAATTTTTAAAAGTTTGTCTAAGTATTGCGAATCAGTCCTGCATTACCTCCCAATGACCGCCTTTGTCTGGTCCGACACGACGGATGACTTCCTTATCTCGTAAATTCCGTATGACTTTCTGCACTCCGGATTTAGACATTTTTAGGCTGTTTTGAATAGCTTGAGTAGTGATTTGGTTGTTCTCTATCATCATCCGGACAATGCTACGTTCAGTATCAGTTAGTTTCTGCTCACTTTTCTGCTCACTTCTCTCTGAACCTTCTTGCTTGGTTTTGAACTGTTCAATGTCAGTTGTGCCTCCTAGATTGACGGCTTGGAACTTTTCGCGAAGAATCGTTACAGTTACACCTCGTTGCTCGATGTCGATGATTGGTACAGATAGACCTTCAGATGTGAATCCGTTGATAATCTTCTCAATACCACGACCCCATGCCTCAATGAATCCGGCTCGATAGAAGGCTTCCGCCATCTTCGGATTGCGCGGTTCGGAAGTGTGTTTGCCCATCAGTTTTTCGATGGTGAGTCCTTCTGGCAAAGTTCCCGCATTCCACAGGCGGATGTGGTCGCTGTATATACTCATCTGAGTCCAAGTGCCTTGATGATCACGATGCACTATGGCATTGCAAATAATTTCTCGGAGAGCATCTTCGGGCAATTCGAGTGGCTCAATTCGCTGTAATCCTTCGTAATGAATAGGACGAATGAGATAACGATTGTCGAGAACTTTCATCACGCGCTCCGGCATCTGAATCAGATTGCCATAAACAATTTCTTGGTTCAAAAGGTCATGGTTGGCGTTTCCAAATCGTCCAATCTTGAAGCTGGATGTGACGAACTTGCGTTGTGGATGTTTGCCAAAGAGCAGTATCGCACCATTGCACGGCACACCATCGTCCATAAGTCCAAGGTTGGAGATAACCTCTTCCGGAGTAGAATCTTGATAATCTGCAGGCAAACGTTTGGCCGCCACACCTTTGCGAAGGAAATATGCTATTGCATCAGGGTCTATATCATCAATCGTCGTGCCATAACAGGGCATATCCTCCCAACTCTTACCAAACTTTTTTAGCAGGAATTAAAACCCGAACGTAATGGACTAAACGGGTTTTCGCGTCACTAACTATTGTTTTTGTATCATTAACTATGGGTGTGGTTGATGTGTCACTGAGTTTTATCCGCTTAAATGCTGAACCGAAGGCTTTCGGCAGACGTTATATCGAAAAAATCTGCTATGAACACACATGATATAAAACTCTTTTTTCGCCGCGATGGTGGCCTGGTTTTTCTGCATCTGTTGATTATGCTTCTCTCGGCGATTCTGATTATCCTTATCTCGGTCGATACGTTCCGGAACATCTCATTCTACGATGAACCGCGTTTTCAACATTGGCAGTTCTGGATCTGTATGGTATTCATGCTCGACTTCTTTATCGAGTTTTTTCTGGCGTCCGATAAGTGGCGCTATCTGCGCACGCATTTCATATTCTTCGTTGTTTCAATCCCATATCAAGCAATATTGTTCCATTTCGGATGGGTATTGTCGGAAGAATTGTCGTATCTGGTGCGCTACATGCCTTTGATTCGTGGCGGCTATGCCTTGGCAATCGTGGTGAACTGGCTGACATCGAACAAAGTGTCAGGACTCTTCTTTACATATATCATCACACTCTTTTCTACCATCTACTTCGCATCGTTGACGTTCTATCTCTTCGAACATTCATTGAATCCGCTTGTGCAGAGCTACGACGATGCGCTCTGGTGGGCATGTATGGATGTCACTACGGTGGGTTCGAACATTACGGCAGTGACCGGAGTGGGTCGTGTATTGTCGATTTTGTTGGCGGCATTGGGCATGATGATGTTCCCCATCTTTACCGTTTATGTTCAGAACATTGTGACTCATCGCAATAAAGAGAACGCTATCGCCGTTAAAGAGAAGGATGAAACTGCGGATGCGAGCCAGAACACGGGCTCGGCTCCGAGTTCGACAACTCCAAAGCCGTAGTCAAAAATGAAGTTGTTTAAACTTCTTCATTTTTAAGATTTTATGTTTAAACAACTTCAATATCTTGAATGAAATTAATTAATTGTTTGATGGTGTTTCTTGGCAGTGGGCTTGGCGGCGTGTGTCGCTATGCCGTAAGTCATGCCATGCGCCATGTCTCGCCCCTGCTGTTGTTTCCGTGGGCAACCTTTATTGTCAATACGTTGGGATGTTTCATCATCGGGCTGGTGCTGGGTTATGCAAATACGCATCCCGATGCCGCCATAGCCGACGAACGTATGCGAATGCTTCTGGCTGTAGGTTTCTGCGGCGGCTTCACAACCTTCTCATCGTTTATTAATGAAAATTGGCAACTATCTTCTACCAATCCGCCAATCATGATTAGCTATATCGTGGCAAGCATCGTATTCGGCTTTGCCGGATTGTATGCCGGCTTGTCGGTTGTGAAATAATACTAATGAAGTTGTGTGAACAACTTTAAGAATGACGACTAACCCATGAAAAAGAGATATATTGTGTCGGCAGCCATCGTTGCGACACTTTGCACCACGGCGTTCACCGCCCCGTCGGCTAAAGCTGCCGAATCACCCATCGATCCCGAGAGGTATAAACTCATTGAACCCGAACGTCAGGATGGCGCATCGGTGAAGACACGCGTCTATCTGCACGAACAGTTTCGGAAGCGAGCACCCAAGTTGGCATATAGCGCAAAGCCAACGAATCAGCGTTTTAAGCGTTGGCAGAAGAGCGTCGCGAATCGTATGAACGAATTGATGCAATGGGAGGATATAGATATCTCGAAGGCACGGCTTTTATCTACCGTTCAACGAGACGGATATCGCGTTGAGCGATGGGAATATGAACCCACCACGGGGATGGTGATTCCATATCTGGTGATGATTCCCGACGGAGTGAACGAATCGAATCCCGCCCCCGCTATCCTCTGTATTCCCGGCTGGGGGCAATATAAGGAACATGTAGCATCTGAACCATATAATATAGATGGCGAATTTAAGCCATCCGATCGCGCCATGGGTCGTGCGTACGCCAAAGAGGGGTGGATAGCGGTGATAGCCGACACCCCGGGGTCGGGTGTGACTGCCGATTTGGAGAACTTGGCCGGACGCGGTCCCGACTACCGTACGCTGTCGCGCGAGCTACTCGAAATGGGTTCGAGCTATTTGAGTCTCTATTCATATATAAACAAAGGATTGTTGCAGTGGATGAAAACGCGGCGCGAGATGCGACGCGATCGACTCGTGGTGAGTGGATTTTCGTTCGGCACCGAGCCCTTGATGGCAATCGGTGTCACCGACCCTGAGGTATACGCATTCGTGTATAACGACTTTTTGTGCAACACTCGCGAGCGTGCATTGACCATGACTCGCCCCGACGAAAACGGGCGTCGTCCGTGGCCCAACGACATCGAGCACCTGATACCTGGATTCTTGATGGAATTCGACTTCCCCGATCTGGTAACGGCGTTGGCACCTCGCCCGGTGATATGTACCGAAGGCGGACTTGACCGCGACTTCAAGATGGTGGAGCGAGGCTTTGCTGAGGCCGGAGCTGCCGGAAAATTCGAGTGGCATCACTATCCCAAATATGCCGACCCCAAAAACAGAATGCAAATAGATTCCGTACCGATGGGAGTATCGTTACAGGAATACTACGACATGGTAAATGTCGACTCACCTCGCCACGGCTTCAAACGCGAACTCATCATCCCCTGGCTCCGCAAACACCTTAGCAACTAAGACACGCCTTCAGGCGCCCGTTCTTTTTTGATGTCGCGCTGGAAGCGCAACGTCCATGACAAAGCCACACGCTCCGACGCACCACTCACCGTAAGCAAGGTGGGTAGCACGGCGGGTGGCTTTATTATGGATGACATGCTTTCAAGCATGTCGTGAGGTTATAATATCTTGTGCAAGAGTAAATTGGAAACACATCTTCTATGTTGTCGCGCTGGAAGCGCAACGTCCATGACAAAGCCTCCCGCTACGACGCGCGGCGTAGCGGGTAGCAAGGTGGGTGGCTTTGTTATGGATGACATGCTTCCAAGCATGTCGTGAGGTTATAATATCTTGTGTAAGAGTAAATTGGAAACACATCTTCTATGTTGTCGCGCTGGAA
>QLIP01033833.1_pt1 | contig 19499 bp, 18 predicted proteins | sample 1769771 | NCBI WGS metagenome assembly QLIP01 (sample SAMN09428762, study PRJNA476227) | Gut metagenome, whole genome shotgun sequencing project. | isolation source: cecum | host: Rhizomys sinensis | place: China: Jinsha town of Minqing, Fujian Province | collected 2013-09-23
TTCCCACCAAACAGGTTTATATCACCAAGCCCTCTGCCGAGTACTTGGCTTCTACCGGACTTTATACACCCGAAGAGATAGCCGCCATGCCCGACACGCTCAGGTGGACCATAGATCGCGACAACCTCACCAAGTCGAACTTAGTTATTCTCGACATTGTGGCCAACAACCTCTACGACCGCCCCATCTACTGCACCAGCCCCTACGCGCACCAATCTTACATTCCGCTTGTTCAGGCGCAGATGGAAGGCACACTCTATCGTTGGGTGCCTTACACCAACTACACCACCAAAGCGGTTTTGGGCGAACGGCTCAACGGTATGGATACCAAGCGCAGTTACGGTCTCTTTACCGAAAAGTTTGATTGGGGTTCCGTTCCCACCGATATGGCCATCGACCCCGAAACCCGTTCGTGGAGCATGCAAATCCGCCATCAGCACAGCATTCTTGCCACCGCCTTATGGCAGGAAGGCCGCAAAGACGATGCCCTCGTCATTTTGGATAAAGGTTTGAGCAGCTTCCCCGATTCTACCTTGGGCTACGATACCGATATGTTGCGCTATATGCAACTCTACTACGCCATGGGCGCACCCGACAAGGGCAAAGCCGTTGGCCAACGTCTGACGGAGATTTTTGAAAAACGACTGCAGTATGTCGAATCGTTCCCCTCTCGTTTTCAAAACAGCATAGAGGTGGAACGTCAGCAGTGCTTGAACGTTCTTCAACGAATAGAAAGTTTTAAGGCCGCCTACGCCCCGCGCGAGTTGGCAGATGTTAAAGCGGCCCCCAACCAAAAATAAATAAGACCTAAGCCCCATGAAGCGTTATCAAACATGGAACAACCTTTTAGGCTGGCTCGTTTGCGCCATTGCCTGCACGGTGTTCATCAGCACCGCCGAAAGAACCACCTCGTGGTGGGACTGCGGTGAATATATCTCCACCGCCGCCAAACTCATGGTCGGCCACCCGCCCGGAGCCCCCACCTTCCAAATTTTGGGTTGCATTGCCAACATTTTTACCTTTGGCAACGCAGAGCAAACGGCCTTTGCCATTAACATTCTCTCGGCCTTGTGCAGTGGTTTTTCCATTCTGTTTTTGTTTTGGACCATCACCATGTTGGGTAAGAAACTCTGCCTGTCTGTTGCCTCGCGCAACGAAGCCCGCAGTGAATCCGGCAAAGCCAACAACAAGAGCAAGTCTTCCGATTTTCAGCCCACACTCTTGCAAAGCATTCTGATTTTTGCCGCCGGCATCATCGGTTCGCTCGCTTACACTTTCTCCGATTCGTTTTGGTTTTCGGCGGTGGAAGGCGAAGTATATGCCATGTCGTCGTTCTTTACCGCCATCACTTTTTGGGCCATTCTCAAATGGGAGAGCCATGCCGAGGAGACGCACCACCTGCGTTGGATTATCTTCATTGCTTTTCTCATCGGCTTGGCCATCGGCGTGCACCTCTTGAATTTGCTGGTTATTCCGGCTTGCGTGTTTATTGTTTACTACAAAAAATTTACCCCCTCGCGCCGCGGCTTTTGGATGAGTATGCTCCTTTCGCTTGTGCTTTTGGCCGGTATTTTGTGGGGCATTGTGCCTTGGACGGTTAAACTCTCCGGCTATGCCGAACTCTTGTTTGTAAACGGCTTTCGTCTGCCCTTCCACTCCGGCACCATCATCTATTTTCTTGCTTTGATGGGCGGCTTGGTGTGGGGTTTGATTTATGCCTATCGCCACAACAAAGCCGTTTTGCATACCACCTTGCTCTGCCTTTCGTTTCTGCTTATCGGCTACTCCACTTTTCTTACCCTCGTGATTCGTTCCAATGCCAACGTGCCGCTTAACGAAAACGAGCCGAAAGACGCTTTGAGTCTGCTTTCTTATCTCAACCGCGAACAATACGGCAGTCGCCCCTTGTTCTACGGCCATTTCTTCAATGCCCGCGTGGTGGATATCAAAGAAACGTCCACCAAATATGTGCGCAACAACGAAACCAAACGCTACGAAAAAGCAGGCAGCAACGTGGAATATGTGTACGACAAAGAACACTGCGGCCTCTTTCCGCGTATGTATTCCAACAGCGACAGCGGCGGTCGCAACCACATCAAATACTATCAGTTTTGGAGCGGCACCAAGGCCCAAGACGCAAGTTCGCCCATGCCCTCCATGGCCGAAAACCTCCGCTTTTATTTTCGCTATCACCTCAACTGGATGTATTTCCGCTATTTTATGTGGAATTTTGCCGGACGACAAAACAACATTCAGGGCTTGGGCTATAACGAAGACGGCAGCCGCGACATCTTTCACGGCAACTGGATTTCGGGTATCAAATTTATCGACGAATGGCGGCTCGGCCCGCAAGACGAACTGCCCGACTACTTGGCCTCCAACCACGCCCGCAACCGCTTCTTTATGCTGCCTCTGCTCTTAGGTTTGGTGGGCTTGTGGTTTCAATACAAAAACGACCGACGCAACTGCTTTATCGTCTTTTTGCTTTTCTTTATGACGGGCTTGGCTATTGTAACCTACCTCAACGAGCCGTCCACCGAGCCGAGAGAAAGAGACTACGCCTACGCCGGTTCGTTTTACGCCTACGCCGTTTGGATTGGTTTGGGCGTGATTGCCTTGGCCGAATATCTGATGAAGGTGATAAAGAAACAGCACGTGGCCGTTGCCTTGGGCGTGGCACTCGTTTGTTTGAGTGTGCCGGGCGTAATGGCTGCCGAGGGCTGGGACGACCACAACCGTTCGCACCGCACCGCTGCCTACGACTTTGCCAAAAACTCATTGCTCTCTTGCGAAGACAACGGCATGGTGATTGCCAACGGCGACAACGACACTTTTCCCGTTTGGTACTGTCAGGAAGTGGAGGGCGTTAAAAACAGCGTGCGCATTATCAATAGTGCCCTCGCCAACAGTTTTTGGCATATACAACCTTTGTTCCGCCACGTGTATAACTCCGAGCCGCTCAAATTTACCCTCTCGTTCGACCAATACGGGCAAGGCGTCAACGACTATGCCTATATTCAAGACCTCTTGGATAAGTCGGCCTACTACGACCTTGGCAAGTGTTTGAACTTTATGGCCAACGACCCGCGTGCCCAAGTCAAAACCGCCGGTGGCGAGATGCTTTCCAAATTCCCCACGCATAACGTCAAGATAACGGTGCCGGTGGAAGAAATGCTTTCTAACGGGCAACTCACCCAAGAACAGGCTTCGCGTTGTTTGCCCGAACTCGCATGGCAAATTCAAAAGTCTGATGCACTCTATCGGGTGGATATTGCCTTTCTCGACCTTGTGGCTTCCAACTTCCACAACCGCCCGATTTACTTTATGAGTGCGGGTGCACAGGGCAGTGTTTTGCCGGTGCCGAACATGTGTCAGATGGAGGGCAATGTGTATCGTTTGGTGCCTTACCTGAACGAAAACCGCGTGGCCGTAGGCGACAACGGTATGCTCACCGACAAGACCTACGACCTTTACGTCAACCAATTCCGCTGGGGTAATCTCGACGATCCCAAAACAGCCATCGACCCCGAAAGCGCGTCTTACACCCGTGCGGTGCGCTATCAATACATTCTGCTCGCCAAAGCCTTGATGTTTGAAGGCAAGCGCGACTCGGCCGTTACGGTTTTGAATAAGAGCATGGCCTTGTTTCCGCACGCGCAAATTCCGTTCGACGGTTTGATGATGTATCAGGTGGAATCTTACTTCCAAGCCGGTGCCAACGAAAAAGGCCTGTCCTTGGCGCAACAGATTCTCGACATCTACATGAAACGTTTGCAATATGTGGAACGTTTTCCGCGCCGATTCAGTAAGAGCATTGTGGAAGAACAACGCGAATGTTTGTCGGTGATGGCCGAAATGGAACGTATGTTAGGCACCTTTGAAGAACAAGAACCGGCCTTGCACGGCTGTATCAATGTTTGTAGAAATACCCTGAAAAACTATGGATACTAATTTCATCTTTCAAGAGCCAAACAAGAAACCGGGACGCCCCAAATGGCTGACCGTATTGTGTATTCTCACCTTTATAGGGAGCGGGCTCAACACGCTGTGCTATCTGCTTATGGCCGGCAATCTCGACACCATTACCGACGTGCTGCTTTATAGCGACACCTATCAAGAACTCTACGCAAGCGTGCCCGATATGGAGGCCGCCGTTGAGAAATTAGTAAGCCTCGGGGCGGGCTTCTTTTGGATACAAGCTCTTTTGTATGCCGCTTCTCTAAGCGGGGCTGTATGCATGTTCAAACGTATTTATGCCGGTTTTCATATCTATACCATTGCTCAATGTTTGCTGATACTTTGGAGTATGTATAGAATGGATTGGGGTGTGCCTTACGGTACTATTTTTCTTTCGGGTGGATTTATTGCGCTCTACGCCATGTTCCTGCCTTATCTGAAAAACCGCCCCGCCGAGCAGCCTTACGACCCCAATGCCAACAGCGGAAATCAAGCATTGTAAAACATAAACAAAAATATTTATTCATCCTTTAATACTTGTAATCATGACTGAAAAAATCCAAAGTACGCTCAGAGATTCTGCGCCGGCCCGATGGACGGCCCTGATTCTTATTGCCCTGATGATGTTTTTCGCCTATATGTTTGTGGACGTGATGTCGCCTCTGCAATCGCTCATCGAATCAAGTCGGGGTTGGACGCCGAGTGTTTTCGGCACTTACGCGGCCAGCGAATATATACTCAACGTATGCGGTTTTCTGATTTTGGCGGGGATTATTCTCGACAAATGCGGCATTCGGTTTACGGGTAATCTCTCGGCTTCGCTCATGGTGATTGGCGCGGCCATCAAATATGTTGCCGTTACCGATTGGTTTCAGGGCACCGACACCTGCGCTTTTCTCAACTCGTTTTGGGTATCTCTGCCGGGCAACGCCAAATTGGCCTGCTTGGGCTTTATGATTTTCGGTTGCGGTTGCGAAATGGCCGGTATCACCGTTTCGCGTGCCATTGCCAAATGGTTTGCCGGTAAAGAAATGGCTTTGGCCATGGGCTTGGAAATGGCCATTGCCCGTTTGGGGGTTTTTGCCGTTCTCTCGCTCTCTCCGTTCCTTGCCGCCAAGTTCTCTTCTTCGGTGGTGGCCCCTCTTGCGTTCTGCACGGTGTTGCTGCTCATCGGTTTGATTAACTTTATTGTCTTCTCCTTTATGGATAGCAAATTGGATCGTCAAATGGGCGGCGGTGAAAATGCCGGCGAGGACGAACAATTTAAGTTCAGCGACATTAAATACATTTTCGGCAGCAAGATGTTTTGGCTCATTGCCCTGCTTTGCGTGCTGTATTATTCGGCCATCTTCCCCTTCCAACGCTATGCCACCAACTTCCTTGAATCGACCCTTAACATAGATGCCACCTCGGCAGCCAATATCTTCCGCTGGTTCCCGATTTTGGCCATGGTGCTCACCCCGTTCTTGGGTTCGTTTATCGACCATAAAGGCAAGGGCGCGTCTATGTTGATGTATGGCGCACTCATTATGATTGCCTGCCACTTGGCCTACGCTTTCCTTTTGCCGCTCTATCCGTCCAAATTCTTTGCCCTGCTCATTACCGTGGTGTTGGGCGTATCGTTCTCTTTGGTGCCGGCCGCCCTTTGGCCGAGCGTGCCCAAGGTGATTGACGGCAAAATTTTGGGCAGTGCCTACGCGCTTATCTTTTGGATTCAGAACATAGGCCTTTGCTTTGTGCCCAAAATTATAGGCAACGTTCTCGCCGCCACCAACCCCGGCGTAGCCGAAGCAAGAGAATTGGCAATGATGCTCGGCGCCGAAGAAATGGCCCCGGCCTATAACTACACCGTTCCCATGGTGATTTTTGCTTCCTTTGGCGTGGTGGCTTTCTTGTTGGGCTTGTGGCTCAAACACGAAGACCGCGTTAAAGGTTATGGTTTGGAAGAACCCAACATTAAGAAATAAGGGACTATGGACACAACGCCAAAAACCGACGCGGGTGCTGCGGCCGAGCGTTCGCTCAATTTTATCGAGGAAATTATAGAGAAAGACTTGGCTTCGGGCAAGAACGGAAAGCGTGTGCATACCCGTTTTCCGCCCGAACCCAACGGCTATCTGCATATCGGCCACGCCAAGTCTATCTGCCTCAACTTCGGTTTGGCACAGAAATACGGCGGCAAAACCAACCTGCGCTTCGACGATACGAATCCCACCAAAGAAGACACCGAATATGTGGATTCCATCAAAGAAGACATCAAATGGCTCGGTTTTAAGTGGGATGCCGAATTTTATGCCTCCGACTATTTTGAGCAGCTCTACCAATGGGCCGTGCAGATGATAAAAGAGGGTAAGGCTTATGTTTGCGACCTAAGCCAAGAAGAAGCCTCCGAATATCGCGGCACCACCACACAACCCGGTAAGCCCAGCCCCTATCGCGACCGCAGTGTGGAAGAAAATCTCGACTTGTTTGAGCGGATGCGCAAGGGCGAATTTCCCAACGGCAGCCGTACCCTGAGAGCCAAGATAGACCTTTCTTCGCCCAATATGCACATGCGCGACCCCATTATGTATCGCATTATTCATCAAGACCATCACCGCACGGGCAACCAATGGTGTATCTACCCGATGTACGACTACGCCCACGGCGAAAGCGACTCCATCGAGGGCATTACGCACTCCATTTGCACCCTCGAATTTGAGGTGCACCGACCGCTCTACGATTGGTTTATTGCCACGCTCAACATCCACGCCCCGCAACAGATCGAATTTGCGCGGCTTAATTTGAGTTATACGGTGATGAGTAAGCGTAAACTCTTGCAACTTGTGCAAGAGAAGCACGTGATGGGCTGGGACGACCCGCGTATGCCCACCATTTCGGGCCTGAGGCGCAGAGGTTATACGCCGGCTTCGATTCGCCTTTTTGCCGACAAAATAGGGGTGGCCAAACGCGACAACACCATCGATGTGTCGCTCCTTGAATGGTGCGTGAGAGAAGACCTCAACAAAAAAGCCCAACGCGTGATGGCGGTAGTAGACCCGGTAAAAGTGGTTATTACCAACTATCCCGAAAATCAAACGGAAGAATTGGAAGCCGTCAACAACCCCGAAGACCCGTCCATGGGCAGCCGCAAGGTGACCTTTTCGCGCGAACTGTACATAGAGCGCGACGACTTTATGGAGAATCCGCCCAAGAACTATTTCAGGCTCTCGCCGGGCAGTGAAGTGAGGTTGCGCTATGCGTATTTTGTGCGTTGCACCGAGGTGGTGAAAGACCCCGACGGCAAGATTACCGAGATACGCTGCACCTACGACCCCGCTTCCAAGGGCGGCAACTCGCCCGACGGCCGCAAGGTGAAAGGTACGCTCCACTGGGTGAGCGCGGCGCATGCCGTAGAGGCCGAGGTGCGGATTTTTGACCGCCTGTTCGGCACCCCCACCCCCGACGAGGTGGAAGAAGGCAAGACCTTTTTGGATAACCTCAACCCCCACTCGTTGGAGATTAAACGCGGTTGCAAAGCCGAGGCATTTTTGGCCAATGCCAAACCGCTCGAACACTTCCAATTTGAGCGTTTGGGCTACTTTAACGTGGACCCGGATGCCGCGCGCGAAGGCCGCCTTATTTTTAACAAGACCGTGGGTCTGAAAGACACATGGGCCAAAGAAAGTGCAAAAGCATAGACATCTGAACGAACATGAAGATACACGAGACCTTTAAGCAGGCAGAGAAACGCTGCTGCGCTTGGATGACCATGGCGGCCTTCGTGGCCGCTTTATGCGGCCTTGGCACGCTCTTTCAAGCGTGCCGGCGCGCGGCGACCGACAGTGAGATTTCTCTCAAGGTTCGCATGGACGGCGGAGCCGAGAGGCAACTGACCCTCTCCGAACTACGGGCCGGGGTGGGCGCGGTGGTGATTGGCACCATCAGCTTGGACCAAGACGGCAAAGGACAATTCAGCTTCTCTAACGACAGCATGAGCCTTTACGTGCTGCAAACGGAAGTGGGCTATCACACGCCCCTCACGCTGTTTTTTGCGCCGGGCAGCAAGTGGTGTTTGGATGCCAACTACGACGATGTGGTGGGCAGTGCGCACCTCTCGGACGGCAGTCAACCGCAGCGCAAAAAAGAAGACGGCGGCCGCACCGGACGCCTTGACAGTCTTAATCTCTTGCCCTTTCAGAGAGAGCAACAGTCATTGACCCGTTTGCTTCACGAAACGTCGGTTTACTTGGCCGAAATCAGCCACACCACTACCGTGAGCACGCTCTACGACTCCATTGTGCGCGAGCTCAACCAGCTTTATCAGTGGCACAAAACCGAGAGTATTCGATTGGGAAACTACTATTCTTCCACGCTCGCGCCCATTTATTTGGCGCAACTGCAATTCGGCTACCGGCCTTTGTTCGACCCGCAAAATTCCGGCGACTTGGAGATTCTCAACACCTTTGCCCGCGACATGAATCGGCAGTTGCCCGACAATCCGCACGTGCAACGGTTTTTGCAAAACATCCAAAACATCGAAAAACACCAGCGGCTCAAAAATTTCAAGAACGACCACAGTCGCTCGCTCAAAGCCGACTAACCGGAGGTTTGCCGAATTTTAACACGCCAACGTGATGAGCAAAGTCATTCAAACCGACTATATCGATTTTCGCCTCAAAGCAGGGCAGAAATTGTTTTTCCTTTCGGATTTTCACTTGGGGGCACCCACCTACAACGAAAGCCGCGAGAGAGAACGTAAAATCGTGGCGTGGTTGGAGGCACACGAAAAGGAGATGGGCGGCTTGTTTTTGCTCGGCGATGTGTTTGACTATTGGTTTGAATATCGCTATGTGGTGCCAAAGGGTTATGTGCGTTTGATGGCTGCCTTGGCGTGCCTTGCCGACAAAGGGATTCCGGTTTATTTCTTTTGCGGCAATCACGACGCTTGGACGCGCAACTATTTTCAAAAGGAGCTCGGCCTGAGGGTATGCGAACAGAACGCGCGGCTGATAGTGAGCATGGACGGCGCGGCGGCCAATGGCGCGGCTTTTGGTGCCGACGGCGGCGCGGTGGCCGGCACCCCCACCAAATTCTACATCGGCCACGGCGACGGGCTCGGCCCCGACGATAAGAGTTACAAGCGGCTTAAACGCCTTTTCTCCGCGCGTTGGGCCCGCAGTTTCTTCTCCATGCTGCACCCTTGGACGGGCTATGTGCTGGCCGTGTGCTTTTCGCGCCGCAGCCGTCAGGCCGACGAGCGCAAAGAGAACCGCGCCGCCTACGAGCAAAAGAAGAACGAGAACCTTGTCTATTTTATGCGCGATTTGCTTACCGACGAGCGCGACATTCGTTACTTTATCTTTGCGCACCGCCATTGGCCCTCCCTGCAGGAAATAGAGCCTTTCGACGAAGAGGCTCCGCTTGCCGGAATCGCCGCGGCCGCAGAAGCCACTGCCGCCACGAACGCTGAACTCGCACCGGCTCAACCCGGAATCGCGCCGTCGGCTCAACCCACCCGTTGTCAATACCTGAATGTGGGCGATTGGCTGCAATACTTCTCTTACGGCGTTTACGACGGATACGAATTGCAACTCCAAGGCGAATGTACCGTAGTTCACTAACATTCTTGGGTTCCGGCACCTCGCAAGGCGTGCCGCTTATTGGCTGTCGTTGCCCGGTGTGCACCTCCTCAGACCCCAAAGACAAACGGCTGCGCACCTCGGCCTTGATTCAAACACCCACCCATTCCATTCTCCTTGATGCCGGCCCCGATTTTCGCTACCAAATGTTGCACTTCGAGGTGCGCCGCATCGATGCCATTTTGCTGACCCACAGCCACCGCGACCACATTGCGGGCTTGGACGAAGTGCGCACTTACAACTACTTTCAAAAAGGCCCCATTCCCCTCTACGGCAGCAAGCAGACTTTGGACGGCGTAAAACGGTTTATCCCTTACGCTTTCGGCCATGACCGCTATCCCGGCGCGCCGGAATTCGATTTGCACAAGGTGGGCACCCGCGCCTTTCATCTCTTCGACCTTCACATCATCCCCATCAAAATACAACACTACCAAGTGGAAGTGACGGGCTATAGGATAAACGATTTTACTTATATCACCGACGCCAAAAGCATAGAACCCTCTTCGGTGGATAAAATTCGCGGCACCAAAACTCTTGTCATCAATGCCCTGCGCAAAGAGCCGCACCCCACGCATTTCAGCCTGTCGGATGCCCTGCAACTCATCGAAGAAATAAAGCCTGAGCGCGCCTATCTCGTGCATACCGGACACGGCCTCGGCTATGCCCAAACCCAAGCCGAACTGCCAAAAGGCGTGCAAATGGCCTACGACGGCCTGAGCATAGACATCGATATTTAAGACATCATCCAACATAACGCAAAACCACCGTTAATACCGCCACCCATGAAAGCCTATTTAGATTTACTCTCCACCATTTTGCAGCACGGCATCGAAAAATCCGACCGCACCGGCACCGGCACGCTGAGTTATTTCGGCTATCAGATGCGCTTCGATTTGAGTGAGGGATTTCCGCTGCTCACCACCAAAAAACTCCATACCCGCTCCATTTTTCACGAACTTTTGTGGATGCTTCGGGGCGAAACCAACATTCGCTATTTGCACGAAAACGGCGTTACCATTTGGGACGAATGGGCGGACGAAAACGGCGACCTCGGCCCGGTGTACGGCAAGCAGTGGCGGCATTGGGAGTCCAAAGACGGCAAAACTATTGACCAGATTGCCGATGTGGTGAAGCAAATCAAACAGAATCCCGACTCGCGGCGGCTCATGGTGTCGGCGTGGAATCCGGGCGAGGTGAATCAAATGGCCCTGCCGCCCTGCCACGCTTTCTTTCAGTTTTACGTGGCCAACGGACGGCTCTCCTGCCAACTCTACCAACGCAGCGGCGACGTATTTCTCGGCATCCCGTTCAACATAGCCTCCTATGCCTTGCTTACCGCCATGATGGCGCAGGTATGTAACCTCAAACCCGGCACATTTGTGCACACCATCGGCGACGCCCACCTCTACTCCAACCACTTGGAGCAGGCGCGTCTGCAACTCACCCGAACGCCCTATCCGCTGCCCACCTTGGAACTCAACCCCGACGTAAAAGACATAGACCGCTTTACCTACGACGACATCCGCATTTTGAACTATCAGTGCCACCCCCATATCAAAGCCGACGTCGCGGTGTAAATCATGGGAAATTTAACTATATTTGCAAGTTTCTGTACTTATAACCACTATGGGAAAATATCAACGGATTTTGCTCAAATTGAGCGGCGAGTCGCTGATGGGAGCGCAGGCCTACGGCATTGATGCCGCGCGGCTGAGTGATTATGCCAAAGAAATTGCGGCGTGCAGCCGAAAAGGTTGCAAGATAGCCATTGTTATCGGCGGCGGCAACATCTTTCGCGGACTGCAAGGAGCGGCCAAAGGCATGGACCGCATTCAGGGCGACTATATGGGCATGTTGGCTACGCTCATCAACAGCATGGCCCTGCAAGCCGAGCTCAACAAAGAGGGCGTGGAAGCGGTGCTGCTGTCGGGCCTTGCGGTGGACCCCATTTGCGAGCGCATGAGCAGCCGTCGCGCCATCGCGGCCATGGATGCGGGCAAAGTGGTGATTGCGGCGGGCGGCACGGGCAATCCGTTTTTTACCACCGACACGGGCGCGGCCTTGCGAGCCGCCGAAGTCAAGGCCGATGTGCTACTCAAAGGCACCCGGGTGGACGGGGTTTATACGGCCGACCCTGAAAAAGATCCCAAAGCCACCATGTACGACCGCCTTACCTTTGACGAGGCCTACAACAAGGGGCTTAAAATTATGGACCTCACGGCCTTTACCCTCTGCAAAGAAAACAATATCCCCATTCACGTGTTTAACATGGATAAGCCGGGCAACCTGCTCAAAGTGGTGAGCGGCGAGGGTATCGGCACCATCATCGCGTTAAAGTAAGCCACACGCGCGACCATAACACGGCGCAACGCGGCAACCGTAAGCCACACAGGCCACGCGGCCACATTGTAAGAAAATATAAACATCACCGATATGACCGAAGAAGTCAAAACTTGTCTTAACAAGCAAAAAGAACAAATGGAGGCGGCCTTGGTGCACCTCGAAAGAGAATTGTCGCAAATCCGCGCCGGTAAAGCGTCGCCCAAGATGTTGGAAGGGGTGAAAGTGGACTATTACGGCACCCTCACGCCCCTCGACCAAATTGCGGCCATCAACACGCCCGACGCGCGTCAAATTACCATTCAACCGTGGGAACGCAACCTGATTGCGGCGGTGGAAAAAGCCATTATGGCAGCCAACTTGGGCTTTACGCCCCAAAACAACGGCGAGTTGATTCGCATTTCGCTTCCGCCTCTGACCGAAGACCGGCGCAAAGAACTGATGAAACGCTGCAAGAGCGAAGGCGAAACGGCCAAGGTAACCATTCGCAAGGCGCGTCAAGATGCGAACGACGAAGTGAAAAAACTCGGCAAAAACGGCTTGCCCGAAGACGCTACCAAGCAAGCGGAAAAAGACATCCAAGACCAAACGGACAAGTATGTGGGCAAGGTGGATGCCATGCTGAGCGAAAAAGAAAAAGACATCATGACGGTGTAAAACCGCCGCGCAAAATTTCTTGGAAATGTTGCTGCCTCATCAGTATCCCTACCACTTGGTGTTGGGCTCGGCCTCACCCCGGCGAAAAGAGTTATTGGAACGGATGGGCTTTGTCTTTGAGGTGATGGTGCGGGAAACCGACGAATCTTATCCCGACACCCTGCCCAAAGAGGAGGTGCCCGAATTTATTGCCATTCAAAAATCGCAGGCGTTCGACCTTTCGACCATGAGCGAAAACACCTTGCTCATTACGGCCGACACCGTGGTTTTGCAAGGCGGCCGCATTTTTGGCAAACCCTCTTCGAGAGAAGATGCCATGGGGATGCTCTACGCCCTTTCGGGGCAGACCCACCGCGTGATTACGGGCGTTTGTCTGCGCAGTCGTCTCAAACAAAAAAACTTTTCGGTATCGTCGGACGTAACGTTTCGGGTGCTGAACATGGACGAAATAGAGTATTACGTGGATAAGTTAAAACCCTACGACAAGGCCGGTGCCTACGGGGTGCAGGAGTGGATTGGTTATGTGGCGTTGGAACATATCGAAGGTTCTTTCTTTAACGTGATGGGGCTGCCTACCCAACGGCTCTACCGCGCTCTGATGGATTTTTAGAATAAGGCCGACATGAAAAAACAAAAGGTTTTATCGGAAAAGATGGCCGGCAGACGCCAAAATTTGAAGGGTGTTCTGCTCATCTGCGTGATGGCTTTTGGCCTATGCAATCTTTGCGGCCTTAGCTCATCGGCACAAGCACAAACAGGCAGCGGCACCAACGCGAGCACCGCAGAGAGCAAAGAATTTGAGGTGCTCAAACATTTGGAAATTTTTGGTTCTGCCTACAAAGAATTGGTGCTGAACTACGTGGACGAGGTGCCCACCGGCCATCTCATCAAGAAAGCCTTGGATGCCATGCTCGACGCGCTCGATCCTTACACCGTTTATATTCCCGAAGCCGACATCGAAGACTACAAAATTATGACGATGGGGCAATACGGCGGCATTGGCGCAGGCATTCATTGGCGCGACGGCTACGTATATATCTCCGAACCTTTTGAGGGTTTTCCGGCCGACAGAGCGGGTCTTAAACCGGGCGATAAAATTGTGCGGCTCAACGGCGAAGAGGCCAAGGGGCGCGACTTCAAAGAGGTGAGCGCGATGCTCAAAGGTCAGGCGGGAACGGCTTTAGACTTGGTGGTGGAACGCGAAGGAGTTCCCATCAGCGTTAAAATCATCCGTCAGGAAATAAAAATGGATAACGTAACATACAGCGGTATGTTGCGCAGCAAAACGGGCTACATTCGTTTGGACGGCTTTACGCAAGGAGCGGCCGACGAGGTGAAACAGGCGTGGCTCAAACTCAAAAAACAAGGCGCGGAAAAACTGATTTTAGATTTGCGTTACAACGGCGGCGGCTTGATGAACGAGGCGGTGGATATTGTGAATCTGTTTTGCGAAAAAGGCCTGCCGGTGGTAAGCACAAAGGGCAAACAACCCGATAAAAATCATACCTACTACACCACCGAAAACCCCGTCGATAGAGACCTTCCCATTGTGGTACTCACTTCGCGCGGCACGGCTTCGGCTTCCGAAATTGTGTCGGGGGCTTTGCAAGACTACGACCGGGCGGTGATTGTGGGCGAGAGAACGTTTGGCAAAGGCTTGGTGCAAAACATTCTGCCCCTGCCCTATCGCGCCCAAATCAAAATCACGGTATCGAAATACTACATTCCCAGCGGCCGCTGTGTGCAAGCCATCGACTACGGCAACAAAGACGAAGAAGGACACGCGAGCAAGATTCCCGATTCGCTCAGAACAGCCTTCAAAACCAAGGGCGGAAGGGTGGTTTACGACGGCGACGGCATTGAACCCGACATCGAAAAAGTTTATCCCACCATGGGCTACACCTTGGCTTCTTTGGTAACGAATCATCATATTTTCGACTTTGCCACGACCTACGCCAAAAAACATAAAACCATAGGCTCCATCGATAGTTTTGCCGTTACGGATAAGTTGTACGACGAGTTTTTGCAGTTTATGAAAAATCGCGACAACACGTATAAAACCAACAGCGAACTCTTGTTAGACGAAATGGACGAGCGACTGAAAGCCGACAGCATTGATAACAACCAAACGGTGAAAGCGGCCTACGAAGCCTTAAAACAAGCCGTCTCGGCCACCAAAGAGGGCGACTTGCAAAGAGAAAAACAAGACATTGCCAACACCTTGTTTGAAGAAATTGTATCGCGCTATTATTATCAAAAAGGACGGGCACAAGCGGAACTGCGGCAAGATGAGTGGGTGAACGAAGCCATCGATTTGCTCGATAATCCGAGTGCGTACAAGAAGATTTTGAGCGCAGAGGACGACAAGTAAGCCGGGCACAAGACAAAGCCGCCGTAGGGACGCGACCTGTCGCGTCCGCCGAGCCGAGCAAAATGAGGAAAATGAGTAGTAAACTAAAAACCATATTATACGTCCTCTTGGCGTTGGGCTTGGTCTTTTTGATACGCCTCGCTTTGGGCGGCCTCTCTCAAAAAGGGGCGCAAATGCAGAAAGAACGCGCCTCTAAGACCGGAGAAACCATAGCCGAAAGGCTGAACGGCAAAGAGCGGCTATGCGGCGATAAAACCACCACCATGAACCACGAATTTATGCAACGGGCCATCGAACTGGCCTCAGAAAATATCCGCAAGGGCGGCGGTCCTTTTGCGGCGGTGATTGTGAAAGACGGAAAAATTGTGGCCCAGACCGGCAACTCCGTCACCAAAACCTTAGACCCCACGGCACACGCGGAGGTGAACGCCATTCGCGAGGCCTGTCGCAAACTGCAAACCTTTGAACTGCGCGGCTGCGAGATTTATTCGAGCTGCGAACCCTGCCCCATGTGCATGGCCGCCATTTATTGGGCGAGACTAGATAAACTTTATTTTGCGGCCACACGCACCGACGCATCCAAGGCGGGCTTTGACGACGATTTCTTGTATAAGGAACTGCCCTTGAACTACGACCAACGCCAACTGCCCTGCGCTCACATTTTGGGCGAAGAAGGCAAACAGCCTTTTGCCGATTGGGCGCAATACGAAGAAAAGATACCGTACTAACCACGCGCAGAATATGACACCCATCATCGCAGTATCGAACATCAGCAAACGCTACGGCACGCAACAGGCCCTCGACGAAGTGTCGTTTGTGATTGACACTCCGGGCGTGGTGGGGCTTTTGGGACCCAACGGGGCGGGCAAGTCCACGCTCATGAAAATTCTCTGCGGTTATCTCGCCCCCACTTCGGGAACGGCGGCCGTGTGCGGCTTTGACACCTGCACGCAGTCTATGCAGGTAAAACGCCGGGTGGGCTACCTGCCGGAGCATAATCCGCTCTACGAAGAGATGTACGTGCGCGAATATCTTACCTTTACCGGCGAACTTTACGGCCTCGACCGCCTCAAAGACCGGGTGGAAACCGTGTTGGAACAGGTGAGCTTCGGCACCGAGTCGCATAAACCCATCGGGGCCCTCTCGAAAGGCTATCGGCAGCGGGTGGGCTTGGCACAGGCCTTGCTACCGGAGCCGGAGGTGCTGATTTTGGACGAGCCTACCACCGGCCTCGACCCCAACCAACTCGAAGACATCAGGGCTCTCATTCGGCAACTCGGACAAGAGAAAACGCTTATTCTCTCCACCCACATCATGCAAGAGGCGCAAGCCGTGTGCGAGCGTATTCTCTTGCTCGACAAAGGCCGCTGCGTGGCCGATGCGCCCACCGCCGACCTTTTGGCACAAGAAGGCACCGACCGCCTTGAGGATGTTTTTCACCGACTTACCCACGCTCATTAACCTGCAAGATAGGCCATGAACTTTTTGGAACCGCACCTGCTGCCTTTGCAAAACCCCCGGCTGCTGCCCATGCCCGACCACCCGGTGTATCACACGGAGCTATATCTGCTTGCGGCCTTGCTGTTCTACGCCTACCTGCTTTTTAAGATGTCGAGCCGCCTAAGTGCTTACTTCCACTTTTTATTCGATTGGCAAGCCTTGGATAAGACCGCACCGGGTCGGCAAGGCCGCATAGAATGGAGCTCTTTTCAATTCTTCTGCCTGATGGTGGTGTGCTTCGTTACCGTGTGCCTTTATCTCTATCAATGGGCCGCACATCCCGACATGACGGCGCGTTATTTTTGGACCCTGCCCTCGTGGCTCACCGCTTCGGAAGAAGAAGTGCTATTGCGGCTGTTTGTCTTTGTGGTGGCCGCCTTTGCCTGCAGGTGGGTGCTGCTCTCGGGCCTGAGCCGCCTTTTCAAAGAAAACGCCTTTGGAAGCTTGGTGGTGAAGTTAGAAATAGGGTATCTGTTCTTTTGGGTGATGTGGGCATTTCCTATTATATTGATTTCGTTTAACTTATCAAAATCCTTACCCCTTATCCTTATCGGGCTTTTGGTCATTTATCTGCTCGTGCTGCTGTTTCGTTGGTTTAAGATACTCGCATTGAGCCGTCAATTAAGCCGATTTTCTTACCTCCATATTTTTTTGTACCTTTGCGCCCTTGAAATCTTGCCTTTTTTATGCTTTTACAAACTCATAGGGATTGTAATTGCATGAGGATGAAAGCGCTTAGGTATGCTCAAAATAAAGAACGTGTTGATTTCGCAACCGGCCCCCGCCGATTACGATAAGTCGCCATACAAACAATTAGCGTCCAAATTCGGTCTCAAAATTGTTTTTCGTAAATTCATCAAAGTGGAAGGCATCACGGCGACGGAATTTCGGAAAAACAAAATCAATCTGTTGGACTATACGGCCATTGTCTTTACCAGCCGTAACGCCGTCGATCACTTCTTTAGAATGGCCAAAGAAATGCGCGTGGTCATTCCCATTACCATGAAGTATTTTTGCAGTTCCGAAACCACGGCTTTTTATCTGCAAAACTACATTCAATATCGCAAACGCAAGATTTTCTACGGCAAGCAGACCCTGAGCGACCTCATCCAGCTTATTGGTCGCCATAAGGACGAAACCTACCTGTGGCCTTGCAGCGAAGAAAGCGGCTCGGAACTGCCCAACGCTTTGGCCAAGGTGAAAGTGAAATATGCCAAGGCCCCGCTCTTTCGCACCGTTCCCGAAAAAATTGCTTCCGAAATCAATGTAAACGACTTTGATTTGTTGGCGTTTTTCAGCCCCATCGGGATTCGTTCGCTCAAAGAAAACTATCCGAAATTTAAGCAGGGCAAGGTGCTCATTGCTGCCTACGGCGAAACGGTATGCAGCGCTGTAGAAGAAGCGGGCCTTAAAGTTAACATTGCCGCGCCCACCGAAACGGCCTCGTCCATGCACCAAGCCATAGAGCAGTTCCTGACCGACTACTACAAAGTGGGCGGCGAATTGGATAAGATGCCGGGCAAATACAAATACGCGCCCAAGAGCAAAGACTCCGGCAGCGACAAAGAGGCGGGGCGCAGCGGCAAAGCCAAGGAAGTGGAGATGACAACCCCGCGCAGCAGCAGTAAAGCCTCGGGCGACGGCGAGAAAAAGACCAAGGTATCGCTGCACGGCAAAACAATAGAAGTCAAGGTGGCAGCCAATAGGGCGGCGGCTTTGGCGGTTATGGAAAAGAAGAAAAAGAAGTAAATGCCCACGCTCTCAAAAGCGGAACGCCTTTATCGGCAACGAACTGTTTCCGCTCTTTTTGCGCGGGGACGACGGGTGCGGATTTCTTCCGGTGCCTATATGCTCAAAGTCTATGCGTTGCTTTGCAATGGCGCAGAGTTGGATGAAAGCGCGTCTTGTGTCAAAGCCATGTTTTCGGCCCCCAAATCTTCGTTCAAACACGCCGTGGACCGCAATAGGATGAAGCGGCTCATGCGCGAGAGTTTTAGGGCGCGAAAAGCCGATTGGACGGGGCTGACGGAGCTGGGGGGCGCGGCTTGCGGCGCTTCGAGCGCGGACGGCGTTGTAGGGACGCGACCTGTCGCGTCTGCAGAATCCACGGCGGGGTCAAGTGCGGCTGCGGTTTGCGGCGAGACGGTGCTACTCATCGCCTTTATTTTTACCAAAATCGGTAAGCCGGCAGAGGGGTTTGTGCTTAAACAGGCCGATATGCAGGCTTACTTGGATAAGGCTTTGGATAAACTCTATCGCGTGTGGAGCGACGAGCAACGAAGTGCAATAAAGGCAGGGCGAACGTTGAGTGGTCAGCCGGGCGGCCGAACGTTGAGTAACCCGGCGCAAACCAATCCGGCATTGACAGACCAAACGTCGAGCAACCAAACAGAATCAAGCCATGGCGAAGAATAAAAACTTTGGGCACTATGCCGCTGCGGTTTTGCGCACCGCCGCCCTGCCGCTCAAATGGCTGTGTTTGGGCTTGGTAAAGGTTTACCAATACTGCATTTCGCCTTGGTTTCCGGCCACCTGTCGCTTTACGCCCACCTGCTCGCAATACGCGGTGGAAGCCCTGCAAAAACACGGGGTTTTCAAGGGCGGCTACCTCACCGCCAAACGCCTGTTGCGCTGCCACCCTTGGGGCGGCGCGGGCTACGACCCCGTTCCGTAACACCGAGAGCCACACGCTGCAAAACGAGCCGCACAACGAAACGTAAAACAAAAAGAATAGACGCCGCGCGTAACGCGCATTTGTAACCCGAAAATCACCCTAAAATGAACATCAAAGATATTTTCTATCCGCAAATCATCACCTCTTTGAAGAACTACAAACGCCAAGATCTTCAAAAGGATTTGCTCTCCGGTTTGATTGTGGGCATTGTGGCCCTGCCTATGGCCATTGCCTTTGGTATTGCCTCCGGGGTAACGCCCGAACAAGGCCTTATTACCGCCATTGTGGCCGGTTTCCTCATCTCGCTCCTTGGCGGCAGCACCGTGCAAATTGGCGGCCCCACGGGGGCGTTTATCGTTATTGTGGCGGGGGGGGGGGG
>QLIP01005004.1_pt1 | contig 19465 bp, 14 predicted proteins | sample 1769771 | NCBI WGS metagenome assembly QLIP01 (sample SAMN09428762, study PRJNA476227) | Gut metagenome, whole genome shotgun sequencing project. | isolation source: cecum | host: Rhizomys sinensis | place: China: Jinsha town of Minqing, Fujian Province | collected 2013-09-23
AGCGGCGGCTCAGTCCGAAGACGCGCGTCCCGGCAACTTCATCCCCACCGAAAAAGTTACACTTTCCGGACCCAAACTCACAGGCGAAAAAATAGACCTCGGCCAGTTTGAACGTCGTCCAAAACCCGTGGCTTCCTCGCGCGACGGAGGCAACAACGGCGGCAAGAAAAAACGTCAGCGCATCGGCGAAAAACAACAAGGCGCTTCGCCCGCGCCCGGCATGGGCGGTCGTCCCGGCGGTGGTCAAGGCGGCAACAACGGTAATCATCCCGGCGGCGGTAACAACGTTCAAGGCGGTGGCAAGAAAAAGAACAAGAAAAACAACAAAAACGCCCATAACCAAATAGACGAGCAGGAGGTAGAAAAGACACTGAAAGACACCTTGGCCCGTCTTTCTCCGCTGGGCAAGTCCAAGACTTCCAAGCACCGCCGCGAAAAACGGCACACCATCAGCCAACACTTGGAGGAAGAACAAGAAAGGATGATGCAGGAACAACGGGTGCTCAAAGTAACCGAGTTCGTTACGGTCAACGAGTTGGCCACCATGATGAACGTGCCGGTTACCGAGATTATCTCCACCTGTATGTCGCTCGGCTTGTTTGTTTCCATTAACCAACGTCTCACCGCCGACCCCATTTCGCTCTTGGCCGAAGAATACGGCTTTACGGTAGAATTTGTGGATGCCGAAGTGTTGGACGAACTCGAACACCAAGACGAGGACGAAGCGGTGGGCGAAGAAGAACCGCGCACACCGATTGTTACCGTGATGGGCCACGTGGACCACGGTAAGACTTCGCTGCTCGACTACATCCGCAAAACAAACGTGATTGCAGGCGAGGCCGGTGGTATTACCCAGCACATCGGGGCCTACGAAGTGCAACTCGAAAACGGCAAAAAAATCACCTTCCTCGATACGCCGGGCCACGAAGCGTTTACGGCCATGCGTGCCCGCGGTGCCAAAATTACCGACATCGCCATTATCGTGGTGGCGGCCGACGACAAGGTGATGCCCCAAACAGTGGAAGCCATCAACCACGCCCAAGCGGCCGGCGTTCCCATTGTGTTTGCCATCAACAAAATCGATAAACCGCAAGCCGATCCCGACAAAATCAAAACCGAATTGGCCGACATGAATTTGCTCGTGGAAGAATGGGGCGGCAAATACCAAAGTCAGGATATTTCGGCCAAGAAGGGCTTGAATGTGGAACACCTTTTGGAGAAGGTGCTGCTCGAAGCCGAAATGTTAGACCTTAAAGCCAATCCGCAACGTCGCGGTAAAGGGACGGTGGTGGAATCGTCGTTGGATAAAGGGCGCGGCTATGTGGCCAAAATTTTGGTGCAAGACGGCAGCGTGTCGGTGGGCGACCCGATTATTGCGGGGGCTACCTGCGGCCGTGTCAAGGCTATGTACAACGAGCGTAACCAAGCCATCAAAAAGGCCGGACCTTCCACGCCGGTGCTGCTCTTGGGGCTCAACGGGGCACCGCAAGCCGGCGATACGTTTAACGTAACCAAAGACGAAAAAGAAGCCAAAGACATTGCCAACCGCCGCACGCAGTTGCAAAGAGAACAAGGCTTGCGCACGCAAAAGCACATCACCTTGGACGAAATCGGCCGTCGTATTGCCATTGGCGACTTCAAAGAACTCAACGTGATTGTCAAGGGCGATGTGGACGGCTCTATCGAGGCTTTGTCCGATTCGTTGCTCAAACTCTCCACCGAAGAAGTACAGGTGAATGTGATTCACAAGTCGGTGGGTCAGATTACCGAAAGCGATATTTTGCTGGCTTCGGCCTCCAACGCCATTATCATCGGTTTCCAAGTGCGGCCTTCTTTGGCGGCGCGCAAGTTGGCCGAGAGCGAGCAAATCGATATTCGTCTCTACTCCATTATCTACGATGCCATCAACGAACTCAAAGATGCCATCGAAGGTATGCTTTCGCCCGAAATTCAAGAGAAAATTGTGGCCAACCTCGAAGTACGCGAGGTGTTCAAGATTAGCAAGGTGGGCAGCGTGGCCGGTTGTATTGTGTTGGACGGCCGCTTGGCGCGCAACACCAAGATTCGCATTATTCGCGACGGTATTGTGGCCTATACCGGCAAACTCGGCTCTCTGCGCCGCTTCAAAGACGACGTTAAAGAAGTGTTGGTGGGTCAGGACTGCGGCTTGAATATCGAAAACTTTAACGATATCAAGGTGGGCGATATTATCGAGGGTTACGAACAAACCGAGGTAAAACGGACCTTATAAGCGTAGAGCCGCTTGCCGGTCGGTGCGCTTGGCGGCGCAGCGGTTGCAAGTATGGCCGGTGGCTTAAACAGGTTTTGTAAGCATTGAACAGTGTACGCGCGTTTTTTACAATATGTCAAACAGCACCACCTCTTTGAAAACGGACGAAAAAGGGTGTTGGTGGCGGTGAGCGGCGGGGCGGACTCGACGGTGCTGCTACATTTGCTTTTGCGTGCGGTTAAGCAGGGTGCGCTACCTCTCGAACTGGCCGTGGCGCATTGTCATTTTCATTTGCGGGGCGAAGAGGCCGACGGCGACCAAGCGTTTGTGGAAAATTTGGCGAAAGAGGCCGCCTTGCCGTTCTATACGGTGGGGTTCGACACCGAACTCTACGCCAAGGATCAGGCCATCTCTATCGAAATGGCGGCTCGCGAACTTCGATACAATTTCTTTAAGCGGTGTATGGCGCGCGATGGCTGGCAGGCCTGTGCCTTGGCGCACCATCTCGACGATCAGGCCGAAACTCTTTATCTTAATCTCTTGCGCGGCACGGGGCTTAAAGGGCTGAGAGGTATGTGGCCTGAGCAGGGCGGCTTGGTAAGGCCGCTACTCTTTGCGCGGCGCAGAGAGATTGAAGCCTACGCCGCCGAGCAAGGAATTTCCTACCGCACCGATTCCACCAATAAAGAAGACGACTACCTGCGCAACCGTGTGCGGCATTATCTCCTTCCTTTGTGCGAGGCTCTCAATCCGCAAGCGGTGGGGCATGCGGCGCAGACAACGGCGAGTTTGCAACGTTGCGAGGCGGTGTTAGAGGCGTGGTATGCGAAAGCCGAAGCGCGATTGGTGGAAAGACGAACGGAAGAAGTGAAAGACGGCGCAGAGGGCTGCTTTACGGGCACGCACGGTGGTAATGATTTCGCGGGATTTAGCGCAGGTTCGGGCTTTGACGGCGGCTACGGCCCCTGTATTGAAGAACCCACGCGCATCGAAGTTGAATTTATAGACAAAGCCAAACTAAAGCAATTTAGAAACGAAGAGGGCATAAGCGCCTGTCTCTGCTTTTGGGAATGGTATCTTAAAGAGCGCAACTTCAACCAAGAACAAATCGAACAAATTATTCGCAACTATACCGACGGCGAGGGCGGCAAATCGTTTGACGACCGCTTCGGCCGCCGCTCTTTGCAACGCACCGCCCAAGGGTGGGAGTATCGGTGGGAGTAAACAGACTAAGGATTTCTACGCCGTAACCTTGTCGTGTTGCAAGAACATCACGTTATAGACGGGCATATAGATAATGCCGTTTTTCTCTTTGATGAGGCGGTTATTGGAGAACACGTAGGCGCGTTTGACGGGATAGATTTGTTGCTTCATAAAACCACTCAGGGCACTATGAATGGTGTAGTCGCGCCCCGACTTGACTTCGATGGGCAGCACACTCAAAGTCTCGTAATCATCCACCAAATAATCGACCTCACCCTTGGCCTTGTTGTCGTAGTAGTAGAGATTGTAACCGTGGGCTTTCAACTCCGAAGCCACTACCAACTCGTAAACCGCCCCCAAATTAACGCTGCGCTCGTCGGACATAATGGCCTGTATGTTGTTGCGAAAAAGAATGTTGGTCAACAAACCCACATCGTTGAGATAGAGTTTTAGCAGATTCTTGCCGGTGGAGGCCACCAAGGGGAACACCGGCTCCGACACCGCCCTCACCTCCAACGCGATACCGGCACTTATCAGGTAGTCAAACTCGTCTTGATAGTTGCTGAACCGCTTGCCTTTTTTATCTTCAATATCTTTAAGCACTATGCGCTTCTTTTTGTTTTCGAGCGCAGAGGGAATAAGGTCGTAAATTCGCTTAATTTTGAGTTTGTTTTCGGTGTCGTATTTGGAAGCATCGTAGCCGTAGTAGGTATAGATTTCTTGTTGCAGACGGCGCACCCGCTGAATGTTTTGGCTTTCCACATAGACCGATACCACCTCCGGCAAACCGCCCACAATCAGATATTTGCGAAACAAATCCATTAGGCGCAGATGCGTGGCCTCGTCAAGGCTATCCCTCTCTTCAAACTTGCGCCGCAAAACATCTATGGCTTCCTCGCCAAAACCGTTGGCGAGGAGAAACTCCTCAAAATCCAAGGGGAACATGGGCACCACCTCGATGCTTCCCATGGGAATTGAGCTTGTTTGTGAGAGGGTTACACCCAAAAGCGAACCGCTGGCAATATAGGTATATCGGTTTTCTTGATTGAGGAACTTTAACAACGTAAGCAGGTGCGGATAGGCCTGAATCTCGTCCAAAAACACCAGCGTATCTTGCCTGTTGCCCAATTTATTTCCGGCCAACATGCCCAGCTGAAAGTAGAAATCTTCGGTGGTACGCACCTCGGCAAACCGCCGCACCCCCTGCTCGTCTTCCAATAAGTTAATCTCCACATAGTGCTTGAAAGAGGTCTTCCCTACATGACGGATAAGATACGATTTTCCTATCTGCCGAGCCCCCGTAACGACCAGCACCTTCTTAGAATCAGACTTAATATACTGTTTCACAAAGTTTTGAATACGTCTATACAGCATAAAATATACACTTTTCTATATAAAAACATGGGGCAAATATACACTTTTCTATATAAATTTAGAAGAAAAAGATACACTTTTCTATATAAAATTTGTGAAAAAATATACACTTTTATATAAGAATTTTGTGAAAAATCGGACGAAAAAGCTCGGAATTTTGTGAAAATTTAGCTGAAAAAGGCCGGAATTTTGTGAAATTTTGACTGCAAATGACCTATCTGCCCTCTTTTACTTATTCGTCAAGAGGGGGAATAATCATATTGCTTCTAAACTCTTCGCGCGGCAAGAAGGGATAGAGGTCTTCCAAGGGTTTGGAAACCATTCTGCCATCGCTCTTGCGCTCGGATGATGTCTTGGGTTGGAAGATGTAGTCCTTAGGCAAAATCACTTCGCAAATCACGGGCTTAGACATCTCGCACATCTTGGAGATTTTCTCTGCCGCCTCTTCGTTGCGATCTATTCGCAAGTAGGCAAAACCAAAGGCTTCCGCCACCTTTTCAAAGTTCGGAAACACTACGCCCGAATCGGCATCTATGCCGATATGACGCCCTTCAAAAAAGTTGTTTTGCGTTTGGCGAATGGAGATGTAGCCGCCATTGTTCAGAAGGATGAGTTTTAGGTTGAGTTTGTTGGCAATCACCGTGCTCAACTCTTGCAGATTCATCATCAGACTGCCATCACCGGCCAAGCAAATATGCATCTTTCCCGGCGTGGCCAAAGCCGCCCCGATGGAGGCCGGCAGGTCGTAGCCCATCGAAGCACAACCCGAATTCCAAATCCAGCGTTGTCCGTTTTTGATTTTTGCCGCTTGAAATCCCACCACGCTCGCCGTGCCATTGGCGGTGGCCACCACAGCATCATTTGGAAGAAGGCGACTGAGCGTATTTACAAAATGATAGGGATTCACCTCGCCCTGCTTCTCAAATTCGGGCAACACCACCGGATATTTTTGTTTGCGTTCCAATGCCCACGAAAGCCACTCATCGTATTTTTGACTCGGCGTATAGGTAAGCAGTTCTTCAAAAAAGGCTTTGGCATCGGCTTCTATGGCGAGATGCGGCTTTACGGTGGGTTTCTGCATTTCGGCCGGGTCTATATCCACGCACACCAACTTGCCGCCGCGCGCAAAATGTTCGTAGTTGTAGCTCGTTTGACGAATGTTGTTGCGCGACCCCACGCTGAGCACAAGGTCGGCGTTTTGTAAAGCGAAATTACCGGCGCGACTGCCCAAGGTGCCGATACGGCCCACAAAACACGGTTGGTCTTCATACAACAAATCCGTGCCGTTGAACGTTTCCAAAGCCGGCATCGGCATCTGTTGCAGAAACCGATTCATCAAATCTTTTGCACCGCTGATTCTAATGCCGTTGCCTGTTAATAACACCGGACGTCGGGCTGCATCCAAGAGTTTGAAAAGTTCTTGCATTTGCGCGGCATCGGGGCGTTTCTTGGCTTGCAGGGTTTCTATGGTTTGGGGCGGCAATTCTTCCAACTGCGCTTCGTTCACAATAGCCCCTTGAATATCCATCGGTACATCGATCCAAACGGGACCCGGGCGGCCTGACAGGGCGGTGTGTACCGCCTCGTCTAAGATACGCCGCACGTCTTCCGCCCTGCGGATTTGCCTTGCGTATTTGGTGAGGGGTTTTACCACCGAGATGATATCTACCTCTTGGTCGCCCAGCTGCCGGAGAGGCAAATCCGGACACGCTGACACGGTGGTGCTTTGCTTGACCTGCCCCGAAATGTAGAGCACCGGCACCGAGTCTGTCCACTGCCCCATCACACCCGTGAGCGTGTTCAGGCCGCCCGGCCCGGTGGTGATATTGACCACGCCCAACCGTTTGCCGGCGCGCACGTAGCCCTCGGCGGCAATGGCGCAGGCCTGTTCGTGATGACAACAAGTATAAGCCAAGCCGCTCTGATAAACCGCGTCGTTGAGGTGCATCGCGCCGCCGCCCGTAATCATAAACACGCGCTCCACGCCATAAACCTCTTTGAGTCGCTTAAAGATATAGTCGCTTGCTCTCATCTTGTGTTGTATGCTTTACTTGTTAAACAAACTATCCGTTACGAAAAAGATGTCTTTGCAGTGGACGGCATTTTTCTTGAAGTCCACAAACATTTTCGTGATTTCTTCGTTGAGCGAGTCCCATTGGTTGTCCATGTTGAGCGAAGGCAGATGTTCGTCGGCATAGCTCTCGTTGTAGCGCGTTCTAAAACCGTCGAAACCGGCAATGGCCACCTTCTTTACCTGCAATTTATCCAACAAACGGAACGCACAAATGGCGGCGTTGTCGAAATGGGTCCAACCGCGTTTAATCACGTTGTTGAAACCGACGATATACTCTTGCTTGTCTGCCTCATTTTTGATATTCGACAACACAATGCGCGGCGTTTTTTCAAACGCTTCGGGATAGGTATTTTTGGCGTATTCATAGCGCGCCTGATTAACAAAAAACAGGTAGTCGTATTTTATGCCGGGCACTATGGCGTTAACGCCAACCACCAAAGATTGGTGGGTCTTGATATGGTCTTGTATCTTCGTATTCTGCTCCACCGAAGACTTTCCGGGACATACCAACAAAACATTTTTGCGGTTCATTACATCGGAGAGTTCTTTCAGCGCAAGGACGTCGTCCACATAGCGGATTTGATTCTGAATGTATTTTTCTTCCAAGAGGTCGTAGTCGTACTTCTTTCGGTCGGCCGGCGAGAGAGACTCGATGATAAGGCGCATATCTTTGGCCTTGGTGCGGTGGTTATCCAACAGATAGGCGATGTTATTGACGTGGCAGCAATACATGCCGGCAATGCAATAAGGCGTGGAATAGCCCCACTGAAAATGCTCCTGATAGTAGCCCATATACACATCAATGGCATCCATAATGGCATCGATGTTGTAGTGCATGCCGCACTTTTTGTTCAGGTAGTTGGCCACCAATTCGGTGGTGGCATTGCCCGCGCCGCGCCCCATTCCGCAAAGGCTGGCATCTACCATAATGTCGCGATCGGTGTTGCGCAGCAACTTGATAAAATGGGTGGAGAGCGCAAAGGCCAACTGCTGATTGTTGTGGGTGTGCAAGCCCATATTGATGCGCTTATCCAAGTGGGCATCCAAACATTTTACAATGCGTTCCAAGTCGTCTTCGTACATGGCTCCGAACGTATCCACCACCGACAGCGAGGCCGGCAGGGCTTGGTTCATGGCTTGGGCCAAGACTTTGAGATCGTCGTCGGAATAGGCCAGCGTATTGGCGGCCTGAAACATCACAGTATAGCCTTTTTGACGAATACGCATCCCGATTTCGATACCCTCTTTGTGTTTTCCGAACGGAAAAACCACCCGAACGGCGTCAATCGACTTACCATCGCAGGGCGGCAGCACCGAGTCGTCGTAGCGGTCCCAATCTATCATCACCACGTAAAGCGAATTGGGGTTCTTCTCTTGCAGATATGGCTCCAAGTCGGAGGGCACGTGATAGAACGAGGTGCCCTCTTTATGCGGCTTGTCTTTCAGCCAACCACACTCGATGATGTCCACATTGGCCTCTTGCAAATGACGAATGAGGCCTTTTATGGCGGCGGTTCCGAAGTTGGAATCCACCACATAAGCCCCGTCGCGCAGCGTACAGTCTAACAGTTTAATTTTCATATCGTCCAAATAGTGATGATCGATTATGCGAATTTACCACTTTTTTTGCAGATAAAAATCTCTACCTGTTATTTAGTAAGGTTATATAGGATTCCAAAACAAATATGCGGTTTCTGCTTTGACCTGTCATTTCCTTTAAAATATTATCTTCACACATTTGTTTGACTAGATCATTTGCTGCTTTGTAACTCAAATCACAAATTTTTGCAACATCCTCTACCTTAACGTATGGGCTTTTAAGAAGCTCCTGCAGTAGCAAAATACCCGTCACTGCACGACGACCATATTTTTCCCTCATTATGTTTTCAAGATTTTTCTTGAAACGAATAATTTCAGAAAGCGAAGATGCCGCCAAAGAAGCTGTTTGCTCTACACCAACTAAAAAATACTTAATCCATTGAAACAAATCATTTTTAGAACGAACTCTATCCAAATTATCATAATAAAGATCCTTGGGATTTTCAAAATAATTTGACAGATACAAAAGTGGTTTGCTCAGCAACCCCTCTTTTACAAGATACAGCGTAATAAGTAGACGTCCAATTCGTCCGTTACCATCAAGAAATGGATGGATGGTTTCAAACTGATAATGGGCTATCGCTATTTTCAGAAGGGCGGGCATTTGAATTTGGTCGTTGTTTAGAAACCTTTCTAAATCGCTCATCAGTTCCGGAATAAGAAGATGGCTCGGTGGAATAAAGTGTGCATCAGCAATAGAATTGCCTCCAATCCAATTTTGACTTGTCCGAAATTCACCGGGTAATTTATGCTCTCCTCTGACACTACTCAGTAATATTTTGTGAATCTGTTTAATAAGACGAGACGAAATCGGTAGGTTTTCCAACTCAACAATAGCAGAATTCATCGCCTTTATGTAGTTTTGAACCTCAATCCAATCATTTCGTCTCTCTGGACGAACCTCCATTTCCGGGAGTAAGGCTTCATCCATACGAGTTTGTGTTCCTTCGATACGACTTGAAGTCACAGCTTCCTTCGTAACGTGCAATTGGAGAAATAAGTCAATATTCGGCACCAAGTGCGAATATGAGTTTAGTTCTCCCAATCTTATTGCGGCTCTTTCCAACAAACTATTCAAAGCCGAATCCGACCAAGCCCATGTATCATTGATACCGTTTGGCACAAAATACATATAACTTATCCCTCGCTCGTAGTGCCCAGCACTAAAATGTTCTATAGATTTCATATCGTAATTAACAAAAGTAAAATAAGAATCTTTTTATTTTATTTTTTGTATTAAAAGTAAAATAATATAATTTAACCTTTGGTTTCTGGCATCATCTCAAAGCATCATTACGCGAATTTACCACTTTTTTTGCAGATAAAATAACGCCTCTTACTTGTCGAACAAGAGACAGTTTCGGTCTAATTTTGATTGGATGGAAGCATACCAGTCGTGCAGTTCTTGGGCGGCGGTGCGCATGGGGGTAAAGTGCAGGGCGTTGCCCATTTCGGCGCGCAGACGGGCGTTGCAGCCTGTGTAGGGCAGGCCTTGGCCGGGGGCGGCGATGTGAATGGGCAGGTCTTGGCCGCTTAGTTCTACCGCCAACTTCGCCAAGTCGGCCAAAGAAGACACCTCGTCGGGGGTAATGTTGTAGGCATGATATTGCGGCTTGTGTTCGATAAACCACGCGATAATCGGTGCCAAATCGGGCGCGTAGAGATAACTGAATTCGCGGTCTTGACGCAGGGTTACCGGCAGAGAGAACAAGGTTTTACAAATGGCGTTGGAGATAAACCGAATGGCGTAGTCTTCGTATTTACCGAAGATACCGAAGATACGCAGGTCCACCACATCATACGGACAGAGGTCGATGTACTTGCCGCAAACGTATTTGTTGTAGCCGTGTTCGTCGACGGGGATATGCACTCCGGCGTAGTCTTCTTTCATGAGCGGTTGGTAGTGCGCCCCGTCGTAGATCGCGCCCGACCCAAGGTTGAGAATACGGCCGCAATGCTCGGCGTGGCGCATGAGGTGAAAGAAAATGCGGTTGTTGGTAAAGAAGAGTTGGCTTTGGTCGGGCGCGTTGCGATGCCCCGGCTTCACGGCCGCATGAATGACGGCATCGAAGCGGTGTTGCGGTTGCGCAAAATAGGCATCCACGCTGTCGAGGTTGGCAAGGTCTAACTCTTGGTGCGAGGGTGAGACCAACTCGTATTGTTGCGATAGAAAACTCTCTTTCAGATTGCGGCCGATGAAGCCGCTACCGCCTGTAAGCAACACCTTTTTCATGCCTTGTCTGTTAAATTTGTTACGCGCACACCGGCTGTTTCATTACTTGTTACGTGCCACCGCGCGTACGTGCAAACTTGTCTCTATGCCCCGATTTGTGCGTACTTTTTGATTTGCTCCACACAAAGAGCGTACACATCTTCGTTGCGGTAACGTTTATACCAATCTACGGTGAGGGCTATGGTCTGCGCCATATCCAAGCGCGGCCGCCACCCCAAGAAATAACGCGCCTTGCTGATGTCGAGCATTAGTAAGTGGGCTTCGTGTAGGGCGTTGGGATCGGAAAGGTCTTGCAGACTTCCGCTGCCGTAGGCTTTTACCACCTGCTGCGCCACTTCCCACACGGGGGGGGCGGTCGCGCTCTCCGGGCCGAAATTCCAACCCTCGCAATAGCGCGTGGGGTCCTGATACATCTTCATAGCCAAGAGCAGATAGCCGCTCAGGGGTTCGAGCACATGTTGCCACGGACGCACCGCTTTGGGGCTGCGAATACCGATGGGTTTGCCCGCTTCCAAAGCCCGAATGCAGTCGGGAATGATGCGGTCTTGCGCCCAATCGCCACCGCCGATGACATTGCCGGCGCGCACGCTGGCCACGCTCTTGCCGTGTTTTTCGTATTGTTCGGGGTTAAAGAAACTGCGCCGCCAACTGCTGATGGCAATTTCGGCCGCACCCTTGCTGCTGCTGTACGGGTCGTAGCCGCCCATCGCTTCGTTTTCGCGATAGGCCCACACTTGTTCTTTGTTTTCGTAACATTTGTCGGTGGTAATCATCACCACCGTTTTTACGCTTTTGGTTTGGCGCACGGCTTCCAGTACGTGCAAACTGCCCATCACGTTGGTTTGATAGGTTTCGAGCGGGATTTCGTAAGAAAGGCGCACCAAGGGTTGGGCGGCCAAGTGGAACACGATTTCGGGTTGATATTTTTCAAACGCCGCTTTTACTTGGTCTCTTTGGCGAATATCGACACGCAAGTCGGCTTTTATCTTTTTTCCGATGCCCGAAAGCACATAGTTATCGCGCTCGGTGGCAGGGTCCAACGCCAAGCCTATGACTTCCGCGCCCATTTCGTGCAGCCAAATCGCAAGCCAACTGCCCTTAAAACCCGTATGGCCGGTTACCAATACGCGCTTGCCTTTATAGAAATCCCCGAAGTTCATTTTTACTTATATTTTATAAAAACTTATTTTGGGTGGATGAGATGCAAGGCGAACCGGCAAAGACCCGAAGGAGCGTACATGAAGTACGTGACTGAGGAAGATTTGCCGCTTCAACGAAGCAGATCGCCATCCAAATAAGTTTTACCAAATTTTCCAAGGCGCACGATTATTTTCCCACATATCTTCGAGTTCTCGCTTCTCGCGTTGCGTATCCATGGGACGCCAAAAACCACGATGATGATAGGCCATCATCTGCCCTTCGTCGGCCAAGGTTTCAAGCGGCTTGCGTTCAAAAATGGTTTCATCGCCATCAATGTAATCGAGCACTTCGGGCTCCAACACAAAAAATCCGCCACTGATCCAACTTAAATCCCCCTTGGGTTTTTCAACGAAAGAGGCCACGCGATTCGGATTTTTCTCATCAAAATTGATGGAACCGAAACGTCCGGAGGGTTGCACCACCGTTACCGTCACTTTCTTTTTCTGCTCTTGGTGAAACTTAACCAATGCCGGAATATCAATGTCGGCCACACCGTCACCATAGGTCATCATAAAAGGTTCGCCGGGATTGAGATATTTTTTGATACGCTTGATACGACCGCCCGTCATGGTGTTGAGCCCCGTATCGACCAAGGTCACTTTCCAAGGCTCTGCCGCCGAATGATGAATTTGAATGTCGTTGTTGCTCAAATCGACCGTCATATCGGCGTGGTGCGTGTAATAGTCCGCAAAATACTGCTTAATCATATAGGCTTTGTAGCCGCAGCACACAATAAATTCGTTGAATCCGTAGTGCGAATAGATCTTCATGATATGCCACAGCATGGGCTTGCCACCTATTTCCAACATGGGCTTAGGCCTGAGATCGGTTTCTTCACTCAAACGTGTGCCGAAACCACCCGCCAAGAGAACTACTTTCATATCGGTTGTTTGTTTTTATTTTTTCTTAGTGTGCGCCAAAAAATCGGCCACGCACGCCAACACATATTCGATTTGCGCCTCCGTCAAGCCGGGATAGGTGCCGAGAAAGAAAGTGGCGTTCATGATATAGTCGGTGTTGTCTAAGGTGCCCACCGTGCGTTTTTCTATCGACAGATAGGCCGGTTGCCGCAAGAGGTTTCCGCCAAAGAGGTTGCGGGTTTCAACGCCCTTGCTCTGCAAATAATCGGTCAGTTCGGTGCGCGTAAAGCCCGCCTCTTTCTTTACCGTAACGGGATAGGCAAACCAAGCCGGATCGGAATTCGGCGTGGCGCACGGCAGCACAAAGAGGTCTTGCCAAGCCTTGAAGCCGGCCTCCCAGCGACGAAAGTTGGCTTTGCGTTTTTCGATAAAAGCGGGCAGTTTCTCCATCTGCGCCACGCCCACCGCCGCCTGCATATCGGTTACTTTAAGGTTGTAGCCGATGTGGGAATAGACATATTTGTGGTCGTAGCCCAAAGGCAGTTCGCCAAACTGCTCGGTGTAGCGGCGGCCGCAACGTCCGTTTTCGCCACCCTTACAGTAGCAGTCTCTCCCCCAATCGCGCAGAGACCGCACGGCTTTGGCCAAGACAGGGTTGTCGGTACAAACCGCCCCACCCTCGCCCATGGTGATATGGTGCGCCGGATAAAACGAGTAGGACGCGATGTGGCCAAAAGTGCCGACCTTTCGGCCGCGATACGTAGAACCCAAAGCATCGCAGCAGTCTTCCACCAAATAGAGATCGTGTTCTTTTGCCATACGACCGATGGCATCCAAGTCTATCGGGTTGCCGAGCGTGTGCGCCAACATAATGGCACGGGTGCGCGGCGAAATGGCAGCGGCAATCTGATCGGTGAGAGCATTATAGGTGCCGATTTCCACATCGACAAACACCGGCACCAAACCGTTTTGCAAAATGGGATTGACGGTGGTGGGAAATCCGGCGGCCACGGTAATCACCTCATCGCCGCGCCGCAGTACCTTATCGCCCAACAAAGGCGAGCAAAGAGCCGTTAGAGCCAACAAATTGGCCGACGAACCCGAATTGACGATAAAGGTAAACTTAGAACCGGTAAAGGCCGAAAAACGATTTTCAAATTCGCGGGCAAAGCGGCTTTCGGTCAGATAAAAATCGAGCGAGGCTTCCACCGCATTTTGCAACTCTTTTTCGTCGAACACCCGTCCCGCATAGTGCACCAACGAATCGTTCGACGGGGCCGAAGCAAAACGACATTCGTAGTACTGCTTGACTTTCTCGGCGATTTGTGCCCTGAGTTCCTGCTCTTTTTTGAGCGCGTTGTCTTGATTCATAGCCTTGGTCATCTAACTTCGTGTATAGCCTTTGCGTTTATTCCGCCGTCGGAGCCGTCATAAATTTGGGTAAACCGATCTCCACTTTTTCGCGCCGGTGAGAGAGCGGATGCGGAAAATCCAACGAATAAGCCATGAGATGTATTTGCTGTTTAACCGTGTTATCCGCCCCGTATTTGCGATCGCCCACTATCGGACAACCCATGTCGGAGAGATGAACGCGAATCTGATTTTTGCGGCCGGTTTCCAAACGAATTTCCAACAAAGAGGTATGCGTATCTTCGTTATATTGCAAGGTTTTGTAGTGCGTTACCGCCCACTTGGCCCCCTCTTCTTCGGTCGGCACCGAATACATCACCTGCCGCGCATTTTCTTTCAAAAACGAACAACATTTGCCCGATGGCTTTTCGGGTTGTCCTTCCACCAAGGCGTAATATTTCTTCTCTACTTCTTTCCAATGGTCTTGCAAAAAAGTCTGACTCTCCTCACTCTTGGTAAACAGAAGCAAGCCGCACACCTCTCTGTCTAAGCGGTGCACCGTGTAGGCACGTTGACGATGGCGGGTTTTCTGCAAAACATATTGATTAACCATGCCGAACATGGAACGCACTTTTTCGGTGGTGCGCCCCGAAGTGAGAATGCCGGCCGGCTTAAAGACCACCATCACCTCTTCGTCTTCAAACAAAATCCGGAAAGGGGCTTTTTCGCGATAGAGTTCCCGCGCCTGATATTTCTTAAACTGCACGCAAGCGCCTTTACTCAGCATGGTTTCGGCATGCTTCATCATCGCCCCGTCGGCATCGGAAACACAACCCAAGCGAATCGCCTTTTTAAGACGGGTGCGATTGCTGTCGGGAAAACTCTCCAACAGCAAATCGATAAGGCTCATATCGCGTGGGGCGGTCAGATTCATAGCTGTATTTCTTCGCCGTTTCGGTCGTAAAATCTATACTCCAAAAAGTTTAACGAGTCGTAGCTGCGCAACTTAATCCAACGCCGATAACGCCGCCACCAGTTACGCTGGGCATGCCGCCAACCACTGCGCAAATACGCATACACAAACGGGTGCACCACAATGGTAAAATGACGGGCGTTGGTGTCTTTGATAAGATAATCGACCTGCTTGTCGATTTCGTCGGTGAGGCAGATGCTGGGCTTTATCTCGCCACTGCCGCCACAGGTGGGGCAGGTCTCCAACACCTTGACCTGCGTTTGCGGACGAAACCGCTGACGGGTAATCTGTATGAGACCGAATTTGGTGGGCGGCAAAACCGTGTGTTTGGACGGGTCGTTTTCCATGGCCTTGACCATGGCGTCGAACAAGAGTTTGCGGTTGGATGCATCGCGCTGGTCGATAAAATCCACAATGATAATTCCACCCAAATCGCGCAGCCGCACTTGGCGCGCCACCTCTTGGGCTGCATCCAAATTTACCTGCAAGGAGTTGCTCTCTTGGCTTTGGTCGGCCGACATACGATGGCCGCTGTTTACGTCTATCACGTGCATGGCCTCGGTATGTTCCACCACAAGATAAGCCCCGTTGTGGCGCAGATTTACCACCTTTCCGAAAAGAGATTTAATCTGCTTGGAAATACCGAAGTGGTCGAAGATGGGCTCTTTGCCTTTGTAAAGTTTGAGGATGTCTTTCTTTTCGGGCGCAATGCGCAAGAGATAGGCCTGAATTTCGTCGAACAACTGCTGGTCGTTGGTGGCAATTTGATTGAAGTCGTTGTTGAGAAAATCGCGCAGTATACTCACCGCTTTATCCATCTCGCTGCACACCTTCATCGGGGCTTTGGCATTGCGAAGCTGACGTTCGATGTGTGCCCATTTTTTGGTGAGAGCGGTCATGTCGGCATCCAAATCGGCCACACTCCTACCCTCGGCCACGGTGCGAATAATCACCCCGAAGTTGTGAGGCCGTATGCTTTGGATTAAACTTTTGAGACGCGAACGTTCTTCCGGATTTTTTATCTTTTGAGAGATGGAAACTTTGTTGGAAAACGGTACCAATACCAAGTAGCGACCGGGAAACGAAATCTCTGCGCTCAGGCGCGGCCCTTTGGTCGAAATAGGTTCTTTGGTTACTTGCACCAAGATATTTTGATTCTGTTTGAGCAGCGAAGAAATCTTGGCCCCTTTGGGTGTTTTCTCGCGCTCTTTGTAGTTCTGAATGTCGGTCTGCGAGCGGTCGCCGTTAAGGGCGCATTGCGTAAACCGATTGAAGGAAGCAAACTGCGAACCTACATCCAAGTAGTGCAAAAATCCTTCTTTCTCTGCCCCCACCTCAATAAATGCCGCATTCAATCCGGGCATCAACTTCTTGACCCGGCCCAAAAATACATCCCCCACCGAGTGCATCGTATTGCTCTTTTCGCGATGCAACTCCACCAACTGTTTATCCTCAACTAACGCTATTACAACCTCTTGCGCTGTCGAGTTTACGATCAATTCCTTATTCACAAAACTTCATATTACTAAAATACAAACAGTAGGCATACATAAGTACACCTACTGTTCATATTGGGATCACGCTATAGAGATAATAATCTCTTATCTCTTCTTATGGCGATTCTTGCGCAGACGTTTCTTGCGCTTGTGGGTCGCCATTTTATGCCGTTTTCTCTTCTTTCCGCTCGGCATACGCTTAGGCCTTTACGTTCTTTTTAACGCTGTTGAGGAAAGTCTTGGCAGGCTTAAACGCGGGAATGTTGTGGGCGGGAATTTCGATAGACGTGTTCTTCGAAATGTTGCGGCCCGTTTTCTTCGCGCGGGTTTTGATGATAAAACTGCCAAAGCCTCTCAAATAAACGTTTTGGCCGGAAACCATGTTGTCTTTAATGACATCCATAAAAGTTTCTACAGCAGCTAAAACAACGCATTTTTCCAAGCCTGTCTTAGCAGCAATCTCGGATACTACCTCTGCTTTTGTCATGTTATTTTGCTATTATCTGGTTTATACTTAGTTTGTTACAACTTTTATTGGGCGTTTTGCACAGGGAAACTTTAAGCGGAATCTGCTCAAAGGCCGCGCCCTATCGCGCTTAACGCCACGCAAATGTACGAAAAAAAATCAAAACTCAACCGCTTCTCGGCACTTTTTTCTATTTTTGCCCATTATGTCTTTACTTGCCGATAAGTTAATAAGCTGGTATTCTGATAATAAGCGCGACTTGCCTTGGCGCGACACCCAAGATCCCTACCCGATTTGGTTGTCGGAGATTATTTTACAGCAAACGCAGGTTAAGCAAGGATTGCCTTATTTTCAACGCTTTATAGCGGCCTTTCCCCATGTGCGAGCCTTGGCCGAGGCCGAAGAAGAGGTGGTGCTCAAACAGTGGCAAGGCTTGGGCTACTACAGCCGCGCAAGGCACCTGCACGCGGCCGCCAAACAGATTTGCGAGAAGCACCAAGGCCGTTTTCCCGACACCTACGAGGCTGTGCGCGCCCTGCCCGGCATTGGCGACTACACGGCGGCGGCCATCCTGTCGTTTGCGTTTCGCCGACCGCTTCCCGTGGTGGACGGCAATGTGCTACGGGTGGTGAGCCGTATCAACGGCCTTGAAAAGCCGGTGGACCTGCCGGGGACAAGGACCGAAATCAAGCGGTTTTTGGAGGGCCAAATCGATCGCGAGCGGCCGGATTTGTTTAACCAAGCCATGATGGAATGGGGTGCGCTTTTGTGCTTGCCGGGACGCGCGGCCCTTTGTCTGAAAGACCCCGAACTATGCTTCTTTTGCCGGCATTGCAAGGCGTTTAAGCAGCATTTTGTGGCGCAACTGCCGCTCAAAAAGGAGAAAAAGGCGGTGTCGGAACGCTACCTACATTATTATTGTGGGCCGCGCAAGGGCGAAATCTACTTTCGGCGGCGGCAGGGTGATGATATATGGAAAGGTTTGTTTGAACTACCTTATATTGAGACCTCGTCGGCCGAACCGCCGGAGCCCTACCTTAAATGTATCAAACAATACACCCACCTGCTCACCCATCGCCGCCTACATTTATACTTTTATGAGGCCCGCACCCTGCCGCCGCAAATCGACCGCCAAGACTGCTTTCTCGTAAAGCGGGCGCAGTGGGGAGAGTATGCCGTGCCCAAAGTGATTGAAAAGTTTTTAGATTTTTTAAGAAAAAATGTACGATAAAATTTCATCTCAAACGTACATTATCCAAAACCTTAAAAAATTTATGTATTATGACAGGAGTAAACAAAGTAATCCTGATTGGAAACTTGGGTCGTGATCCCGAAGTTTTCACGTTTGACAACGGGAAGAAAAAGGTCCGCATGACGTTGGCCACTTCCGAAACGTACAAAAACAAAAACGGCGACCGGGTGGAACAGACCGAATGGCATTCGGTGGTGCTCTATCGAGGCTTGGCCGAGGTTGCGGAGAAGTACCTTAAAAAAGGTAGTTCGGTGTATGTGGAAGGTAAGTTGCGCACCCGCTCGTGGGAAGACGACAAAGGGCGGCACTACATCACCGAGATTGAAGCCCGCGAGCTGACCATGGTTGGCGGACACGGCAACGGCAGTGGCGGTGGCAAAAGCAAGAGCGACGCGCCGGCCGTGGAAAAGGGCGAACCCGTGATGCCGTCGGTACCTTCCAAGTTGGACAACGAGGAGGCGTTTTACGACCCCTCCGAGGACGCGCTGCCATTCTAAGAGTGGCCGCGATGACCGACCTGCGGTGAGGACCCGGCCGCACGGCTTAACGTAGTGCGGCATCACGTGGCACAACGTGGCACGGCCGGCGGTCGCCTCAAACGCAAAGGGGACATTCCTTTCGGAATGTCCCCTTTTTCATTACCATACGCGGCGACCTTACTTTGCGTTAAACGCATCCAAACCGCTTTGCAGATAAGCGATAAACGCTTCCACGTCGCTGTTGTAGCCGTAGGAATTGGCCACAATCGGGTTGCCGTTGGCATCCAAAAGATGATAGAACGGCAGGGTGTTGGTTTTGAATTTGGTGATTTCAAAATCGGCATTGCGTTTGCCGAGCGTCTTTTTAACATTGCCGTCCACCGTCGATGTTACCCATTCGCTTTCGGGCAGGTCGGTTCTGTCGTCGCAATACATCGCCACAATCACATACTTTTTAAGCAGAGCTTGCACACGTGCATCGGTCCATACTTCCATTTCCATCTTCTTGCAGTTGGCGCAAGAATGACCTTTGAAATCGATAAACACCGGCTTGTTTTGTTCTTTCGCGCAAGCCAATCCTTCCTGATAATCGAAATAACCTTTAAGACCAAACGGCAAGTGCAATTTGTCGGCATACTTGGGCGTGCCGCACAACACTTGTTCGTCGGCCGAAGAG
>QLIP01043236.1_pt1 | contig 19329 bp, 16 predicted proteins | sample 1769771 | NCBI WGS metagenome assembly QLIP01 (sample SAMN09428762, study PRJNA476227) | Gut metagenome, whole genome shotgun sequencing project. | isolation source: cecum | host: Rhizomys sinensis | place: China: Jinsha town of Minqing, Fujian Province | collected 2013-09-23
TTGGCAAGGCAACGTCCGAGAATCCGCGAGGTCTCGGCTGCTCGTTTGGCAGGGGAACGTTGCCTTGCCTTTTTTGTGCTCAAAAAACCCCTAACCAAACGAGGTAACCCATGACTAGTCATTCTAATCCGAACATCAAGCCCGCCGCAACCTGCAAAGAAAAAGACGCTCTTGCCGCGTTTCGTGAAGCGCGTTTTGAGCTTGTCGATATTGCGGACACTTTGAAGCTTCTAACTGAACGCGATGAGGATTTAACGGAAATGTCGCCATGCAGGGAGCTAGGGGGAACGGGGGTATTAAAACAAATCCATGCTGGAATAATCCGCTTAAATGAAGCCATGCCCTATGATGTTGTCCTGAAATGGGCATTGGAGGACGGCAATGAATAAAGCAATCGATTTTAATCCCGCCGCCAGTGCGGAAAATTCCTATGCCGATGCCTTTGAAAAGGCGCTTGCCGCCTATGAAGAATAAAGTATCCTAGCTAGGCTATGCCAAGGGCGCTCTTGAGGAACTGAACGTCAAGTACACTATTGACGAAATGCAGGGCGGCTCTAATGCCGAATGGCTCACGGAACTTCTCCTTTCCGAAATGCTGAAAACGGTCAGCGCCTTGCCTGATATGGCAAAGGATATGCGGCGGCTGCTACAGGGGGGCGCACAATGGCTGATACCGCTACACTGATAGACCGCGCCCTTGATGCCACGCTAGACGCTGGCCTTGCCGTTGATGCCGAATCGCTGGACTGCTCAGGCAATCTTGCCCACTGCGTAACACAAGAGAAGCCTAACCGCCAGTACGGCTCATACAAGCTATTCCTCGATGATTGGCCGCGTATCTGGCTTTGTAACTGACAACAAGGCGACAAGGGCTTAACGGTAAACCTTTTCGAGAAAAACGAACTGCAAGCCCTATCGGCAACGAAACGGCGCAAGCTTAAGGAGCGCGTGGCCAAGGAACGGCAAACGGCCAAGGAAACTTCCGAGAAACGCCATAAAGAAGCTTCTGAACGCTCCAAACAGATTTTTGAAGCCTTACGCCATGCCGATGAAAAAAACGCTTATTTGGCGCGTAAGGGCGTTTCTGTGCTAGGCGGCGTTCGGCAACATGAAGACGGGCGGCTGGTTATTCCCGTGCTGGACAGCAAGGGCAATATCACAAGCCTGCAATACATAGCAGGCGATAGCCAAAAGCGCTTTCCCAAAGTCGGCACGCTGGCTGAGGTGGCTTATATGGTTAGCAACGGCCAATGCAAGGCGCTCTCATTCTTGGCGGCTCTTGTTCCTATCCAGTGGGGAGATTGGCTTTGCTGACAAGCTGGCCGAATCGGGCCTTAGAGCTAGAGCGGGCCAAGCAGTGCGCTTTGTAGGCTTGCCAGTGGATCAATCCATGCTTGCCGAATTGCACGGCTTCCCTGATGCCGCGGCGCTTGTGAATCGGATTAAGGAGCTATCCGGCAAGAACTACGGACTTGCAGGGCGGGCTTTCCTTGATGCCTTAACAGCCCTAGACCGCTCCGGCATAGAGGAACGGCTAGCCAAGGAAATTGACGCGGCAAGCGCCATGCTTTGCCCTGATGATGCTGATGCCCAAGTTAGGCGCGTTGCCAAGCGCTTTGCCCTTGTCCAGCTTGCCGGAATCTTGGCCCAAGAATTTGGAATATTGCCAGAAGAATTAGACCCTATGGCCGAACTGAATCCTGCTTTGATGACTGGCTAGAAGCTAGAGGGGGCAAAGGTGATGCAGAAGAACGGGAAATACTCTCACAAGTTAGGCTTTTCATTGAACAACATGGAGCTAGCCGCTTTCAATCTTTGGACACAGGGGCGGCGGTGTGTCCTAATCGCGTGGGCTTCTCGCAAAAGAAAGGGGACGCTACGCAATATCTTGTCTTGCCGGAATCATTCAAAAGCGAGTTAGTTCGAGGCTACTCGCCAAAGCGGGCGGCAAGTGTTCTGCGCAAGGCTGGCTGGCTGGAATTCGAGGGCAAGCACACAACGATCAAAAAGAAAGTGCCTGACTTGGGCTGGACTTGGGTTTATGCCTTGACCTTGCCGAATGAGATTAGTGATGCAAACACAAATTCATTTTAATTATATCAAAATGCAGTGGGAAAACTGGGAAAGTGGGAAAATGTCTGAAAAGTGTTGCGGCTCTAGGTTTTCATTTTCCCACTTCTCTCAAAAATTTTCCCACTTTTCCCACTTCTCCAAAAAACTGGCTTGCGATTTTCCCACTTTCCCACTTCGCAAAAATGGCCTTTTTAAGAAGTGGGAAAATTCTAAGCTTACAGCGGCAATGGTTTGCGGGGAATTTTCCCACTTTCCCACTTTTCCCACTAATTTTTAATCAATGCAAAATCAAAATGGAAATGATCACATTAAAAGGTTGGTGAAGTGATGCGCTTGCTAATCGATACAAGGGAGCAATACCCGTACAGTTTTAACGGGAAATTTTTCAAGGACGCTGAAACGGAAATCGCTACTTTGCCGATTGGCGATTATTCCCTTGCCGGATTGCAGGATAAGGTTGCGGTGGAACGCAAGGAGCTATCGGACTTGGTGCAATGCCTCGGCAAAGAACGTGAACGCTTTGAGCGCGAATTGATGCGGGGGCAAGCCCTAGATGCCTTTGCCGTGATTATCGAGGCAAGTTGGCAGGAATTGGCGCAAGGATCATATCGGAGCAAGCTTAACCCACATTCTGCTTGCCAAAGCGTGGCGGCGTTTATGGGGCGCTATCGTGTACCTTTTCTCTTTGCCGGATCAAGGGCGGCGGCTGAATATGTTTGCTTCTCATTCCTGCGGCAATATCTAGAGGGCGCAAAGCGTAGGCTTTCAGAGATAACCAAAGCGCACGGGGCTGAATGAAGCGGCCTTATTGCAGGGGCTAAGCATGAAAAGCAAAGATGATACAAATAACAAGGCTAAGGCGGCGGTGGATATTCCAGCGCTTCCAGCCTGTAAAAATCAGGCCATGCAGGTTGACCGCGATAATAGCGGACGCTGGAAAGCAGGCGCTTCGGGCAATCCAGCGGGCCGTCCGCAAGGCGCGTCTAGCAAGCTTCTGGCCTTGGCTAGAGAGAGGGCGCTAGAGCTTTGGCCGCAAATTATGGCGCTTGCACGGGCTGGCGATATGTAAGCCGTGAAAGTAGTGCTAGCTTGCGGCATACCCAAGGCCAAGCCAATAGCGGAAATAGAGCCGCTCCCCTTATTCCCTGCCGATGCCAATCTTATCGAACAGGCAAAGGAAGTCTTGCGGGCCGCCGCGGCGGGTGAAGTGAGTACAGATACGGCGGCGGCGCTTGTGTCCATGCTAGGGACGGCGGCAAGGATTGACGAAATTAGCCAGCTTAGAGAGCAAGTGGAATCACTTAAGCGGCTGCTAGAGAGCCGTAAGGGGGCTTAGCATGAACGTGGAACGGTTGCGGCGTGATTATGACAAGCTTACGCCTTTTGAGCGGGCGGGCATGATTGTTCAAGAGGCCGTTGGCAGGCAAAGGGAAGCAGAAATAGACGCGCTTGTCCCTGATACACTCTATTGCACATTGTGGACAACGGCATGGGAGAAAGCCTTTTTAGCCGTGGCGGCCTATGCAATGTTCAGGGCTTGCTACAGTGAAAAGCTTTTCTTGCAGGTTGCCTACTTTGCCGATGCCAAGGGAGCAGACGCAACAATGGAAGCGCCCAAGCCAGAATATGTTTGCAGGATTATGGACGCGGCGGCGGGCTGGATAGCGGCCTTGCAGTGCCTTGCAAAAGAAACGGGAGCGCCCTTGCTGGAAGCTTCCAAGCTTCTGGATCATGACTATGCAGATAACTTGTTGGCCTATGCGCAAAAGTGCCAGATTGATAACACCAAGCAACTAGCGGCCTTGCGCAAAGTCTGGAACGCCGCCGCCAAATATCCAAACAGTGAAGATGCTGGCAGGGCTTGCATTGGATAGGCTTGACCCATGCCGATGGGTGTCTTTACAAAACTACCCCATGAACGCAAGTGGGCGGCCATAAGACTGCTAGCCTTGGCGCATGGATTGTTGCAAGGGCTGGACAAGGATAGGCCAAGCTTTCGTCACAACGGGCAAGTGAGCTAGGGAATGGGCTTGCGCGGGCGCTCCTATCCTGCTTTTTGGTGATGATCCTGTTTGCGATATGGATTGCCCCTTATGCAGTGGCTACTGGCAAACAGAGAGCTTGCAGGGGATAAGATTCACGAACTAGGGCCAAGCACGGCGGCAAAGGGCTTAATTCCAGATAGCGGGGAAAAAGCATTGTTAGGCGCGGTTTTGACTGGGAAAAGGCGTCGTTAAACTACTGTAGAAAACTTGTTTTTTTCGTTGAAGCAAGAATGAAGCAAGTGAAAATGGATGAACTGGCTCATTCCCCTTGCCGATGGAAAAGGCGGATTTAACCTATTCCATTGCCTACGGAGTTAAGCCATGAAAAACATGATGACATATAAAGGCTATGCCGGAACGGTGGAATATAGCGAGACGGACGATATTTTATTCGGCAAGCTGGCAGGGATCACGGATATAATTTCTTATGATGGGCAAAGCGTTTCGGAATTGCGCGAAAGCTTTCAGGCCGCGGTTGATGATTATCTTGAACATTGCACACAGACAGGCAAGCAGCCTAATCGGCCATATTCCGGCAAATTCACTTTGCGCATTGAGCCTGAAATACACGCTAGGCTAGCAACACAGGCACAGGCACAGGGCAAGAGCCTGAATCAATACGCAGTGGAATTGCTAGTCCGCGCCTAATGCGTGTCAAGGATATTCACACAAGCCCTAGGTCAGTATTCACCTTGCCGGAAATGAGAAAAATAGGAATCCTATTTTCCGTGTAGGAATCCAATGCCGAAAAGTAGCACGATCTGAATTTTCGCGTAACACGATTTAGATCCTCCCCCCGAACTTTTGGCGGTAAAAATGGCGGTAAAATTTTGATAGCCTTGATTGTAAGTTAATAAAATCAACAACTTATAACCATAGTTCTATTCACGCTCTCGATTTCGGGAAGTCCCGCAAAGCCCAAAAGCCGCGCGGGACTTAGCTTCTCAGGCGATTGAGTGTTTCAGATAGTCTCATAAAATCCCCTTGCATACCATACAAAAGCTGGTAAATGTGTTGGCAAGTTGTCCAGATACAATAACCAGCGGAAATAGTGCCAAGATGCCAGGGAAGTTATCAGACGCAAGGCTTAGAGCGCTCAAAGCTACAGGCAAGACGCAGAAGATTTCCGATGGTGGTAACCTGTAATCGAAGTCACCAGCAAAGGCTCTTAGTTATGGCGTTTGCCTATCGTTTCGAGGGCAAGCAAAAGATTCTAGGTAACGGCGTATTTTAAGCCTTGCGCGGTCAAGGCAGAGATAGACCACGGGCGTTGTGTAGAGCGTGAGCAACTGGCTGAGCAAAAGGCCGCCGACAATGGTCACGCCCAGGGGCTGGCGGATCTCAGCGCCATCGCCGCGGCCCAGGGCCAGGGGCAGCGCCCCAAGAATGGCCGCCGCCGTGGTCATCATGATCGGGCGGAAACGCAAAAGGCAGGCATCGTGAATTGCCGCCTCGGGCCTGAGCTTGCGCTGGCGCTGGGCCTCAAGGGCAAAGTCGATCATCATGATCGCGTTTTTCTTGACTATGCCGGCCAGAAGTAGCACCCCAATCAGGGCAATTACGCTGAACTCCATGCGAAAGAGAAATAGGGCCAGGAGCGCCCCAACGCCCGCGCTTGGCAAGGTGGAGAGAATGGTCAGGGGGTGGATCAGGCTTTCATAGAGAATTCCAAGAACAATATAGAGCGCGGCCAGGGCGGCGAGGATCATCAACACCTGGTTTTTCATGGTGTCGCTGTACATTTTTGCCGTACCCTGGAAACTGCCGATAATTTTGCCCGGCACTCCCAGGCGCACACGCTCCTCGGCAATGGCTTCCTGGGCCTCAGAAAGCGACGCGCCCTCGGCTAGGTTAAAGGAAATGGTCACAGCGGCAAACTGGCCCTGATGGGCCACGCTCAGGGGCGCAAAGCCAGGGCCTACGCTGGCTACGGAAAGGAGGGGCACAAGGCCGTCCTGACCTCGCAGGCGCACTTTTTCCAGGGCTTCGGCATCCTCAAGCCAGTCCGGGGCATATTCCAGCACAACGCGGTACTGATTTTTGTCGCGGTAGATGGTCGAGACCTGGCGCTGGCCAAAGGCATTATTCAGGGCCGCATCCACATCGCGCATACTCAGGCCATAGCGGGCCAGGGCATCGCGGTTGACCTTAAGGACGGTTTGCAGGCCGCGCTCTTCTATGTCGCTGTCCACATCGCGAAGCAGGGGCAGGCTTGCCAGGGCTTCGGCCAGCCTCTTGCCCCAGTGCCTTAGTTCCTCCACGTTATCGCCCTGCAAGGTATATTGGTAAGTCGAACGTGCGCTGCGCCCGCCCATCATCAGATCCTGGGCCGGCTGGAGAAAGATGCGCAGTCCAGGCTCAGCGGAAAGCAGCCCACGCAAGCGGCCAATGACCGCACGGGCGCTGATTTTGCGCTCCTCAAGGGGCTTTAAGGCAATGAATACATTGCCGCCAGCGCGCGCGCCAGAGATATGCCCGGAGACCTCCTTGACTGCGGGATCGGAGCGGATGACCTGAATCAGCCTTTCCAGCTTGGCGCTGATGGCCTGATAAGAGGCGCTTTGATCAGCCCGCAGACCGCCCATGATCACGCCCGTGTCCTGCTCCGGGAAAAAGCCTTTGGGAATGGCAATATAGAGCCAGACATTGCCTGCAATCACCAGGGCGAGGCTGAGCAGGGTAAGCCTCGGATGGCGCAGGACGACAAGCAGGCTTGAGCCATAGGCCGACTGGATGCTGCTCAGAAAACGCCCCCAAGCCCGGCCAAGACTCTGTCCAAAGCGTGCAAGGCGGCCTTTGCCCTCGGCTGGCCCAGAATCTTGCGCGGGTGCAAGCGGGCGGAGCAACTGGGCGCACATCATCGGCGTAGTACTTAAAGAAACCAGCATGGAGACAAGCACGGCAGAAGTAAGCACCACGGCAAATTCCCTGAACAGTCTTCCTACCACGCCGCCCATGAATACCAGGGGAGCAAATACAGCCACCAGGGAAAGGGAAATGGAAAGCACGGTAAAGCCAACCTCACGCGAGCCGCGCAAGGCCGCGCGAAATGGGCTTTCGCCATTTTCAACATGGCGGACTACATTTTCCAAAACGACAATGGCGTCATCGACCACAAAGCCGGTGCAGACTGTGAGGGCCATGAGCGAAAGATTATCCAGGCTGTAGCCGCAAAGATACATCACGGCAAAGGTGGCAATGAGTGAAACCGGCGCGGCCACTGCCGGAATGGCAGTCGCCCGCAGATTGCGCAAAAAGAGAAAAGTCACCAGAACAACCAGTGCCATGGACAGGAGGAGGCTTTTTTCCACCTCGCGCAGGGAGGCGCGAATGGTCAGGGAGCGATCCATGCGCAGGGAAAGGTCCGCGCTCTCGGGTAGCCAGGAGCGCAACTGCGGAAGCATGGCCAAGACGCGATCCACAGTCTCAATGATATTGGCGCCAGGGGCGCGAAAAACCATCATCAGAATGGCCGGGCGGCCATTGGCCAGGGCCATGTTGCGCATGTCTTCCGAGGCGTCCACAACTTCGGCCAAGTCCTCAAGGCGGATAATCCCCCCATCTTTCTGGGAGACGATCAGCGGTTTGTAGTCCTTGGCTTCGCGAAGCTGGTCACTTGCCCCGATCAGCCACTGGCGGGAATCATCTTCAAGCATCCCCTTGGGCTGAAAGGCATTGGCGCTGCGCAGGGCGCTGCGCACATCCTCCATGTCCAGGCCAAGGCGGTTTACGGCATCGGGAATCACTTCCACGCGCACAGCGGGGAGCGCCCCGCCGCCAATAGTTACTTCGCCAACGCCCTCGATCTGCGAAATTTTCTGCGCCAGAACAGTTGACGCGGCATCGTAGAGCTGAGCGCGGCTTAAAATATCGGAAGTGATTGAAAGGATCAGAATGGGTGCGCCAGCCGGATTAACCTTGCGGTAGGACGGGTTGGAGGGCATGGTGGGAAGCGTGGAGCGCGCCGCATTTATTGCAGCCTGCACATCTCGGGCCGCGCCATTGATGTCGCGCTCAAGGTCAAACTGCAAGACCACATTGCTCCGGCCAAGGGAGCTTTGCGAGGTCATTTCTGTCACTCCCGCAATATGCCCAAGCGCCCTTTCCAGAGGGGTTGCCACTGTTGCGGCCATGGTTTCCGGGCCTGCCCCGGGCATCTTGGCCCGCACTACAACCACGGGAAAATCAACTTTAGGCAGGGGCGCAACCGGCAAAAGCCCAAAACAGACCAGCCCCGCTAGGGCCACAGCTATTGTCAGCAGGGTCGTAGCCACAGGGCGGCGGATAAAGGGGGCAGAAATATTCAGGGGCAGAAATTCTGGGCCAAAGCGGTGCTGGCCTTGGCCCTTCATGCGTCTAGCCTCCGGCCCTGGGCATCTTGTGCGCTTGCTTGGCGCATACGCGAAGCCACGCGGTCAAAAAAGAGATAGATTACGGGCGTGGTAAAGAGGGTAAGCATCTGGCTTAAAATCAGGCCGCCAACCATTGTCAGGCCAAGCGGGCGGCGCAATTCCGCGCCCATGCCCCAGCCAAGCATCAGCGGAAGCGCCCCAAGCAGGGCGGCAAAAGTGGTCATAAGAATTGGGCGCAAGCGCAAAAGGCAAGCCTGATGAATGGCCTCAAGGGGTGTTTTGCCTTCGCTGCGTTCAGCCTCAAGCGCAAAGTCAATCATCATAATTGCGTTTTTCTTGACTATGCCAATGAGCAGAATGATCCCGATAATCCCAACCACGCCAAGCTCAAGGCCGGCAAGCATCAGCGCAAGCAAGGCGCCAACTCCGGCGCTTGGCAGAGTGGAGAGAATGGTCAGGGGATGAATATAGCTTTCATAAAGCACGCCAAGCACAATATACATGGTCAGAATGGCCGCAATGATCAGCCATACCTGGTTTTGCGCCGAAGAAAGAAAAGCCCTGGCGGCGCCCTGAAATTCCATACGCAGGGCGGCGGGGAGCTTGAGGCTTTTTTCCGCTTGCTGCACAGCGGCCACTGCCGCCCCCAGGCTTGAGCCTGAAGCCACATTGAAAGAGATTGTCGCCACCGGGAACTGGCCCTGCCGGGCAATGGAAAGCTGCACCGGGCGCTCCACAAGGCGCGCCAGGCTGCCAAGAGGCACAGGCTCTTTGCCCGATCCCTTTACGCGGATCTGCCTGATGGACTCCGGGCCTAGGCGAAAGCGCGGCGCCACTTCCAGCACAACCTTGTACTGGTTGGTCTGGGTGAAAATTGTCGAGATCAGCCGCTGGCCAAAGGCATCATAGAGGGCATTGTCGATTTCACTCATGCTTACGCCAAGGCGCCCTGCGGCATCGCGGTTGACGTCAAGCCAGGCCATTCGTCCTGGAGGCTGAAGATCGCTGGCCACATCCCTAAGCTCTGGCTGGGCCTTGAGCGCGGAAAGCAGGCGCGGAATCCACTCGGCAAGCTGTTCCTGGCTCAGGGCTTCCATACTTAGCTGATACTGGGTGCGCGAAACGCGATCCTCAATGGTCAAGTCCTGAATGGGCTGGAGGAAAAGGCTGAGGCCGGGAATTTGAGAAGCCGTGCGCATCAGGCGCTGCGCAATGCCAGGGGCGCGTTCATCACGCATGGCAAGCGGCTTTAGAGCTACAGTGACGCGAGATGTGGCCAGACTTTGATTGATGCCATCCACGCCAACAAAAAAGACCGCGCTTTGCACGGCAGGATCGCTGAGGAGCAGATCGGCAAGCTCGCGCTGGCGGCCGGCCATGGCCGCAAAAGAAGTATCCTGGGGCGATTCGGCTATGCCCTGGAGTACGCCTGTATCCTGCACCGGAAAAAAGCCCTTGGGCACGATGATGTAAAGGGCAACTGTCAGGATGAGAGTTGCCGCCGCCACAAAAAGCGTCAGCCCCTGATGCCGGAAAACCCAGGTGAGGCGCCGATCATACCAGGCAAGCAGGCGGCTGAAAAAAGCCTCCCCCGCGTTGGTATCGGCCACGCCGTGCCCGCGCAGCAGCACTGCGCAAAGCATGGGCGTAAGTGTTAATGAAATCACAGCCGAAATCAGGATGGTTACAGCCAGGGTAACGGCAAATTCGCGGAAAAGCCGCCCGGCCACATCGCCCATGAATAGCAGGGGGATCAGCACAGCCACAAGGGAAATGGTCAGGGAAATGATCGTAAAGCCAATCTGCCCTGCGCCGATTAATGCGGCCTCACGCGGGCGCATGCCGCCTTCAAGAAAGCGGGCGATATTCTCAATGACCACAATGGCGTCATCCACCACAAAGCCAGTGGCAATGACCAGGGCCATCAACGTAAGATTGTTCAGGGAATAGCCTGCGAGATACATGACCCCAAGAGAGCCGACCAGGGAAAGCGGCACGGCCAGGGCCGGGATAAAAGTGGCCGTCAGGTTGCGCAAAAAAAGCCAGATTACGAGAATGACCAGGATTACAGCAAAGAGCAGCTCGATCTGCACATCGTGGACAGTTGCGCGAATGGTCACTGTGCGGTCGGTGACAATCTGCACCTGCACATTGCCAGGCATGGTCTCCTGAAGGCGCGGCAGAAGCCTTGTTACGCTGTCGGCCACGCTGATCACATTAGCCCCTGGCTGGCGCTGGATTGAAAGCACAATGGCCGGATTGAAAAGGATTGCCCCGCCGGAATCACGGCTGGCAACATAGGCCGCAAGCCTGGCGTTCTCCGCGCCTTCCACAACGTCCGCCACATCCCCAAGGCGCAAGGGGGCGCCATCCTTGTAGCCAATGATGCTTTGGGCATATTCATCGGCAGAGGCAAGCTGGTCATTGGCATCAATGGAGCTTGCGCGCTCCGGGCCGTCCAGGCTGCCCTTGGCGCCATTGACATTGGCTTTAGCTATGGCTGCGCGCACATCGGCAAGGGTAAGCCCGGCAGAGGCAAGCGCCCCTGGATTGGCCTGGATGCGCACAGCCGGGCGCTGGCCGCCGGAAAGGGTGACCAGGCCCACGCCAGGCAACTGCGAGATTTTTTGCGCAAGGCGCGTATCCACCAGATCTTCAAGGCGCGTCAAGGGCATGGCGTCACTGCTGACGGCCAGGGTAAGAATGGGCGGATCAGCCGGGTTGACCTTGTTATAGACCGGCGGGCTGGGCAAATCCGAGGGCAGGAGATTGCTTGCGGCATTGATTGCCGCCTGCACTTCCTGCTCGGCCACGTCCAGGGCCAGGGAAAGATCGAATTGGAGCGTGATTACCGATGACCCGGCTGAGGAAAGCGAGGTCATCTGCGCAAGCCCGGGCATGATCCCGAACTGGCGTTCAAGGGGCGCTGTGACCACGGCGCTGATCACCTCTGGCGATGCGCCAGGGTAGAGAGTCTGAACTTGGATAGTCGGGTAGTCAATCTGCGGAAGCGCGGCCACTGGCAAAAAGCGGTAGGCCAGAAGCCCGGAGAGCAAGAGTGCCACCATCAAGAGCGATGTGGCAATGGGTCTTAAAATGAATATGCGCGAGATATTCATTAAGGCCCGCTGCTGGCAGCCTTGGGGCTTGGCGAAGCGGCGGCTACTTCAACTTCCGGCGTTTGTGCCGTGGCCGCTACACGCACGGCAAGGCCATCGCGCAGGCGATCCAGGCCGTCAACCACAACCATATCGCCCGGCTCAAGGCCCTTATCCACAACAGTGATTTGCCCAAGGGTGATCCCGCAATCGATCAGGCGCAATTCGACAAAATCTTCCGGCTTGCCCTCGCGCTCTTTTTTGCGCAAAAGATAGACATAAGAGCCACGCGCCCCAAGCTGTACCGCCGAGGCAGGAATGGTCAGGGCGTTTTTCAGGGTCTGGACAAGCAGGCGGACATTGACGAACTGGTTTGGATAAAGCAGACCGTCGGGGTTGGGAAAGCGGGCCTTTAAGCGCACCGTGCCGGTTGCTGAATCAATCTGGTTATCAAGCGAAAGCAGAACGCCAGTGCCAAGCAGGCGCTTCTGCTCCCGATCCCATGCCTGGACTTGAAGCGGCGCAAGGGCTGGATTCTGCTCACGCATCCGCAAGGCGCTGCTGACCAGGGGCACCTGGCTCTCCGGCAGGGTGAAAAGCACATCACAGGGATTGTCTTCAGTAATGCGCACTATGCCGGAAGCGTCCGAACTGCGCACCTGGTTGCCCTCGTCCACGGCACGCAAGCCAAGGCGGCCTGAAATGGGCGCAGTAATTCGGCTATACTCAAGCTCAAGGCGGGCGGAATCCACAGCGGCCTTGTCCGCCTCTACCGTGCCCTCATACTGGCGCACCAGGGCGCGCTGATTTTCGAATTGCTGTTCGGCAATATAATCGCCTTTTGCGAGGCGGTTATAACGCGCCAAATCGCGGCGGGCGTTTTCAAGCTGGGCGCGATCCCTGGCAAGATGGCCTTCGGCCTGCTCCAGGGCTGCCTTGAACGGCCGGGGATCGATCTCGGCCAGAAGGTCGCCGGCGGCCACGCGCTGGCCCTCCTGAAAGTGCAGGCGCAAAAGCTGGCCGTCCACACGGCTTTTGACAAGAACATCCCCGGAGGGAAGCACAGTTCCAAGGCCGTTCAGATAGTGCGGCACATTTTGCAGAATGGCTTGAGCCACGCGCACGGGCGCAAGCCCGACGCCTTTTTCCCTGGCATCTTTGGCCGCAAAAGGCCAGAAACGCCAGAGAAGCAAAAGGGCCAGGATAAGGGCGAAGATGATGAGAATAAGACGTGTTTTGGCTTTCAAGGGCTTCCCGGTATGCCTAAGACAAAAAAGGCCGGAAGTGCGCAATGCCCCCCGGCCCAAGGGCTGAATTTCTGGCAAGAAGATAGCCGAGAGCAACCCTGTAGGCAAGCAAGTGAAATGCCTGTTTTGCGCCTAGCGCACCGCCTGATTAGCGTAAGCCCCTGGCAGGCGCTGCGCGCGGGCCTGGGCAAAGTTCTGGACATGCGCCCGGGGCGCAGCGGCCTGCTTTGGCGTATCACTGCTTTCGGCAGGCTTGGCCTGCATGGCGCTGCGCCCATAGGCGGCCTGGGCCTGCCCGCGGGAAACAACGCCAACACCTGTCTGCATCAGGGGCTGGGGCGTCTTGGACACAGAGCCTCTTGGCTGCATCCGCCCGGCAATGTCAGCCGCGGCCTTGCGCGCCTCTGGCGTTTCCACAATCTGGGCATAGGCCCCGCGCAAACCCGAAAGAATATGCACCACGCTGTCCAGAGATTCCACATTCATCTTGAGGTTGGCCTGGAGTAGCCTTGCCGTGCATAGCACATAGAGGTTGTTCAGATTTGTTGCCAGGCTTCCGCCTTTCTCCATATTCAGCGAGCCGGAAAGCTCGTTGATGATGTCAATGACCTTGGAGATGAGGATACCCTTGGCCGCGTAATCCTTGGCTAGCATTTTGTCTCGTGCTTGCTGCAAATAGCGCAAGGCGCCATCGTAAAGCATGATTAGCAACTGGCCCTGATCGGTTGTGCTGACCTTGGTCTGAAAATAGGCATTCGCCGCTTTGTTCATCTTGCTTCCCTTTTAAGATTGACCGCCCGCTCCGCCTTGCGGGCGGTGAAAAAATGCCGCATCCTAACTGTTGCCGCTAAGCTGCTTGAGCTGGGCTTCCAGCGAGGTTTGCTGATCGCCATATTTCTTGAGCAAGGTCTCAAGGTTGGCGAAAACCGCCTTCTGCCGCGTTTCCCAGGTGCTTAGCCGCCTTTGTTCCCGCTCAATCTTGACGTCAATATTCTCCATGACTTTTTTGTAATTGTCCCGCAGGGACATTAATGCGCCGTTCTTTGACTTGAGCGCAAGGGCGGCGTCAATCTGGGTCTGGTCGCCGGTACTGGAGATATTTACATCGTTGAATACCAGCTCATCCTTGAGAAAACCCTGCACTGTCTGAACCAGGCCCTCCTTGATCCGCACATACATGGGTTCAGCGCCAGCCGGGGGATGATCGCCCGCGCTGAGATCGTCAATGAGAATGGCCAAGCCGCGCCCATCCCCGCTGCCCACGCTGTAATAATTGCCAGGCATGCTTTCATCGCGCTTGGCTTCCACGCCGCCCACAGTGACGCTCAGGATATTGCCAGAATCATCCACCGAATATCTGACCTCATAGGAACCGCCCTTGGTAATGCCCTGAACGTGGCTGCCGTAGCGGAAATCGGAAGAACTCGAAGCCCCCTTGCCGCTGGCGCAGAAAAAATCCACCACCGCCTCAAGGTTATTGGTGATCATCTGGTTGTAATTCTCTTTGTCCATGGCCTGAAGCTCGCCAATGCTTGAGGCAGGCGCACGCACCAGGAGACCGTAAGTGTCGCTGTTCTGGTCAGTATCAGTCTTGATACCCATATTGGCCAGGGAAGCCAGCACATCGCCGGAAAGGAAATCCGAGGCTGACTGGCGGCTCTTGAAGCCTGGCGGAGTGCCGGTAACCACACTGGAAAAACGCGACTTGAAAAGCTGCACGCCATAGTTGCCCATGAGCAGGCCACCCTTCTGGTTGGTCAGGCCGGAGGGGCTGTAGTTGCCGCTGCCAATGTCCTCGGGATCATTGGAGGTAATCTGCTTGTTCTCATCATACTTCATCAGGTCATTGACTGTGAGCAGCACAGAATTGACCGAATCCAGAAAATCCTGAATGGATTTTTCCACCGAAGTAATATCCGTGCTTACGGAGATACGCGCATCGCCCACATCCTGGATATTGAATACCACGCCCTCAATCACGTCCGTGATGCTGTTGGAGGCCGCTTCCATCTCCACCGGCCAGTTATCCACCCTGTAGCGGGCATTGGCCGCCCGCTGAATATTCCAGTTGGAGGATGTGACCACCTGGCCGGCCATTTCGCCAGGTCCCTGAAGATCCTGAACATCCTTGAAGTTGAGATAAATCTGGCCTGTAAAGCTGGCCGGATCAACACTGTTGCCCTCGGCATCGGTAAAGCTGGCTGCAAAACTTGCCGGGGCAGAACCGAGAGGATTGCTCTCGGCGTCAGTCCAGGCCCAGCTTGCAGGATTCTGCATAGCCAAAAGCACCTCTTTCATGGACTTGCCAGAGTCCAGTTCAAGCGTACCCTTGCTGCCGTCATTGGTAATTACGGTATATTTGAGCTTTGGGGCTTCTTCCAGAAGAAATTTCCCGTCTGGATCGGTGAAAAAAAGATTGCCGTGGGATGTGCCCGTGCCTTCAGGATCAGGGTTGGGATTGCTTGCGCTTACGCTGGCCGAGGCTTTAAGGCTGGAACTATAGCCAGTGGGCGTAACCGCGCCGCTGCTCAGCCAGAAGTCCTTGACGCCCTCAAGCTTGAGCAGGGAATTGCCATTGGCGTCAGCTTCTTCAAGCAGATTTATCCCGCCAATGCCCCCAAGCTCTGCTTTAATCTTGTCGAGCATCTCCTGATTAGTCATATCGCTCTTGAGGCCCTTGATATAATGCGCAGTGCCGTCATCGCCAATAACGGTAAAAATCATCTCCTGGGCATCGCCGCTTTCCTTGCCGTCAATGCGCTTGTCAAGCTTGTCCTTGGCAAAATTCAGAGTAGTCTCGGAAGTGATTTTTCCGCCAAGGGTATCGCGCGCCCCGCTTGCCTCTGTAAGCTTGCTGGTCAGGCGCTCGGGATGCAAGGCTGCGGTCTTGCCCGGGTCTGGCACGCCACCAGCGCCAATAGCCTCAAAGGAAAAGCCCGTTACCTGGGCAAAATCAGCCCCCCAGCCGCCGCTGCCCAAGCCGATGGACATTTCTTTTCCGCCCTGGGTTGACTGGCCCATCTGCGCCAGCAAATCGCGCTTGGTCGCTCCGGCCTTGATCTCAAACTCGCGCGTGGAGCCATCATCCATGCGCATGGTGAAGCGGATCACTTCGTCATCGCCAAGGCCCTCGGCTATGCCGCCAGCGGCATTGAGCTTGATGTATTTGCCGTCCCTGTCTTTCATGTCTGCGCCAACATCTACGCGCAAGCTGGCCGCTTTATACTCTTTTTCGCTGCTTTCGCGGCGGCTGAAAGACTTGACCCCGTCAATGCTCAGATTGCCGAACTCATCAACCGAGGCGCGAATACCGCCAGCCGCATTGTTCAGGGCTGTGACCAGTTCGTCAGCGCTGGCGTCTCCCTTGATGGTAACGCTCTTTTTTGCGCCGCCCTGGAGGACAAGATCAAAAGTATAGGAAGTGGGATTGGTTACAGACGTAGCCGGATTAAGGCCATTGTTGCTCTGCCAGGAGGATGTGGAAGAAGCTGCGTCCATGCCCACAAGCTTGCTTGCATGGATGATCAGGCTGTTTTCCACGCCAGTATCCTTGCCCGCAACCTGAAATACATAGCCGTTGCCCGTCTGGATCAGGCTGACCTTGACCCCGGGATTATTGGAATTGTTGTTTACCAGACTGGCGAAGGAATCCAGGGTGGTATTGGGCGGAATTTTGATGTCATGGCGCTTGCCCGCATAGGTAAAGCTGAAATTCTGATCTTGCCCGGTGGTGTTGATAATATCGGTCTTGGAACTGAAAACCTTGCCGGTATTGGCCCAGATTGAGTTGCTGGCCACCTGGCTTACATGGATGGTGTGCTGCACATCCTGGGCCGAGGCGTTGGCCACGGCTGTGATTATGTTGTCATTGCTGCTCTGGACGAGCTTGGTGACAAAATTGTTCTTGTCCGAAAGATTCGCAAGCACACCGCTTGCAGCCTGAATCTGATCGATGATCTGGGTAAAGGCGTCATAGCGCAGATTCCAGTCGCTCTTCCAGGCTTCCAGGCGGTTGAGCTGGGTGGACTCAATCTTTTTGAGCTGCGTCAGAACCTTGTCAAAATCTGTATCATTGCCGCCAAGGCCGGAAATGGCATTGGAGCCGGAAATGCTGATGCCCATGCTTGCCTCTTGCCAGCGCAAACTGCGCCAGGTTCAGGCGGCGCACTTGCTTTAATTCCCGCGCCGCCCTGGGAAAAGATTTTTCGTCAGATATAATGCAAGATCCGTGCAAGGCAAGGAAGAGTGGCTCAGGCGAAGCTTGGCCAGCGCTCGAGCAGCGCCGCAAGGGCCTTGCCACGATGGCTTCGGGAATTTTTTTCCGCCCGGCTTAATTCAGCGGCGCTAAGCCCGCTTTGGGGATCGCAAAAAACGGGATCATAGCCAAAGCCCTGGCTTCCGCGTGGGGCATCCAGCAAATAGCCCTCCCATGTCCCGCGCACACATAATTCCGCGCCGTTTGGGCGCACAGCCGCCATGGCGCAGACAAAGCGGCAGACACGTCTGGCCTTGGGCACTTTAGCCATAGCCAAAAGCAGCTTGCGGATATTGCGCGCATCGCGGCTTTCCCCTGGAAGCGCAGGAAAATCCGCGCCATAGCGTGCGGAATGGATGCCTGGCGCGCCATCCAGGGCATCAACCTCCAGGCCGGAATCATCGGCAAGGCTTAAAAAGCCTGTGGCTCCAGCCACAGTCCTGGCCTTGATCAGCGCGTTTTCTTCAAAACTTGTGCCATTTTCTTCAATTTCACCAAGCTCTGGGAAATGCTCAAGCCCAAGCAACTTCAGGCCAAAACGGGATAAAGCCGGTGCAAGCTCCCGAAGCTTGCCCTGATTTGTGCTGGCAAGAACCACTGTCTGCTCTTGCATTCATGCCCTCCATGGCCTTGCTTGAGTTAATCAAGCCCTGCAAGAAATCTTTCTTGCCTTTTCGGCATGAATCGCCTTTAGCATTAGCCCTCATCCGATCTCCCAATCAGATCGTTCCAACCCCAGACAAGCGGATTTTCAGCCCTAAGCTTAAACTTGCGCCTGTACGGGATAAGGCATACCTTTCCGCAAGCAAAAGGTGAGCAATGCCCAGACGCAGATTGCCCTCTACAGGCTTGAAAAAGAATAATCCGAACTCTTTGTTTGCATCCCTGCGCAATATCTGTGGACGCAATTTTAATGCTGTAACAGCAATAAATTTTATTGTAATGATTGCTTATTACCTGATTTTCTTAACAGGAACAATCTACGTTCGTGAGACATATTCAGCAAGCCTGAGCTTCGCAGGCTTTACATCAGGAATAATGGTTATTGGATGCCTGGTTGGCCGCTTTTTTTGCGGCAACCTGATTGCCTTTATCAGCTGCAAAATCCTGCTCATGGGCGGGATTGTCTTTTTTCTGGGAACGCTGTTGGCTCTTTTTCAGATAACAAGCCTTGAACTGCTTTTTATTGACCGCTTTCTCACTGGCTTTGGCTCTGGAATCATAAATACAGTCACGGCCACGGTTGCCGCCTGTGCCATTCCCCCGCAAGACCGGGGCTTTGGGATAAGTTTTTTCAGTTTAAGCACCATGCTGGCCCTGGCCCTTGGCCCTTATGCCGGATTTACCCTGATCGCTGAATATGGATATTTTGCAACGTTGCGCATGACACTTGTGAGTGTTGCCCTGACATTGTTCCTCGCGCTATTGGTAAAAAATCCCCAGGGCATTGTGCATAAACTGCGCCCGCTAATGGAACTTAAAAGCTATATCGATGTTCGGGTTATACCTTTTGGAACTGTTGCGCTGATTGTTTTTCTTGGCTACGGCACATTGCAGGCATTCATGGCCTCTTTCGCCAGGGAAAGAAATCTAAGCGCCGTGGCCGGAATATTCTTCTTGGTTTATGCCTGCGCTGCCCTTCTAAGCCGGCCATTCACAGGCAGAAAAATGGATCTGCACGGGGAGAATAAGATAATCTATCCCCTCATGGGCATCATCCTGGCCGCATTTACCCTTCTGGCCTTTGCCCATTCAAAAATCATTTTTCTTTTCTGCGCAATCCTCCTTGGCATTGGCCTGGGCAATTTTCAGTCCATTGGCCATGCAGTCTCGCTTTCACTGGTAACACCAACACGATACGCACAAGCAACATCAACATATTATATTCTTATGGATTTTGGCATAGGAATTGGCTCTTATATCTTTGGCTTCATTGTGCCTTATTACGGATATACCGGGATGTTTTTAGCGCTTTCGGCAACAATAATCCTGGCGACAATTCTTTACGCATATCTGCATGGCAGGCATGTCAGATATTCATAAAAATTATTTTGCTACGAGAACAGCAAACTTTCCGCGCAAGAAATTTTCAGCCAGCAATAAAAATCAAACCATTTCATAATGAGCGGATTTTCAATAAAAATGCTTTTGATGATTTGAGCTTAATAAAAATTGAAGATCATTGCCGTCCGTCTAAGCGGCCATGTCTAACACGTTGAAGTCATAAGAGATCTCAATTTTTCGTCGTCTTGGATTCAG
>QLIP01016349.1_pt1 | contig 19280 bp, 10 predicted proteins | sample 1769771 | NCBI WGS metagenome assembly QLIP01 (sample SAMN09428762, study PRJNA476227) | Gut metagenome, whole genome shotgun sequencing project. | isolation source: cecum | host: Rhizomys sinensis | place: China: Jinsha town of Minqing, Fujian Province | collected 2013-09-23
CAGATCAGCGACAAAAAGAGCAAGGAGGAAAACTGGGTGGAACACCTCTCCTTGAGCGAGGCCATGAAAAGGTTAAACGAGCGGGAACACGAAATCATCTCATTGCGTTTTTTCGAGGGCAAGACTCAGATGGAAGTCGCAGACATCATCGGGATCTCCCAGGCCCAGGTCTCAAGGCTTGAGAAGAATGCCTTAAGAACCATGCGGGCTTACCTGTCGGCGTGAAGGGCTGCCCTTTTAATTTAGTCCCGCAGACAGTTCGGAAAAGCATCCAACGCCTTCTCCGGCCTTCTGCCCGATGCAAACTCCCTCATGGAAAGCGGCGAGAACAGGTACGCGTACCTGTACTGCTCCGAATTAAAAGGCAGTGACTCAATCCCCATGTCCTCAGGAGTCGCGCTGCCATCCTGCGCAAACTCTTTACACAGGTAACTCCTCTCAAAATGCGTTTCAATCAGCGGAAGCCCGCTTCTCCTGACGTACATCTGCCCCGGCTCCAGCGACTCCAACGCACTGATTGGCAAAAGCGGCACCTCCTGCACCTGAGAATCGTCCGGGTTCAGCACCGATGACAGCTTCGGGACAATCTGCTTTCCGCACTCCTTTGAGAAAGTGCTTTTCGTGTCAAAGTTCTGAGAGCCTAAGAAAGTGTGGATATAGCAATTATCCCGGATAATCTGCGAGCATTGGCTTCCATATACCACGTCAAGCTGCGCGTAGGACTGCACAAACATATGAAACCAGATGTTCCTTGAGCGCGCGGTGGCTATTTTGTTTTCAAAGTCCCTAATCTGGGGGATATTGCCAAACTCGTCCAACAGAAAGAACATTTCCCGCGCAAGCGACCCGCCGTTTTTTTCCGCCTTTTGCAGCATCTGGCGGTAAACTGACTCTATGAAAAGCCCGGCCACGGTAAAGTCGCTCTTTTCATAATCACGGGTAATCATGAAAATGGCAAAGGGCCGGTCCTCCGCATCGTCCAGCTTTATGGTATCGCCGTTGCAGATGGTATAAATCTTTGCGTTAAACCAATTCTGCATTCCATTCTCAAAGCAGCCGAGATAACTGCGCGTGGTGGACGGCGCATTCTCAAAATACGCCCTCATATGCTTGATGGATTCATCCAACTGACGCTTGTGCTGCAGTTTGTTTGTGGAAAGCAGCGGTTTCACGCCATTGTTTGCGACATTCACCGCCTCGCCCCTGATTGCGCTGTAGTAATCCCGGACAGTCATCAGGTTCATGTTATCCCTCGTAAAACCGCTCCTTTCATCCAGGGCATCCTCCAGACAGAGGTAAATCAAACCTTTCAAAATCTCCTGTGCGCCCATAAACCAGCTTGGGTCATTCTTGGCGTACATGGAATCCGGAATCAGCGCATGCACCAGCTGATGAATCCTGTCTTCCGTCTCGGACAAAATCACGGATTTTGCGAGCGTGATATAGCACTGTGCCGCCTCCCTGTCCGGAAATGCCTTGTCATCCACAGACCAAAACCCTGCCCTTCTGCCAAAGCATTCCCTGCTGTCCTGCAGGGCATACGCATCCATGGATGCGCCGTCTTCATGGAATGTCAGCTTCTCCTCCAGTCCTTTCTGCCTCATCCACGAATCATAGATTTCCAAGAGCGGGTTCCAGCAGTCAGAGTGAACCACATCCTTAAAGTTGATCAGATAAATGCGGTACCCCTGCTCCCTCAAATGTTTGGCATTGCGCATAAACAGCTCGCCCTTCGGGTCGGTTATGGTAAAACAAGGCTTGTTTTTCTTGCTGGAGAGAAAGCGGATTTCAGGCTCCACGCACCCTGTTGTCTTGCCGCTTCCGGTTCCGCCAACGCCCATCATATGCCCGTTTGTGCCGGAATATGCCGCGCAAAGGATGCCGTCCTCGTCCCTGTAGGAGCCGCAGAAATCCCCATGCACCTCCGTCCGGGGAAGCCTGCCGTAGGGTACGGATGACACTTTCCCCTCGGCTATCAAGTTCCGCAATGTTCTCATCTGACTGTTTTCATGGCATCTTGCAATATAATTTTCCTTGACCTCTCTCCCGAGAGACGGTATCTGAAACTTACCCATATTTACCTCCCATTCTGCCGCCGTCACAATCCTGCGCAGCGTCCCTCCCCCCTGCCGCACACGAAATCTTTCCATTGGGAATCCTTGTAGCGGCTGATTAACCTCAGTTTCCCTTTCGCGGAAAGCCCCGGCTGGGAAAGGGCATGCAGGAAAGCGATGTCAATCTCCTCCATCTTCCCCTGCACCACTAAGTAATGCCTGATCAGGGCAATGCGCAGATATCGTTCCCTGACTGCGCCTGCCGCCGCCTCATCCTCCGGAAGCTTGATGATCCCGTCTTCCAGATATTTCTTTTCCAATTGATACAGCTCCATAAATTCCCGGCAGCCCGCGTCATCCTTTTTGCGGGAGCAGACCTCTTTTAACAGGAGCGTTGATGCCACATCCCCCCACATCACGCATCTTTCCAGATGCATCCCGGCCTTTTCCAAATCCTGCTCCGTCCCGATGCCAAGCGCATAGAGGATGGCCAACTGCCGCGTGCTCCCCAGGTCTCCGAAGGCCGCCTGCATTTTCAGGCCTTCAAACCGGACGGCCGCGTCATAGGCATGGTGGAAAGACTCGTACTTCATCCCCTCTTTCAGACCCTGATTTAACCGGGCGTTCGCATGGCAATAGCTCCTCCTGTTAGAACGGTTGACCTCCTCGATGGCCCGCCCTTTCATTTCATAAAAAATCAATTTCTCCATGTCCTCATCGCCCAGGTTTTCCATGGAGCTCAACGCATGGTAATCGGAAATCAATCCGATTTTCATCATATCGCCCAGAATCAAATCCGAGAATGCCTTCAATATCCCGCCGTCCAGCCCATACGCCTCCGCGATGAATGCGAGGGCTTTCCCGGCATCCACCTCAAATTCCCCCAACGCCGCAGAATTTAAGAATGCGGCGGAGAGCGTCATCAGATAAAAAGCTTCATAGTGATCCCGCACCATCTTCTTGATTTCATTCATCTGTTATCACCTCGTCAATGATCCCATATTGTACGGCTTCTGCCGGCGTCATGTAAAAATCGCGCTCTGTGTCCCTCTCGATTTCTTCCACGCTTCTGCCGGTGGTCTTGGCCAAAAGCCTGTCCAGCTGCTTCTTGGTAAAAATCAGGTTCTCCGCCTGGATCTGCACATCGGTCGCCTGCCCGAACTGGATGCCGCCCAAAGCCTGATGGATCATAATGCTGCCGTTCTCCATGGCATACCGCTTCCCCTTTGCCCCGGCGGACAAAAGAAACGCCCCCATGCTCGCAGCCCTCCCGATGCAGACCGTTGAGACATCGCATCGGATATGCCGCATCACATCATAGATTGCCAGCCCGGAACTGACCACGCCGCCGGGCGAATTGATGAATAACGTAATGTCCTTGTCCGGGTTTACAGCCTCCAGAAATAACAGCTGCGCAATCACCACGCATGCCGCGTTGTCGTCAATCTGGTCAAAGAGCAAGATGTTCCTGTCGGACAATACCTTGGAAAAAATGTCTCTCTGTACTCCTCCCGTCAGGGATTCTTCCGTAAAAGCGGGTATCGGTATCATAATCATTTCTCGCGCAAAAAGATTGCGCTTTCCTCCTGTATCAGATTGAGTTTTGATCCTCTTATCTGACAAACATTCGGAAAGCGCAACATCTCCATGCAGATTTGCCTGCTTTTTACCGGCATATGGCACGGCTCGCGCATTTGGCCGAACGGGAGCGGTGCGGCACGCTAATCGCGGAACGTGTCATATAGGGAAAATGCCGCCCAATAATATGGCGATGCGAACGGCTTTTCCCCGTCCTGCCCATACGCTATCAGGTCGCGCCATTGCCTATATTCTTCCAAGCAACCGGAATTTATCAAAATATCGGATATTGCGGGATATAGCTTTTCCCGCATCTGCCGGACATCAGCCGTCTTTAGGTAACGCTTCGCATGAATCATGGCAGCGGCGCAATCTCCACATATGCCGTATTGCGTATAAAACACATGCATAAATACGGCGGCGGCGATGTCGCTGATATTCCAAAAAGCCGCTATGACCGCATGGGCTCCGGCTACCTGGAACGCCCTGCGCAGTCCCCGCGCGCCAAGGTAATCCCGGTATTCCCCGATGCCCGTCCGGCAGGCGGACAGCACCGCAAGCCTCGTGTTCCCCATGTTGAGGGCGGCGATATCCCTCGGCGTGACAAAGCCGCCGGACAGGTAAATCCTGCCGCCGTCCTCAGAGTCGGCATGGGTTCCGATATGCAGAATGTCCGCGCCACAATGATGTAAGAACATCCGCGCATTGGCATCCGTGCGGGTAAACGCGCTCACCTTATCCCCATAAATCCGCCTGATGATTTCAGCCTCCGCCATAGTCCCCGGCAGCCGCTTGAGCCCGCCGGAACGCTCCGGAACCATTTCCTCCCTGTCCGATGGCGCATGCTCCTCCGATACATCAAAGGCCGGATCCGCAAACACATTGACGTTTCGGATCGGCTGCCTGAAAGGCCGGATGCCTTTCCTTCCGCGCGCAATGTCTTTCGGATTGGCCGCATATACGATTTCAGCATCTGGCAGCACAAGGTCAAAGGAAAAATGGTACAGTTCCCCGTCCGGGCATACGATTACCCTGGGAAACCGGGAAATCAGGGGGAGCATGCGGCCAAACAGACGCTCCCGCAGCGCGTCCGGCCATCCTCCCTGACCGTCTGCCCCATTGCCTGCGCCTGCGTCTGAAGAAGCCGGATGCCTCTCCCCGCATATGGCCTCCGCAGCCTGCACTGTCAGCGCGTTTACCTCCCCAATGGCACCCAGCTGCACGAGTTCAAGGGAATGCCTTGTAACTGCCATCGCCGCGTAAACCTCTAAGTCTGAAAAATGAACGCAGTAATAGTCAAGCAGCACCTCATCTTCCCGCAGGGCATCCCGGATGTCCCTGACATGGACAGCCTCCATGTATCCCGGAAAATCCGATGACCTGGACAGCTCAAGAAGCTGCCTTTCTGCCTCTGCCGCCGCCTGCCTGTCCCCTGGCCGCACAGCCTCCCCAAGGCTTATTTCCTGTGCCAGATCCTGCCTTTGGCTCATGGCGCTGTGCAGAAACTCACAGTCTCCCATAAGGGTCTTGTAATTGCAGACCACCTCCCACAGCGCAGACAGATGCTCATCCGTCAGGAAACTGCCCCGCCCGCCAAGCGCGATGCCGAGGCATATGTCATATTCCCCTCTGTTTTGCCGCACAAAGTGCTTCTCACGGCCAACATCCGACGACAAAAGATAGAGATTGTACAGCCGCCTTACCTTGGCAGCCATGCATTCCAGCATTTTCCAAAAATCCGCGCAGCCGTCCCCTTCGGCATATGCCAGCCCTGCGGCGGCCTGCAAAAATCCGGCTTTCAGGGCATGGGCATCCTGAGGCCCGAAACTGCCCTCATTGTATGCGGCAGACAGCACGGCGTGCTTCCTGACAAGCTTTTTCTGCCCAAGCCCTATATAAATCATCACAAAACATTCCTCTATGTCAGGGCATTGATTCCTGTCAGGACACTTTTCCACCGCCCGCCTTAGTCGCCCTGCTTCAAAAAGGGCAGTGTAGGGATGCCCGGCCTGTGCCAGCTCCAACACATAATTCTTCTGAAACCGGATGGTGTCTAACGCGTATTTGCCATATTTTGCCCGCGATATGCGCCAAAGCCTGCCGTGGACTGCGGCCGCTTCTTCATACGCCCGGTTCCTGCTGTAGACCAGCCCCATCTCATTGCGCAGGCGCAGCTCATACAGGGAATCTTTGCCAAAGACGGCCTCCGCCCTCAGACAGGCGGCCTCCAGCTGCCGGATATCGCCGCTTTTTTCGCCTGCGATTATGTCAAAGTCCTCGCACAGGGCGACAAGCTGCCTGCTCTCCTCGTCCCCGCTCCCGCCAAAAGCTGCGGCAATCTCGGCACATAAAAGCCTCAGTTCCTCCCATTCGCCTGCATCCACGCAGCACGCCAGATACAGAGGGGCCAGCACCCTCGCGGCCACAGACCCCTCCCCATAATCCTCCTTTATATCCTGCCAGAATGCCCTGCAAAGCCGGACGCGCTCTGTAAGCGGAGCCGTCCTTATCATCAATTCCCTGCAGTAGAGCCGGGCTCTTTGCGCCCCAATGTACGACTCCCCGTATATCCCGGCATAGGTATCGCAGACCTTGCGCTGACAGCGGTATGCCGATTCGTCATCGTTTCGCTCCACATAGGCCTGCACGATGGATTTCAATATCGCAACGGACTCCTCACAATCCCCCCCGCTGCGTTGGAGGCATTCGTCATATTCTTTCAGCAAAAAAGACAGCCTATCCCCCGCCATGTCCCGCGCCCCCATTCCCTGGCAGCCGCTCCCGCCTTATCCGGCAGTCAGCGTAAACTCGCTGCCGTCCAATCCGTACACGCAGACGTATTCCCCTGCTGCCCGGTCATACCCGCTCCGCTCCGGCTGCAGGATTCCCCCGTCCGCATACAGCGTAAATTCCGCGTCAAAATTGCTATACACAAACAGACGCACGCTGCCGGAAGCGCCTGCCTCCCTGCATCTTAAGGTAATCCTCCTTCCCTCCGCAAGCGGCAGAGCCATCTCCGAGCGCAAAAGATCATTCAGTGCGCCCTCCCCGCCGCCGTCTCCAGCTCCGCGCACCGCCGCAAGCGCAGGGGTGCAGGGAAAGAACCTTGCGTCCATCCTTGGGGAAAGCGTATCCGCCAGCATCTGCAGCTTCCCGGCCAGCTCTGCCTTTGCCAGCTTTATGCCCCCAAACGCCCTTCGGATGTCGAAAGCAGGCCTGTTGAAAGGCTCCGGGAACTCCGCCCGCAGGAATGCTTCCGCCAGATCCCGGCCGGACGAAAAACCCTGCAGCAGCAGCCGCGCCGCCCGCATTTTCTCAAAGCAGCCATCGCACTCCGCCACATGGGCATCCACTTCCTCCACAAAATCGGCATCGGCCGCCTGCGCCGTCCCCGCACAAATGATATCGAAATACCGTTTCATCTCATCTCCGGTAATATGCTCACTCATGATATGCCTCTCCTTTCTGATCCCAAGAACCGGGGATTTCCTCTTTCTCAAGGCCGAACACCAGCAGCGCCCTCGCCAGAGAGGCCGCCGCTTCCTGCGTCCGCAATTCCTTTGACAGTGCCTTCCCGATTTGCTCCGCGTTTTCCGCGCACGCAATCAGCGCGGCATCCTGCAGCTTTTCCTCCCGCGCCCTGTCATACAGGGCATACATGCCGCCAAGCGCCGCCTGCGGAAAATGCGCGTTCTTGCCCGCCTGAATCTGCCCCTCCATCATATCACCCAGCGACTTGTCTGCGCAAGCCCGGATAAAAGCAGGGTTCTTCAAATATTCCCTTCCCCTGTCATGCGCGTAAGAAACCTGATAAGAAAACGCAATCGGCCGCCATACGGAACGCCGCTCCTTTAAGTCCGCATAATAGCTTGACAAAAATTCCCGCGTCGCAGGCCCGGACTCTGTCACCCGCCCAAGCAGGCAGTCCTTCATGTCAAATTTCGTGCCTTCCGGGCTTGCCAGCTCGCCTATCTTGTCGATAATCTTCCCCAGGAGCCTGGACCTATCCACCCCGTCCGCGCCGCCGGGATTTGCGCAGGAGATATAGACATCCTCCGCAGAGTCCACCCCCGGCATGGTCTTCTCCCATTCCGGCAGATCAATGTCAACCTCCACCCCATGCTTTAAGAAGACAACCGCCGCCTTTTGCGGGAGAGCCCTTTTCAGATAATTCATGAGCGAGCCGCGCAGCTCCTCATCGGATGCCGCAGAGGCATCCGCCGTGAAATTCAGTCCGACGCATTTCTCCAGCTCCGCCTGCAGCTCATCACAGGCGGAAGCGGGAACGCCATAAGACCTCGCCTCCGCCTCTATCAGGGGAAGCACGTCTTTCATCAGAAGCATAAAGGCCGCCGCACCCAGCAGGCGCGCTTCCCTGCAGTACCCCTGGAATGCCTGCGCATCCCGGAAAATGAGATACGGCTTTGCCCCTTTCCTCGTGCGCTTCTTCTCAATGACCACTTCCCCCGTCCCGGGCGGCGCTTCGATGCCGCCCCAGATGGATAAGTAGCCGCTGTGCAGGAAAAAGCCTGCGTGATGCTGCCGCCATTCGCCAAATTCCTCACTGGAGAGGCTGACGGGGGCGCAGGATGCCTTTCCGGCAATGGATTTTCGTATTTCTGACAACAGGGCGGTTTGTTCTGTAGGATTGAAAGCTGCCAATGGAATCCCTCCTTTGTGGTTATTTGTTGAGTCCTTCGTAAAAGCATATCTCCGTCAGGCATAAGTCATTATACACTGTTCCCTCATAGACCGATTGAATGACAATCCTGATTTCGTCACAGCGATATTGTTGTTCCGATACTCCGTCTGGCAGCCTGCAATACTCCCATTCCTTGTACTTGTCACCCAGACTTACCGAGATGCACCCCATTTCTTGGCCATCTAAAAAATAATACATCTTCATGTCTTTGATACGGCAGTTTTCTTTATAATTTATTTCATTAAGTACGCGGCCATTGACAATGCCTATTGCTCCAACATAGCTTGGCTTGTCGAAATAATAAGTTAGAATCTCCCCCGTCCCATCTCCCTTGTCCCCGTCCTGCCAACAAGTATCCCAATTGCCATCAAAGCTGCATGGAATCGCAAACTCATCGCTGAGTTTTGAAGTTGCTTTCGCCCTCTCTACGTTCACGAGTTTGGCGGCTGCCGGCTGCGGCTGATTGCCTTCTGCATAAACCATCCGCTCCACATTTAAGGGATAGGGGTTACTTTGGGAAGTCGATGCACCGTTGTTTTTTTCCAAAATTGGTTTGATACCCCAAAACCCGACCGCTCCCAGAGCAATCAGCGTAACCGCTCCTAGCACTCCTTTTTTGTTTTTAAAAAAAACAATCATTCCTATCGCAAGCACTGCCGCAATGATGATCCAGAAAAGCACCTCCTTGCTCATCCAGACATTCTCCCAGCCACTTTGCCGATTTACATCGCTTCCTTCCCAGTCAGTGCTTTCCGTTTCCTTGCACAGGAAGCATATTCTGCTTTTTACATCTTGTTCCGTTTTCGATGACTCCCCGGCAATATACCATTGACTCCATTGATGCTCTCGAATTGGGAGTGTTTCATCGTATTTCCCGCCACAGTACGCGCAGGCATATTGGATCATGCCCTGCGCCGTGCAAGTAGCGTCAATACGACTTATTTCCTCGTATTTATGGTCTATTTTTGCTATCACTTCCTCCTTTTTGTCACCACAAACGCCACAGACAGATATCACTGTGCCTTCTTTGATACAGGTGGCGTCAATCCGCTCTGTCTCCGCGTATGTGTGTGCAGCCAGAGGCATAGGTGTTGCGTATGACTCTCCGCACACTTCACAGGTATTCACAATCATACCTTCCGTGATACAGGAAGATGCTCTCCGGTTCGTCTCTGCATATTTGTGCGCGATGCGTGGTATTGCTTCCTCATATGCCGCATCACAAAAATTACACTTAAACAGTAACACGCCTTCTTCCACACAAGTGGCTGCCTTGGCGACTGCGGCCACGTAAAAATGCTTATGCTTGTTGAGGGCAGCCAGATATAACGCAATCGTAAGAAACAGCAGCAGCGGTATGACTAAACATTTTGCCAATTTCTTTAGCATAGCACCCGCGTTCTTCTTCACCGACCCCTGAAATTCCAGCAGCGCACGCAGGAAATTACAAAAATCCTTGTATGGGTTCCATATCACCGCAGCCCCAAAAGCAACAACGCCAATCACGATGATACTCATTAAAGCCACTTTTTGCATATCTTTTGTTCCTTCCATCCATATTTTTATTCATCTGACCTTGAGAACCATTTCCTAAACAACCCCATTTTTTTCTTTTTATCACCGCTGTCTTCCAGAGTTATCTGTTTTTTTTCTGATGCTATCTCTGCACTCACTTCAGAATCTTTCAGGATTTCTTTTGTCTCTTTCCCTATTTTCTTTACTGCCTCCTCATCCGGCTTTGTCTCCTTTATCGGCGGTTCCATTTCACGCTGAATGCGTTCAAAATATTCATTATACAGAGAATCTTTTTTACCGCTTATCCTTAGAACTGCTTTTTTTATCTTACAAATCTCATCACCATGACATCGTTTCAGTTCCTTATCAAAATCTGCTCCCATATCCAAAATATCATCTTGCAGACTTTCTCCCCACGCTTCTTCGTTTGATCCATAAATCAATTTTATGTATCGCATGATTTTTCTCGTATCTTCGGAATTGACAGATAACAGCATTGCCCCGGCCTCGCAATCCTGACCCTTTATGATATGGTACAGCCGGATTAAAACTTCATCATTCTGAACTTTATCTCCAGCCGCCGCAATAATCATCCTCACATCCTCTCTGGCTTTAACTTCATGATTCATCCTCCTTCTTCCCGCCATGTCAGCATACCGTTTTAACACATCTACAGCAGTTTCAATGTCTGCTGCCCTTTGCAGCTCACTTGACAGAAGTATACAATACGATCTTCCGGCAGGCTTCTTTAATTTGACCCTCAATTTCTCGAATTCTTTCGCGAGACTTCTGGCTGCTTCATTGATTGGCATTGTGTCAATAAGGTCTTTCACCTTGCGATATACCAACTCTTCCGACACGTTCCCCATGTCATTTTCAGCCACTACGCTCACAAGCTGCTCCAACTCTCCAATATTCCCCTCAAATATCCGCAAATATTCCCTCACAAACTTCCCTGAAACATTTAGACCAAACCTTTCTACAGCATTGCGCAGACATTGAAACAGAATCTCCCTCTCCTTATCTGCAACAAGCAGTCGAATCAGAAAGTCCTCATATTGACTCAGGGATATTTCTCTGTCTTGCAACAACGCATCGCAGATTATTTTAAGATCTGTATCTGCCATGGTTTTACAAATGATTTCTGTCCATGTGCCATCGGCATCCCGCTTAACCCCTTTTATGGCCAAATCTATGTAAAGCGGAGAATTTGCCACATAGGCAAGCATATCTGCAGACCTGTCATAATCTTTCCGGATATTGTTAAATAAAATCTCCACAAGCTCTGAATTTTTATGCCCATCCGCTTTTTTTGAGCTGTCAGCCCAAAAAACATCATACAGCTTGCAGAACATGTCATAAGACTGCACGCTATTCCAAGCCTCCGCATATTTCACCAACTCCGACAGATTTTGCTTAAGACCATTTTCGAGGAGTTTTTCCATAGATGGATAAACTCCGGCATATATTCTGCCCAACTGATTCACCCTGTCAATATCCATATCCTCCGTCTTTATCGTAAGCAGATATTTCTCCTGCAGATAGCCTTCCACTATTGATTTTAACGCATCTGCATAATCCATGAAAACAATCTGCTTTAAAATCCCCAAACCATCTTTCTCATCATCTTCATACAGACCGGCATATACCGTATAAACTTTTTCGGCTAGCTTCCAACCGGATGCATAGGATGCCGCCCCATATTTCCCAAAAACAGACAGCATCCGCCTTATCTTCACATAATTCCACTTTTCCGAGATGGACGCATCATCTGTCAAATATTGATGCACGTCAAACAGTTCATATAAATCCCTTATTCCGTTTCCGAACCTGACTGGTAACAGCTCTGATAAAAATGCATTGAACGCAAAAATTTCTTTGTCCATTTCCACCGCTGCATCAAAATAAGCGGAACTGCTGCTGAAGGCTTCTGCCCCCGGAAAGGTACCCGTCTCTCCGTCAAGCACCCAAAATGCCGCGCGATTCTCCTCTGAAATAAAATAAGAACTCCCAGAATCGGCAGGGTGAATCCCCACAATCATGAAGTGATATCTCTTTGCGCCTCCGCCATCACAATAAAAGGTATTGCCATCCGACAAATTTGCGGTGACAACATTTGTATTAAAGGAAATCTGCTTTGCAAGATAAACAGGCATCGCAAATTCTACAGCGGCAATCCACTTCTCCACATTTTCCGGGAAATCCTTGATGACAATAAATTTACGTCTGTCCATCGGCTTTGACATCTCCGCAATCACGGCAGCTATCAGCTGCTTGACGCACTCTTTTCTTCCGTCAGAAATAAAAGCCCTGATGTTCTCTTGCGATATGTTTCCAATACCATATCGGGGATCAATTTCCGGCAGAAATTCCAAAGGTTCGTCATGGTCATGGTAATATGAGTTTTCGTCCCGTGCAGCCGCGTCCCAACAATCCGCGCCAAACAAAAGACACGGATAATCCGTAAATTCTCCCACGAGGTACTGTTTGATATAATTTCCCGGCCTGTGTTTCTGGCCATTTGGCCGGACACTCCACGCCTGATATGGCCTCAAATACTCCTGCCCAAGCATACTGCATCCGTTGCCATCATAAAAGTATTCATAAGAGAAGAATACCCCTGTGGCATTCGCGCCCCCCTCTTGAGCAGCATTTTTCCTTTGGATTCTCTTCTCCACAAAGCGAGGATCCCTTATCATGCCCAGCGATGTGATTCCCTCGGAAAAATTGTGGATGCCATACTCCTCCTCATTGACAACCCTTCCGTCTATCAGTTCACGCCTGGGTTTACATCTCGTATAAACAATCTGCTGCATCGTATTCCCTCCCAGATTTCTCATATTTCGATTTTATGGACAATATCCTCTTCAGACAACACCCACATAATCGGATCCAACACTCTATGCGGCACCAATATTCCCACACTCCCGTCATCTTTCGCTTCATGCCCTAAACTAGAAACACTGAAAAGCCTTATTCTGCTGAAATGAACATCCAAATCTGCAAGAAAACGGTTTTTTTCACCAATGGACTCCAGCCAGCTTCTGATTTCTTCATCCACAATATCCATGTCGCTCCTCATATACCCTCTGCAAAACTTCAGATTATTCTCCTGCGCAACTTGGCGCTGCTCCGACATTGTGGATGTGCCTTTAATGATATCAAACTTCGTAAGTATCACAGCAACCGGCTTGTCAATCTTCCCCCCCGCAGGAATCCCAAACGCCTCCCTAAGATAATTTGCCATATTCTTCACTATCGTTGAACTTTCATTCTCGCCCTGAACCGCTCTCCCAAGTTCCTTCTGCACTCCGGGGAACGTATCTAAATCGACAAGAAAGAAAATATAATCTGACCCGCCGATATATTTCTTCGCGACATCCGTCATATTCGCTTGGTAATGCCTTCCCGCGCCATCAAACATCATTAAGCTATAAACCAGATTTCTTTTCTTAAGTTTCTTGCCGTTCTTGTACATCTTGTATTTCATCCTGTCCGTGACGCACCAAAGATAAGGAATTTCCAAATTCATATTTGAAGCCTTTACAATGGACTTGTCATCCTGCATCCTGCTGGTATTTTCCCGTATTAATTCTTCTATCAAAGCATCATAGTCATACATGGCTTCCATATAGAATTGATTACTTAGTTTCTGCTGGAATACATCGGGCATCACCGTTATATAAGTGGTCTTTCCGCAATACGTCTGACCTACGATACAGATTTTGACGCACCGGTCAAACTGGAATATCTGAAAAGGAAGTTTCTTCCCACAAAGTTTGCAAGATAATTTTAAGGTTCCTCTGCAGACTTCCGTTCTGGCTTCTGTATAAAGCATCTTTGGGTTTGCTCCCTGATTCTCAAACTCTCCAAAATCTGCGGAATCTTCCATTCTTCTTTCCACTTCCCGCTTCACTTTCTCAGTACACATCTTAGATGCCATGCCTCCGGAATACTCTTTATAAGCAACTTCTTTCGTGCATCCGATGCCATCGCATTTATATACCACAGTATCTTCGTTCAACACTTTCATACAATAAGGGCAGGCAATTGACCTATCTCTTTTTCTTTTCATCCCCGCAAATAACCCCATGTTTTTACCCCTCTCTGCTTCATCTTATCGGCAGGCTTATTATATTTTTACTCTTTCGCGCCATTTTTTCCCCACCATCTCTGCATCCCCCGCAAAATGCCCGGCAATAGAGATGGTGCCATCCATAAAGATGGCCGCAATCCCCCATCTGCTGCATGCAATAGCTATGACATTCTTCCATTCAGAAGCCACAAAGCGCCCCATATCCAGATATTCTTTACAAGAACCGGCCAATTTCACATCACCGCCTTTTGTTAATCCCACAATATAAGCACTGTCCGCTTTCACCGCGACTATATTCTCCCAGCTTTCCGCTTCACCCCTCGAATCATTTTTCCTACCGGCAAAAGCAACCGTCCCATCTTGAAAAAGCGCTATGCTGCAATCTGTTGAGGCGCAGACTGCCTTTACATTTTCCCATTGTGAAACTTTGTCGATTACTGATTTCTCAATCCTATCACCGGCAATTTTTACTTTACTGTCTTTTGTCAATCCTAATACATGATAAGACCCGCATGCCATGGCCGATATGTTCTGCCAGCTTTCTACTTCCCTGTCAACAGCTGTGCCGCTTACTTTAACGCGTCCATCCCTGCAAATGGCATAAATGCAATTCGGAGCACAAAGCACTGCGGACACATCAGACAGCCCATGTACGCCGCATTGTCCATAGTCGTTTTCGCCGCTGGCTTCCACTTTCCCATCTCCAAAGAGAATTGCGGCATTTCTTTCACTCCTGCTGTACTGCAGCACATTTTTTCTTTCTTCTACCGTCCCATCCCCGCCGAAAATCAACAGGTTATTTTCTTCTGAAGAAATATATGCAACAGAATCATCTGACAAGGCAAAGTAGTCTCTGCGGGAAAATTTGTCCCTCTTCTTGCGCATAAAAACACCGCGTTCGCCAGCGACTTTATCTTCCCATAATCTCTTGCTTTCCTTCCCCGCGAAATATCTGACAAAAGCCGTCTCCAAACCGCATTTATCACAGGAAATGCCCGGAAACCCAGAAGCATGAAAATCTGAACCGCATATAGGACAAATCATTGTTGTATTATCAGTCATATTTTACCTCACCAAACCGATTGTATTTTATCTATTTTTTGGGATATGCTTATGCCATGCTATCTCTTTGTGAAGATTCCCTGATATCTTTTAGGAATGTCCCATTCCGTCAAGTAATCCACAACTTCTCCCGGTGCATTTTTAACATCTCCATACTCTCCTTCCACCCGTTCCAACAGCGCATCCACCGAGTCATGTAAAAAATTCCTGGCGAATCTCGCGTTTCCATAATCCGAATTTCCTTTATTGATTATGTCCTGAAACACTTCCAGAGAACGCTCCTTATATTCTTTGCTTAATCTGAGCGGGAACGGCACGCCAATCCGGGCAATGGAATCCGCATGGAGTGCCATATGGCCGAGAATTTCCAACAGTTCTTCTGCCGTATAATCATCAAACGGAATAATGTTATCTTCTAATCTGCTTTTTAACCCGCTGTCTGCCTCAAATAATATTTCCATATCTCTTGGATACCCCGCGAGAATGATGCATGTGTCTTTCATGATTTCTTCGTCTTCAAACACGGTAAGCAGCTTTTTGATTACGCTTCTCCCATTGACATTGGTCAGCTCTGCCAATTGATGCGCCTCGTCTATGAAAAGGATTCCATTCCTGGCTAATTTAACTATCTTATCAAAATCCCCAACATTATCACTCATTTGGCGGGCTGTCCTTATAATGACATGTCCCTGCTTCAATGCTCCCGCAGCTTTTAAAAACCCTCCCATCAATTTTGCCACAGAAGTTTTCCCGACACCCGGATTTCCTATATAGCAATATGTCCCCGGAATTACCGTTCCCTCCTTATTAATTTTCAACCGCCTCTCTATCTGGCGAATCGACTCCTTAACGCTTCCCAACCCCGTCATCGACTCCAATTTCTGCAGCGCGTCTTCAGAAGCAACACGGCTAGATGTAAGATATTTCGATAAGCTTTTCGGAAACATCTCTCTCGTCACGTATCTTCGCTTTAACACACAGACAGAATCTCCCTCCTGTACCTCCTCCGTTCTGCTCGTACCCCCTGCATTTTTCCAATTCTGAATCAGTTCATTAATCAGGCGGTCAACTTCCTTGCCATTTCCCCAAGAGGCTGCAGCCTCTCCCAATCCGCCCCTATGGCTCACCCAATTCAAAAAGAAATCAGACAAAAGGACTTCCGCAGATTCTTCAAATACCATACTGTCTTTTGTTTTCAGCCTGAACACATTCAGCATATCCTCGTGTCCAAGGTCATCAAAAGCAAACTGCCTGCATAAATGGCTTCTGACCGAAGGGCAGGCTTTTAAAAAATCCTCCATTCCATCAGCGGTATCAAGAAATACGACACAGAGATCATGAAAATGTTCACTCATTGCTCCCATAATAACGCCGAGGGCTTCCGGCCCAAAAGAATTGTCGCTAATGCTTTTGGGCAGCATCGCGCTTGGATATGTAACCACCAGAGTCCCTCCCACTGCCTGCTCTATCACATTCTGCGTCTTGATTGCCGTCTGTCCCACATAACCCGCTTCAAGATCCGACTTCCCTACAAATTTGACATGATCGCTCTCAAGAAGTCCAAGCTCCTTCATCGCATGAGCCATCGTCCTAGCTGCAAGATGCCGCCCCGATCCATCGGGACCTGCAATCGAATAATGCATCCCCGCATCGGCTCTGCCGTCAAAATACAATTCTTCGTCCTCCTTCACAAACAGAGACTCTACGTATTCCACAAATTCCGTTTTTCCATAAAGTTCAGATAATAATGCTTCCATGTTTCTCTCTTTTGAATGCTTCCCGACAGGGCCTGCCAACCGCTGAAACGACTTTGGAATATCCTCCTCTGTCAATGTTTTCTTTTCCGCGCCATCAATAGACTCAGCCTTTTCCCTGGATATCAGTCCGCCCTCCTCGCTGCAATATTTCGCAACCAATCTTTCTGTGCGGGCTTTGATAGATTCCGGAAGATAAAAATCCCTGATATATCCTCCATTCCCGAAATTTTCCGGTGGACGTTCCAAAAATTTCTCCAATGCCGCTTTGCTCCTCGACAAGTAGGCCTGAAACTCCGGACCGTCTGTGATTTCCCCTCTGTCAGATGCCATCTTTTCAAGAATCTGTATCAATTCCAAGGCAGTGTAATCATCGAAGCGAATCCTATTGTTTAACGGAAACCGCCGTGAAAGGCCTTGGTCTACTTCCAAAAACCGTTTCATTTCTGCCGTGTATCCCGCGCAGATAAAACAAGTGTCGGCGTGTATCTCAGGATCCTCAATCAGCGGCACTAGCTCACGGATGATAGAATGCCCTCTCTCATCTTGTTCCAACTGGTGCGCTTCATCAATAAACAAAATCCCTCCGCGGGCATCCGCGACAAGCTCTGTCAGCCTGGCACTTCTATTCAATAGGTCTGCTGCTCTGCACTCAATCACGTTATTGACCTTCCTACGCAAAATTCCCAGATGGCCTAATAGCTCACCCATGCGACGCGCAACCGTAGTTTTGCCCGTCCCCGGAGCTCCCAAAAAAATATAATTTCCCGGAGCGCGTTCCTCCATTCCCAAAACGATATTATCCCTCAGAGTTCTCAGGAATTTCTTTACATTTGTAAGGCCAATCATCTTATCAATTTCATCCAGAGCTTCCTGATCCGATCGGCTTTTGGACACTAAGCAGTGTCTTAAATTTTCCGGAATATCCCGGGTGCTTAATTCCATGATGCCGCTTTCATTTTCCTCGGCTCCCATCCTCAGACTGCATCTTTTTTTCATCTCCGACAAAAGAATCTCCGCTTCCCCGGCATTCCCCCAGCCCCTCCTTGTTGCTCCCCCGACCCACGCCTCGCAGAAATTAGGCAATGCTTCCGCAAGGTCGCTGCCAATTGCAACGCGTTCAGAATCATTTCGAACCATCCTTTCAAAAATCCGGCGCATTTCTTCTGCCGAATAGTCCTGCAGGGTGTACTGTTGTCCCTTGAAGAACCCTTCCAAGCCTTTATTGCCCTCCTGCAGGAATCGATCCATCTCTGCGGGATATCCGGCAAGAATGACCGCAAACCGCCCCTTGTACTCGGATAAATCATTGGTCAATTGGTCTATTGCCTCTATGCCATGCTGATTGTCTGTTAAAGCGTAAGCTTCTTTTATGAACAAAACTCCTCCCAATGCCTCTTGAACCCTTGCGCTTACGCGAAGCGCGGTATCACCAACATACGAAGAAATCAAATCAGCCGCCGAACACTCTATCAGCTGCCCTGTGGGAAGCAGGGATAATTCATAGTAAATCCTCCCCATCAGCCTGGCAATCGTTTTCTTTCCAGTTCCTGGATTGCCTTTTAAAATCATATTCAACTCATGCCCACTAGCGATTCCGCCGCTTGGCGGCGGTGAAAGCCGGCTGTAATGACTTGGTTTACCGTGATTCGTTTTATTTTTTGACTGCTTCGCCTTCCATCTTTCGATATTAGCTTTTAGAGCCTTTAATCCGTCCATTGATTTGGCTTCTGATTCATCTTCTGATACAATCATCTGCTCTAATTGTTCCATCGGATCAAGATAGCCTGATTCTCCCGTAACCTCTCCCCAATTTCCCGCCGAAAGCCTCCAAGTCGGATTTTCTTTGATGCATTCTTCCAATCTTATCAATAGATATATCAAGCCTTTGTTCTTGCGTGCGCAAGATGCTGCCAAACGCTCTGCTATCACCTTGATGTCCTTCTTGTCTACCTTCAATTTCATCTCTTCTTTTGGGCATACTCTCATATAATTGAGCAAATTCAAAATTTCTATCTGATTAGGCGTGCCGAGGGAAATAACCCTGTTATCTGCAGGAGAACCTGCTATCCGACTATATAGCACATTCCGCATAAAGTCAGCCCATGGACCGGTTGCACCCCCACGGCTGTGCTCTACGCTGTTAAGCAGGCCGGAACTGCTCGTCTCTTTAAATATATAGATGACAATACTCCCGCTCCGATAGGCGTAGGATGACAGACTTTCCAACGTTGCCAATTCCGTCTCTCCCAGAGAACGGAGCAATGTATCCATATTGCTAAACACAACCGCCACACGATGTTGATTTTCTTTTAACAATGCTGTCACCTGATTCCAACCTAACGCAACTTCCTGCCTGCACATATGCAGACGGTTGTTTTGTTCCCTGCTCCGGCTCCCTCTGGCGGCTCCCATTGGCCCTAAGGGTCCGCCTCCGCTTGCAGAAGATGCTCCTTTATTGGCGGCGGCCTCCCCTCCTAACAAGATATCGAAGGACTGCTGATCATAACAATAGAGCA